>Ga0307511_10008243_pt1 | contig 10428 bp, 6 predicted proteins | sample 13_EM_MG_FD_200266 | JGI IMG/M metagenome (GOLD analysis project Ga0307511, IMG submission 200266) | Populus trichocarpa ectomycorrhiza microbial communities from riparian zone in the Pacific Northwest, United States - 13_EM | ecosystem: Host-associated > Plants > Roots > Unclassified | place... | reverse complement strand
TGGTCATACAATCAGCAAGAAGCTCTCCATTATTTCAAAGTCAATTTTTAAAGAACTTCATAGATGAATAAACTAGATGAAAAGACTTGTTTCGTTGTTGATGTAAAAACATGAAGAGCTAGTACCAATCGAATTACTATAATAATCAAGTTGAAATCATTTGTCAAGCTTGTGTCAACTAATCGATGATACAATGTAGCAAAAAAATCAACATTCTAAAAATTTGGAATACTCCAATTGTATTCCTAAACCATATAAATCCATAAAAGTGAAGTATTTAAGATAAAATTTCATAGCAAGCTAACATATATCATCAACTTTAAATGATATGAAGGCATAAGATAAGGAGAATCAATATTTTGAAATTTCGATGATCCATTGACAACTTATTATACTCCAACTGTATTTCTAAACCATGTAAATCCATAGGAGTGAAGTCTTCAGGATATAATTTCTTAGCAAGCTTACATATATCATCAACTTTAAATGATGTGAAGGCACGAGAATGATCCAATACTAAGCTAAGATAAAGCATCTCTACTGTGTTTTCTGGAAATCTATGATAACTCCATCAATTGAAAATCTATTACAATATTAAATATATCATATCGATACTCAACTGTAATATAATCTTTTTGTTAACAAAAAACAACCTACAATAACCTCATAAGAAGCAATCATATCAGGAATCTCAATATCATGTTGTTCACGAAAAGATACTAAATTTTCAAATAGATCATCCCAGGCGCTACCCCTCAAATATTGAAGTTGAAATTTTACATGTGAAACAAAATTTAAGGCACTTATAATATCTTGATCTTTTTCTCTGGAGCATTTGGCAAAGAAAATGAATAACTCCCATAACTTTGTTCATCAAAAGTAAGACAATGACAAAGTCAAAAGATGTCATGGCAAGGTAATATTTGAAAGCATCAACGTGAAATTGAGAGTTTGGTCCATTTTCATCAATCTTTGAAAGCAATGTTCTTGTTATTCCAAATAACTCAATTAAACTCTTTATTGAACTAAAATGAGAATCTCAATGAATTGTTCCAGGTTGATGCAAAGTAGAAGCTTGATTTGCCCTTGTATCAGTCTCAAGTTCTCCACTTATTATCAACTCCTAAATTTCATATTGTTTTAGTCAATTTAACTCAAAATGATGTTTGGCAGAAGTATAAATAAAATTCATAATATCAGTCAATATTGGGAAAAATAGCTAACCATCCTTTACTTCTTTACCTGCAGCAACTAAAATTAATTGTAAGCAATGAGCAAAACAATGCACATAATATGCATATGGACACTCTTGCAGAAACAATTCTTGTAACTTATTCCAAGCAAATTTTCAACTACAAGCTTATGTTGACTAAAAACATTAGAGATCCCATGTTTTAGAGTTAAAGCAACTGTGTCAGGAACACTCACAAGATCAAAAAGATCTTTCTTTAATAAATCCAAATCAATCTACATATCTTAGAATAATAGTTATTTGCTCTTTATTAGTTGCATTAACTGCTTCATCAACAAAAATATAAAATTTGATAATCTTAACTCCCCCATGAATCAATTTCTTCACCTTGTTAGCAAATACATGCATTATCCTTTTTTGTATCGCTAATACAAGTATATACTTGGCATTTCTAGTATCGTTATCAAAGACAACATTGGCAATTTTGAATGTTACATCTTCCAGAAACCTATATAAGCTCAATGAAGTTCCCTTGATTGAATGAGTTATGGGACTCGTCATTATCTCTAAAAGTCAATCATTGACTTGATAACTATCTAACACTTTCAACTGTAACACTTTCAAATATTATAGTGTTTTGCCGTAATTGATTTTGAGTTATTTGTTGAGAAGATTACGCTTTCATAACTTCATGAATTTGCCGAGATGGGTCCTTGATGCTGAAGATACATTAAGAGTATCTTCTCTTGAAGATTGACCTTGCTAATATTTGCTATAAGGTTTGCCGATAAATAGTTCTAGTTTTTTGCTGGGCTAAAGGATGAATGTGCATTGTGCAGGCCAATGGTGTTAAAAATTGGTTTTTGAGAAGGTACAAGTGTGAAGTGTCAGTAAAATTAATTGATAGTGGAGACAAATAAACAGGGGACAAAAGGAGGCGCAATTAGGCACAAGACATGTGTAATTGTTTTATATAAAAAAAGTCTGCCCCTCTACTTGCATTTGTCCATGGTTGAGACCATCATCCAATCACCATAAGGCCGCTGTTTTACGAAGAAAAAAAAGTAGGAAGATGACATCATCATCATCATCATCATTGTGTATATATCTCTTGTTAACATAATTGAATTCCCCCATAAGTGATAAACTAGTATGCTCAAATTAAGTTGCCCAAGTCTAAAGCTGTAAATTAAGCACTCCTGTTTGAACTTGCTTAAGAAAGATTCATGGCTATACCATTTTTCTTTCTTTATCTTCTTCTTCTTCTTCTTCTGCTTTCAGTTTTATCCTCTCCGTTCTCCTCTGCAGCACCATCTGATACTTTAAGCGAAGGCTCATCATTGTCAATAGAGAACACAAACGATGTCTTGATATCACAAAGTGGCATTTTCTCTGCTGGATTCTTCCCTGTTGGCGACAATGCATACTGCTTCACAATATGGTTCACCGAACCTTTTTGTGATAACAACTGCAGCGTGATTTGGATGGCAAACCGCGACCAACCAGTTAATGGAAAAAAATCAAAGCTCTCCCTACTTCATTCGGGTAATCTTCTCCTAATCGATGCTGGTCGCTCCATAGTTTGGGCTACAAACACTGCCTCGCAATTCTCCATTAAGTTGCATCTCCATGACAACGGTAATCTCTTCTTGTATGAAAAAGAAGGTGGTAGAGTGCTATGGCAAAGCTTTGATTATCCAACTGATACCCTCCTTCCACAACAACCACTCACTAAAGACAGGCAGCTTGTCTCCTCGAGAAGTCGAAGCAACTATTCTTCAGGATTTTATAAGTTATATTTCGACAGCGATAACGTTCTCCGTCTTCGTTATGATAGCCCGGAGACTTCAAGCATTTACTGGCCGAACACATGGCTTTTGACGTGGGATGGTGGGAGGTCCACTTTTAACAGCTCTAGAATTGCCTTTTTTGATTCTTTGGGAAATTTCACTTCATCTGATGATTTTACTTTCACGTCACCGGATTATGGAATGAGAGTTCAGAGAATATTAAAGATTGATTGTGATGGTAATCTTCGACTATATAGTCGCGAAAATGTCAGAAACAAATGGATTGTTTCATGGCAAGCCATGTCCCAACCTTGCAGGATTCATGGGATTTGTGGACCTAACAGTATGTGTAACTATGTCCCTAGTTCTGGCAGAAGATGTTCTTGTCTTCCAGGATTCAAGGCCAAGGATTATTCTGACTGGTCTTTGGGTTGTGAACCTGAATTGAATCGTTCTTGTAGCAGAGATGAGATCAGTTACCTTAAACTATCTAATGTTGAGTTTTTTGGCTATGAATATGGATTCTTTCCTAATTACACATTGCAGATGTGTGAGGATCTATGCTCAAAAATGTGCAATTGCAAGGGGTTCCAGCTCAGGTTTAGTAGGCGCTACTATCCAAGTAATATTCCTTATTGTTACCCCAAGAAAGCACTCCTAAATGGCCAATATTCACCACACTTTGATGGAGACATCTACTTGAAAGTACCAAAAACATCCGGTTTTTCTTCTTCCTATAAGCATGTTGAAGATTCCGTGTTAGATTGTTCTGTTAAAAATGTCGTGCAACTGAACAGAACCTATTCAAAAAGCCATCAAAATGGAACTTTAAAATCTGTTATGTGGTTTGCTTTTGGGGTTGGAGTGGTTGAGTTCTTTAGCATTGTCTTGGTGTGGTATTTCTTGATAAGAAACCAAAACAACTTAGGAGCAGCTAACCAAGGTTATTTTTGTGTTGAGTCCTGCTTCAGAAAATTCACCCTCTCTGAGATAAAAAGAGCAACCAAGGGTTTCACAGAAGAGATTGGTAGAGGTGGAGGAGGAATTGTATACAAAGGAATACTATCTGATGATAGAGTTGCAGCAATAAAGCTACTGCACGAAGCATACCAAGGGGAAGAAGAATTTCGAGCAGAAGTCAGCACATTTGGGAAGCTTAATCACATGAACTTGATAGAAATGTGGGGATATTGCGCTGAGGGAAAGCACAGGCTTTTGGTTTACAAGTACATGGAGCATGGATCTTTGGCAGAAAATCTGCTTTCGAGTACACTTGATTGGGAAAAGAGGTTTGACATTGCCGTCGGAACTGCGAAAGGACTTGCTTATTTGCACGAAGAATGTCTAGAGTGGGTTCTACACTGTGACGTGAAGCCTCAAAACATTCTCCTAGACTCCGATTATCAGCCAAAGGTGTCTGATTTTGGGCTATCTCGACCGCTAAAAAGAGGTAATTGTAAAGTCAGTTCAAGATTCTCACGGATAAGAGGAACTAGAGGTTACATGGCTCCAGAGTGGGTTTTCAACCTGCCCATCACCTCCAAAGTTGATGTTTATAGCTATGGGATAGTGTTGCTGGAGATTGTGACCGGAAAGGGTCCAACAGTAGAGATGGAGCACCAAAGGCTAGTGATACAGGTGAGAGAAAAGATGAAGAAGGAAGCTGTGGATTCTGTGATAGAAATGATAATCGACCCCAAGTTAGAAGGAAAATATGATCGAGCTAAGATGGAAATTCTGGTTATGGTGGCTTTAAATTGTGTAAATGAAGACAGGGAGGCAAGACCGAGCATGAAACAAGTAGTGGAAATGCTTCTGCACCAAGAATCACCATGAATCCATCTTTCACTAATTCTTGCTGTCAAAAATATCTGCACCCTAGTTAGTATTCCTTCCTTTAGGCATATTGTATTTTATATTTAATACTATTTACTTGTTGATTTTGATAATGCAATTCCTTAAGCCAGCTGATTAACTAAGTAAAATACATAGGCAAGTATTAATTTTAAATACAAATTTATAATAGTATTTAAGTATTATATTAAAACTAAAGAGTAAGTGAATTTTATATAAAAAAAATTAAAAGTGCTAAAAAAATCAAAATAAAAGAAGAAAAAAATAGAAAAAATCCAGGTCAATGCCTCCATCATAGCTTGCCCCATGCATTTTTCTTGAATGTTACTAACAGAGGTAGAACTATTTATTATTATAAATTTATTTAAAAAATTATATTAAGGTGATTCATTGTTTACAAGAACACTAAAGCACCATAAAAAAATATTAGTTTTTAATATCACAAATAATTTATAATTATATTCATTTAATTATAATAGTAGTTGTTCACATTGTATTTTTAAGCAGACGCCCGAGTAATAGAATTCATTTGATTATTGGAATTTAGATTGTAAAGTTCAAATAATATTTGGTATAGATAATTTATATAAAATTAAAATTTTAAATTTATAGACAATTTAATATTTCTAACATTATAACCATCTAACAGCCAAAAACTTCGATCAATCTAACATATATAATTTTTTTAAAACTTTCTATTATATATCATGGTTTGCTTTTACTTATCATAATTTATGGCTTTTCTTAACACGTGTACAAGTCAAGTTAAGAATTCCATACTTAAATTAATTTGCAAGGTTGCTACTTGTCTTTGTTTAAGATTAAATTCTTAATTATTAAATAAATAAATAAATAAAAGCTAATATATTGATGAAATGATCAATGATTGATGAATAAATTAACAACAATTTATTATCATTTTTCTATCCAATGGATCAACATTAATGGTCCCAAACATAACGGATCTCTCAACAAACTAAGATAAAAAATAAATTAATAGCACTGACCTGACATCAAATTGTGCCAGCACTGACATAAAAAAACCTACACTTGGATAATATATATATATATTTGTTTTGTTTAATTAAGGCACCAGACCGACACCAATTAACGGCTTACATTTTACATCGCAGTGCATGCACTGTGTTCACAAAAATACAAATTACGAATAATAATAATAATAATATTGATCTGATTAATTTATATAAGATCAAAAGAATTTAATAGTTTACCCAATTAAAATCTAGAAAATTATAAAGCCAGCTGTCCACAAATGTAGATTTTACTATTTTATTCAAATCCAACATTTTTATATCTAGATATAAAACAAATCCTGCAGGTATGGTCCGTTCAAAGCCACTTGCCAGCAGTGATGTCAACATAAAATTAGTATATATTGAGAACCATGAATGTGAATATGAGAGGACATCACATTGACTTAATCATGACAATGAATAATTGAGATGCAATATGCATAAAATTAATGGGAATTTTATTTTGACTAATTTTAAAGACTCAAAAAACGAATAAATTTTATTGAGAATCATGAATATAAATATGAAATGACATAACATTTGACTTAATCATGATTATTCAATATACAATATGCATAAAATTAATGGGAATTTTATTTTGACTAATTTTAGGCTTTCAAAAAACCAATTTCAAGTCCGATAGCTTGTATTTATCAAGAGAGATATATATAGGATAAGTCAGAAAAGAGATGAGATACAAAACGTTTTTTCAAGCTTCAATTACTTTCTTTCCCATATTATTCATCCTTCACATGTCATCGAAGTAACATTATTAACACCATCAAGAAAATCAAACAATCACTACTAAAATATAAAGCTATTAGCATTAGATTTTAGCAACGGATAACTCAGTTCCTAAATTCAGTAACAGATTTGCAACGAATTACATATATATTATTTTTTTAATATTAGCAACAGGCTTAGGAACAAAAAATCAGTTGCTAAAGGCAACATAAAATTTGCAATCGATTATCTGTTGCTGATTGAAAAAATAATTATTTAAATCTTAACCTAAAACTAAAATTATACAGACCGTTGATTAGCTTTGACATTATAAAATCTCAACCGTTAATTAGCAATTCTAAACTTGCACTCTCTCCCCTTTAGAAACGTAAACACAACAAAGAAACAAACAACCCACTAGAAAATTAATTAACTTGCAGTGAATCTCTTCATCTCCTTCGTTCCTAATAACATCCATAACAGTAGAAAAATAACTAACTTGCACTCTCTCTTCATTGATCTGATTTTCCTTTGTCCCTAACTTTTCTCTTCATTTTCTTCTCATTCGTCTCCAACATCCCTAACTTTTATCTTCATCTTCTTCTCCTTCATCTTAACAGATTCAATATTTCTTTGTAAACCATCAAAAACACAGACCCATGGCAACATCCCACTAGACCCATCATTATCACCACCGAACATCCTGATTTACCCCCTCTCCTTGCATATGGGTTGGGTTTTGCACTCTTTTCTTCAATAATTCAGGTAATCAATTTTAGGATTTATTTTTTTCTCTGTTGTAATTTAATTTACACAAAAACATTTTTACCTAACTTTCTCAATCTCAAGTGTTCTTCTGTCGTCTAGATTTCATCTCGCTCGCCTAGAACTCAAGAACATAGGTAACAATTTTTTTTTATCAATACTTTGAATAATGGTTTTAGGCTATTCATTCGATAAAATAAAGGTTTATGAAATGTTTTTACCATGATCTATAACCTAATTATACATGTTTAATTCAAAATTTATCAAAACCCTCAATTTAATTTGTAGGGTTACGGTTCATAAATTGTTTGATAATATCTTTTTCTGGGCATAAGACTATCTTTTTTCTTTCCTTATTCAATGTGAGTTTGTATAAAAATATTAATTGAATGATTTTCTTTCATTAAATATGATATTAAGTTTCTTTTTGGATGGAAATTATGGGACCAAAATGAAACCTGGAGGTGATTGTATAATATATCAATTAACTACAAATTTATGTCCATAGAATAGTTAATTATTATTAAATATTAATTGATGTGGAGGTGATTGTATATCTTAAGGATATGGTATCCAACACATTGTTATCAAATTGCCTCGTGGAGTTGGACAAATAATTAAAGTTTGTTTATGTGGTACATATTTTATTTTAAAGGATTGTTCAAGTACTAGTAGTTAAGGAAGTATGCTTATTTCTATGACTTTCCGAGTCAGATTTTAAATCCAACATTTAAAAGAATTTATTAAATTTATTTAAATATACCGAGATGATTTTATGGGTACATTTTTAAAATTGACTTAAAAGGAATTTAGTTTTGATCAACAAATAAGTTTATTCAAGTTCTACCTACTTAGGAGTATTATGTATTGTTGATGCAAAAAAGATTATTAAGAAAAACCTAAAAATCATATCCTAGTAATTAACAAAGTTGTTTTGATAATTTATTACATAACATTTTACTTTTAGATTAAGAAAAATATTAAATTAAATAACACTCTAAAATATTTTTTTCTAAAATGCTTATTGGTGTTATCATGTTAACTAGATTAATATGGATAATCGATCGTGGATGTATCATCGTCTTATGGATGGTCGTCTTCGTCCTGAATACATTACAAGTGTTAGAAGATTTATCAATTTTGCATTTTCAATTAATAAAAATGTATATGGGGAAAAATTAGATGTTCTTGTGGGAGGTGCAAAAATCAAAAGTTTTTGAAGGAAGATGATGTTTGTAAGCACCTATTGACAAAAGGTTTATTACCTTGTTATGAAAATTGGACTGTATATGGGGAGCCTTATGTCGCCGAACCAATATTGGCTGGACCTTCATCGATTGGAATTAGTCATGTTGTGAATGATGTTTGTCTAGAAAATCTATATAGAAATCTAGTTATGGATGCAATGGGGGTTGGTGATGCATACTCTAATGATAATGTGTATATTCCTGTGGTAGGAGAGGAACTTCCAAATCCGGGGGCAAGTAATTTTTATAAACTTTTGAAAGCTGCGGAGGAGCCTTTGTGGGATGGGTGTACCAAGCAACCAAATTATTTGCTTGTGTACAATTGCTTGTTATGAAATCAACTTTAAATTTGACTCAGACTACCTTCAATAAATTTATTGATTTTACAAAAAGTTGCATGCCTAATGATGAAACTTTGGTATCAAATTTTTATGATGCCAAGAAATTTATACGGCCACTTAGACTAGGTTATGAGAAATATGATGTGTGTCCTAATTATTGTATGTTGTACTATGGGACAGATGCAATGAAAATAAATTGTGATTTTTGTGGAAGTTCACGATACAAACCTAGAAATCCGACTAGTAAAGGTTCCAATAAGGGGGAGAAGCAACTCCGATACTTTCCCTTGACACCAAGGCTTCAAAGACTATTCATGTCTCCATATCATGCCAAAAATATGACATGGCATCATTTTTATAAGTCAGATAATGGGGTTATGGTGCACCCATCTGATGGGGAGGCATGAAAGTAGTTTAATTGTGTCCACTTAAACTTTGCGTCAAATCCGAGAAATATTCGGTTAGGGTTATGCACTGATGGGTTTTGTCCATTTGACATGTCTTCAAATGCATACGCTTGTTGGCCAGTAGTTGTGACTGTTTATAATTTTCCTCCATGGAAGTGCATGACTAGACCATTCATGTTTTTGCCAATGATGATTCCTGGGCCAAAGAATCCGGGGAAAAAGCTCGATGTTTTCCTAAGACCTTTAATTGTTGAGTTAAATAATTTGTGGTAGATGTGGATCATTAGTGACTTTCCAGCATATGGCATGTTATGGGGTTGGAGTACTCATGGCAATCTATCTTGTCCTTATTGTATAGAGCATAGCAAGACCTTTAGATTAAAAAATAGGGGGGGAACTACATTTTTTTATTGTCATCGACGATTCCTACCCATGAACCACCCATATAGATGTCAATCAGATAAGTTTTTTAAAGGAGTAATTGAAAGGCTCCCTCCTTTACCTTGCCCATCTGGTTTGGAAATGTTAAACAAAGTGTCCAAGTTTACTGAGGGACATAATGGAAGTTCCTCACATAATGATAAAATTCTTGGCTTTGGTGTTAAACACAATTGGGTGAAGAAGAGCATTTTCTGGGAGCTTCCATATTGGCATACAAATTTGATTTGTCATAATCTTGATGTCATGCATATTGAGAAAACTTTCTTTGACAATATTTTTTATACAATAATGGATTGTCCTAATAGAAGCAAGGATAATTTAAAGGCTCGGTTTGATATTCAGTTGTATTGTAAGAAGCCAAATTTACATTGGCAACAAGATACGAGTGGTCGGGTTTACAAACCTAAAGGCATTGATTATCTACACAAGAAACAACAACAACAAGTTTTGTCATGGATGAAGGAATTGTCATTTCCTAATGGTTATGCTTCAAACATTTCACGATGTGTGAAAGAGGCACAGTGTAAGGTTTCTAGGATGAAGAGTCATGATTGTCTTGTCTTCATTCAAAAACTTCTTCCAACTGCTTTCCGATCTTACTTACCTAGGCCACTGTGGGAGGCATTAACTGAAC
>Ga0307511_10008241_pt1 | contig 10429 bp, 8 predicted proteins | sample 13_EM_MG_FD_200266 | JGI IMG/M metagenome (GOLD analysis project Ga0307511, IMG submission 200266) | Populus trichocarpa ectomycorrhiza microbial communities from riparian zone in the Pacific Northwest, United States - 13_EM | ecosystem: Host-associated > Plants > Roots > Unclassified | place... | reverse complement strand
TGGAGTGAAACACTGGCGCTCAAACTGGGCCGTCCCTCCGACTTTACCGAGACGATCTTCTATCGCTTCGGCGGCATGCCCGCGCGACAAATCGTCGAGCGCCTCAATCATGATTACGGCTACAATCTCCCGGCAGAAAAAACAGCCCACGAAAAGGAAATGCGTTTCCTCGAACTTCTTTCCGGCATCGGCCCGATCCCGGAAGTTGTCGATGTACTCAAGCGGCTCGGCCCTCACGCGAAAGTAGCCGTCGCCTCGGGCGGATTGACCGGCATCGTTCGCGACACGTTAAGCCACATCGGAATCCAGGTGGGACCAAACGAAACGGTCAAATTTATCGTGGGCTCCGATCAAGTGAAGCACGGCAAACCCTTTCCCGACCTCTTTCTGCACGCCGCCGAATTGCTCGACGTCCAACCCGCTCGCTGTCTTGTCTTCGAGGATGCCGAACCGGGCTTTCTCGCCGCGAAAGCCGCCAACATGGCTTGGATCGATGTCCGTCCCTTCCGTGCCGATATGGCTGCGGCGGGGAGATATTAGAACCTACTGAAATTTAAAAGAATCCATTCTCACTTTCATTCTCATTTCAGTGAGCGCTTCTTCATAAGTCATTGACTTATAAGAAGTGAGCGGGTGACGAGACTCGAACTCGCGATTCGAACCTCGCCCTCGGATGCTATGCAAGTTGCTTGAAATCAATGATCGGCGTTATCGTTTGACATCTGCGTTGTTATACTTAATGTTATACCGACATGCCTAGTGTTCATAAGTTACCAGGCAAACCCCACTGGTATTGCTCTTTGACCTTAGTCGATGGGAAAAGAACCTTCCGCAGTTCTCACCTCAAAAGCAGTGAGAGGAACCGTCCCGAGGCCATTTCCCTCTGCGAGAAATGGCAACGTGAAATTGATATCGTCAAAAAGGCGCAGCCTACCGAGGCCACCCCTCTCAATGTGGAAAATCGTCAGGAGTTGATCGAAGGCTTCATTTCAGCCACGCAAAAGCTCACGCAGGGAACCTTCACTGCGGCCCATGCCCTAACCCTCCTCAACAAGATCTTGGAAACAGGAGGCCAAACTCCGCTAAGCCAAACCTCGATCAGCGACTTCCTCGAGGGCTGGGCAACCTCAAAGACGGCCAGTAAGGCCAAAGGAACATCCTTGCGCTACCAGCACACAGTTAAAACGTTTTTGAACCACCTCGGAAAGCGTGCAAAGGCGAATCTCAGCAGTCTTGTGCCTAAGGATTTTGAGACTTTTCGGGACTTGCAGATCAAGGAGGGAAAGAGCGTGGCTACGGCCAATATGGTCATCAAGACCCTGCGCATTCCCCTTAATCTGGCTCGCCGACAAGGCCTACTGCTTACTAATCAAGCTGAAGCGGTCGATCTATTGACAGCGGATGGCGCAACAAGAGACATCTCCCTGACGGAACCCAAATGGTCTCTGGTGTAGTAAAAAGACGTGAGAGTTCCGCTTGTCAGTTGTTGTTCGCCTTGGGGGAAAAAGCGTTTCTGGACGACATTGGAGGTGTCGCGTTCTTCGGCGATTTCCTGGCCGACCCAGAGGTAGTTTTTGGTCGAGGTGACCGTGCCCGAGCTATCCTTTTCGATGATCTGGATGCGGCGGCTGAGGCCGTCATAAGCGAAGAGGGTTTTGGCGGAACCGAAATAATCAATCTCAGTCAGGCGGTTATCTGGCGGCACGGTTGTCATCTCCTCGGGTGATCAAGAGACACACAACGAAAACAGCGGTAGCTTCATTCTGGATATACAGAAGAGAGCTTGGACGAAGAATTGAGACGCGGATATCAAGGAAGACAAGCGACGGACGCGCTTCGTTAAGCGGGCGCGAAAAACGGATCAAACGGCGTACAGAATCTCTGGCCTCTTGCTCGCAATGTCGAGAAGGCGAAGTGCGGCACCTGAAGGTTTGCGCCGTCCAGTTTCCCACTTAATTTCTGTGGTGGTGGAAACATTCAGAAGACGCGCGAATACAGCCTGACTGGTACCCAATCGTTTGCGGAGTTTAAGGATTTCCTTGGGAGGAAGAGCCGTAACCTTTTTAGGAACGGGTACCTGCTTGGTCCGTAAAGTAATTTTACCCTGCGAATGGGCCAGTGCCTGTTCCATGCTTTTCTGAAGTTCGTTGAAGAGTTCCTTTTTCATGATGTCATTTTCTCCGGTGTTGTTCGGCAATCCCTTGGGCCATGGCTTTCAATGTTTTCTTTTGATCTGCGGTTAAGTCGTCTGCTTCGCTTTTGTCATAAACAAAAATCATGTAAATTATCTCATCAATCAGAACGAAGTAGTAAATCACTCGCGCGCCGCCGCGCTTGCCTTTTCCCCGTGCGGCCATGCGGATTTTTCGCAGACCGCCCGTTCCCTGGATGACCTTGCCTTTCGTCGGGTCTTTCACCAACTCAGTTTGGAGGTCGGCATAAGTCTCATCATCGACCAGCTTAACGATGCGCTTGGTAAAGACTTCCGTTTCGATAAAGGTAAAGAATTTTGCCATTTGGAACTATATGACATTGTCCTATAGTCGTGAGAAGTTGTCAATCTTGATTTCTCGTCCGTCGGGTTTTTGGAACGCGAGTTTTTAACCTGTAGTTAAGCTCGAACTGATACCAAAATTGACACCAAGATGCGGGCAAAAATAGTCCGTGACTAAGTGTGAATTGGCTTGGATTTCAGAGGTAAAATCGTATTCTATTGACAGCTTTCTTAGGACGAGGAGCGCGAATCCCTCCCCGTCCGCCAGGTTTCCAAATTGGTGAAGTTCAGCGAACCGACTTTAAGATTTCGATGCCATTGATCTGTGGCGTGCCGCTTTTTCCTTTATCGAAATCGACTGTAATCCTGCCATTCTCATCTGCAACGATTCCGGTGAAATTTTTGACGAGTGCTTTGTATTTCCCTCCCGCTTCTTTAAAAATGTCCAGATCGGTTAGGATAGGTTTTCCGTTAAGGCTGACGTTAAAAACGCGTTTCCCGGGTTCCTTTTCGTTCAGCTCCGCGAAGTGGAGGCGTACGGTGTACGTTTGTCCCGATCCCGGCTTGAGCTGGAATGGGTAGGAACAGGCTCCCCATCGAACGGTTTGGTAGATTGCTTCGGGAGCGGCCATGGGCATGTTGACCTCAATTTTTTCAGTAGTGAATCCAGGTATCCCATCCAGATAACCGGGATCACCTCGGAATCCGTCCCGCGCGAAGCCGCCGCAATTGAGGTGCACTTCGTCTTCGGGTTCCACCTTCGGTGCGGCAAAGGTGAATCCGGTTTGTGGCCAATGACTGACTTGGGCTTCGGTGTTGAGTGCGATATCCGTGGCTTCGGAGGAAGTGGGAGTTACAGTCACGTTCCAGCCATCGACGAGGATGAGGGGTTTCTCTCCTTTCAGGTCGGAGAGTGACGCTTCGATTTCGATCGTCTTCTCTTCCTTCGGGGCCAGGGAGAAATAATTGTCGGTATAGTAGGCAGGCAGAACGCGTTCCCTGGATGTTCCACGATGAAGTTGAAGGTGAGCTGCCAGCGCAACCTGGGAGCCGGGATTGCGAAGCGTGACATCGAGAAGGAGTTTTCCATCCGCATCGTGTCGAGCCGCCTTGGCTTCCAAGGTTATCACCGAGAGCGTATTGAGAGCGGTTAGATCGTTCGGTTTTGGCGCCAAGGCATGCCAGTAGAAGTTATCCGAGAGGAGTTTTCCGGCGGCATCGCGCAGTTCGAGTTTTACGAAGTGTACCGGTGAGAGAGTCGCAGGCCACTCTACCGTTCCCAGGCTTGTTGCGGCGCTGGGGGAAGCGGTTACATCGTAGTTGTGTTGGTAAGGAGTGGAGCCATCGAGATTATAAAGAACGATTTGAGCATGGGCTCCGGAAAGAGTTGTGGGCAGGTTGTTGATGACTTGGACCGTTCCATTGGCGATTTCGTTGAGTTGGATGTGAATGGGCTCGCAGGCTTTCCTCACCGCGAAGAGCGCTGCGTTCGGTTCCAGATCGTAATGATAAATTTGCCAGACGAAGCTTGGCTGAGCGGGATGGCTCATCCAGGTGAGGATGCCCTGGACCGGGTTGAAGAGCTGGGCTTGTCTGCCTTCGTACATGGCGCGATAACCCTCGTAATTCATCATCTGGCCCTTGCGCACAAAATCGGCCAGGTTGGAGATCTTGCCATAGCGGCTTTCCATGATCTGCGGGTACTTGTGCCCGCTTCCGGCCATGAAATCATGCTCGGCCCAATCGTCGTTGATCGTATTCCAATCTTTTTCCGGCATCATGCCCTGGATCGATTCCAGCGTGGGAATGGAGATGGCGCCGATTTCGGTCTTGAAGGTTTCCTTTTTATTGAAGTTCTTCTTTTCCGAAAAGAGATCATAGTCGGCAGGGGTTTGCCAGTCATAGGGTCCCCCGGAGTTGACTCCCCGTCCTCCCCCTGAATTGGACTGATACCAGCGTTGCGGATCCAAGTCGGTCAGCAAGTAGCGCAGGGTGTCATCGATATATTTGGGCGGGGTCGCCTCGTTCCGACCACACCAGACGGCGATGGAAGGGTGATTACGGCAGCGGAGAATTTTGTCCCGACAATTGGCCATGTACAGGTCGAAGTCCGCTGGATTGGCGGAGTTGATTTGGAAGAACTCGTCCCAAACCAGGAGGCCATACCGATCGCAAAGATCGTAAAAATCGTCGCTTGTACTCTGGCCGCCCCAGTTGCGGATCATCGTGTAATTGGCCAATTGGTGGAGGCGAATCTGCGCCTCCAGCCGCTCGTGTGGTATCCGCTTCAGCGCCTCGTCCATGCCCCAGTTGCCGCCCTTGCAAAAGACGCGGACACCATTGACGCTGAGGGCCAGGCTGTCGGTTCCGGGTGCGTCGTAGATGATCTTGCGAATGCCGAAGGAAACGTCCTGAGTGTCGGAAATCTGTCCTTCCATCTCAAAGGAGAGGTGGAGGAAATAGAGGTTTGGCGCTCCGAAACCATTCGGCCACCAAAGCTTGGGATTCGTCACATGAAGCTGGGGAAAAGTTTTTGGATCGAAGGTGACGGTTTGCGCAGCCCAAGCTGCCAGTTCGATCTGCTGCTCGAAGGTGACGTCGCCAAAGCTCCCTTTGAGGACACCTTTTTGCGGTTGGTCCGTGGTATTCCGAACGGTGGCCGCCACCGTAACATCTGCCGAATCCGTGCGTGGCAACGGTAAGTCCGTCGTGACTTGAGGGGCCTTCACCACTATCGGTCCGGTGGCCGAAAGGAAAACCTTCTGCCATATGCCGGTATCGCGATCTCGGATGCCGGGCATCCAATCCCACCCGATCGAACAGGCGAAGGTCGGGCCATCCATGCCGGTGACTCCCCCAATAGGGCCATTGCCGGCGCCCATGGTATGTTCGGCGGGCATGCCGGGATGAGGTTGCGGCGAGATGCGCACTGCGAGGACGGCTTCCTTTCCAGGTTCGACGCGAGAGGTGATGTCGAACAGGCCACGGATGAAAGCTCCCTTGAGAGTGCCGATATTTTTCCCATTTACCCAGACCTCGGCGGCATAGTTGATGCCGTTAAAATTAAGCCAAATTTTCTTTCCCGCATAGGCAGCGGGGACAGAAAAGACCGTCCGGTACCACCAATCGGTGCGGCAGAGCGTTTCTGGAATTTTGTCCGGACGGTTATTTTCGCCGTAGAGTGGTTCGGGATAGAGCCCGTTATCGACAAGCGTGGTAAGGATGGTGCCGGGAACGGTTGCCTTGTACCAGTCTGTCGCCGTGAAGGAGGTCTGCGAAAGCTGTTCCCCGGATTGGGATACCTTGGTGGAATCCTGAAGCTGCCAACCGGAGGCGAGCACGCTTTGGGCAGGAATCTGGGCGAGGCTTGGGAAAGTTAATGAGAACGAAAAAAGGGCAATTACTGGGAAAAGAGGTGCGAGTATCCCGCGGCGAACAGTTCGATTCATGTTTTATCCAGGGTATTCCTGACAATCTGGGCGAGCTTGGCTGCCTCGAATGGTTTGGCGAGAAAGTTGATATCTTCCTTCAAGAAAGCATGCTTGCTGATAATTTCCACCCCATAGCCGCTGGAGTAGATAACTTTTAATTTGGGGGCCTGCTGTAAAAATTGTTCGGCCAAGTCCCGGCCCGTGATTCCTCCGGGAAGCACCAAGTCTGTCAGCAAGAGGAGGATTTTATCGTGGTGGAGTTTCCAAATTTCCAGGGCCTCAGCGCCGGAGGCTGCTTCCAGCACGTGATAACCAAGGCTCGACAGGGCATGTCGTATGGAGGAACGAAGGTAAGAATCGTCCTCGATCAATAAGATCGTTTCGCTGCCGCCGCGAACGGAGGTTGGCGATAGTTGGGCGGTTTTTGTGTTTGAAGGCTTGGTCAGGCGGGGCAGATAAACTCGAAAAATTGTTCCCTGCCCCACCTCACTGCTCACGTTGATCCAGCCTTGATGCTGGTTAACGATGCCAAAGACAGTGGCCAATCCAAGACCGGTGCCTTTGCTGACATCCTTCGTGGTAAAGAACGGTTCGAAAATGCGCGGGAGAATTTCCGACGAAATGCCGCAGCCGGTGTCGGACACGCTCACGCATGCGAACGAGCCGGGGCGCGCCTGGGGAGTTTGTGGGGCGGTAACCTCGTCAAAGGCTACCGTGGAAGTTTCAATGACGAGCCGACCTCCTGTGGTCATGGCATCTCGGGCATTGACGGTCAGATTCAGGAGAATTTGATCGATCATGCCCGCGTCGGCGTGAATCACCAATGGAGTTGAAGACAGCTTGAATTGCATTTCGACGTCCTCACCGAGAATGCGGTGAAGCATCTTGGTCATGTTCGTGACGACATCGTTCAAATCGATGTCATGGGGTCTCATCGCTTGTTGCCGACTGAAAAGCAACATCTGGCGGGTGAGGTTGCCTGCACGCTGGGCGGCCTTCTCAATTTCAACCGCAGAATCCCGCAATTTACTGGAGATATCTTTTTCAACCGACATGAGGCCGGCCTGCATCATGATCACTCCCAGAATATTATTGAAATCGTGGGCCACGCCGCTGGCCAACTGGCCGATCGCTTCCATCTTTTGTGCCTGGCGAAATTGTGCCTCCAGTTTCCGGCGTTCGGTGATGTCCTGGCAAGTGCCGGTCGCGCAGATGACGGGGCCATTGGCGTGACGCTCGATACGACCGATGGCGACAATCATGCGTGTGCTGCCATCGGGTAGGTGCAGACGGTACTCCATTTCCATGGAGATGTGGTCGGAGACAATCCATTCCTGGAAGCTGTCCTTGACCTGCTCGCGATCATCCGGATGAACGACCGTGAGAAAATGTTCAAAAGTCGGGGAGAGATCGTTCGACATTCCGAAGAGTTGAAACATGGTTTCCGACCAGAGCATCGTTCCATCCGGTTGCCAGATCCAACTTCCGATTCGAGCCAAATGCTGCGCTTCATTAAGCCGCTCTTCATTGGCGCGCAGTTGCTCTTCCACGAGTTTGCGTTTGGCGATGTCCTGCAGCAGCGCCTGGTTGGTTTCCTCCTGTTGCAGCGTTTTTTCCTCGAGCTTGCGAATGAGTGTCCTGTTGTAAACCTCCAACAGGCCCTTTTCATCACCGACAGGTTCTTTCGGTAGAGTGGGAGTGGTTGAGGCTGTTTTATTCTGCACCTCGTGAAGGCGAACCAGAAAGTCTTCCGGTTCCGCCGGCTTGAGAATGAAGGCGTCGGCGCCAAGATCCAGGGCGAGCCGTTCATCCTCCGCCTCCGTGTAGGTAGCGGTATAGACAATGAACGGTACCATCTTGAGACGGGCATCGGATTTCCAATGGCGCAGGAGCGTGTATCCATCCATCACCGGCATGAGCAGATCGGAGATCACGATATCGGGAGGGTTTTGCCTGGCCTTGACCAGCGCCTCTGCCCCGTGTCGCGCGGAGGTCACGGTGCAGTCGTGGCCGGTCAGCAACACACGCAGGTAGTAAAGATTCTCTTCCTTGTCATCGACGATCAGGATGTGAGTCATGGTCTTTATGGGGTTGCGGATGGGGGGTTAGAAATTGTTTGATTTCCGGCACGAATGTTTCCGGGTTGATCGGTTTCTCGATATAACCGCTGCATCCGGCGGCGAGCGATTTTTCCCGGTCGCCCGTCATGGCGTAGGATGTGACGGCGATGATGGGGATGGCGCGGAGCGACTCGATGCCCCGTAAAGTGCGAGCGACGGCGTAGCCATCCATTCCGGGCAACTGAATGTCCAGCAGGATGAGGTCAGGCATTAAGGTTTGTGCCATATCGATGCCCTGGGGGCCATTGGTGGCGGAGAAAACCTTGTAACCGTGCTGCTCCAGCAGAAATGTCGCGAGGTAGCTATTTTGCTCGTTGTCTTCGATAAGCAGGATGGTGCGTTTCATGGTTTCAATGGTTTCCCTAAGGGCAGGATCACACTGAACTCGCTGCCTTTTGCCCACTCACTTGTAACAAAAATTTCCCCGCCCAGTAACGCCGCCAGGCGGCGACAGATTGTGAGGCCGAGTCCCGTGCCCTCGTGCTGGCGTGCGAGGCCCGAATCGATCTGGTGAAAGGGTTGGAACAGCATCTTCATATCCTCCGGCTTGATGCCGATACCCGTATCCGTTACGCACAGGCGAACGGCTGGCCACTGTCCTCCCACGCCGAATGCGGGCCGGAAATCATTCACCAATTCGGCGGTGAGTGTTACGCCACCATGGTCGGTGAACTTGATGGCATTATTGAGCAGGTTGATAAGGATTTGTTCCACGCGTCGCCGATCACTTAACATTTCGTCTAATTTCGGTGGTTCAACCATGGCTAACGTGAGCCCCTTCTTTTCTGCCAACGGTTTTACCAAGCTGATGACCCGTTCGAGCGAGGTCCGCAGGTCGAAAGGCTCGAGGCGTACTTCGATCTGGCCCGCCTCGATTTTTGAAAGATCAAGTACGTCATTGATTAGTTCCAATAAGTGCCTCGCACTAAGCCTCACCATGCCGAGTTGCTTGGCCTGCTCCGGGTTCAGCGGTCCGGCCATGCCCTGGAGCACCACTCCGGTGAACCCGATAATGGAATTCAGCGGGGTGCGCAGTTCATGTGACATGGTGGCGAGGAAGGCCGACTTAAGCCGGTCTGCCGCTTCGGCCCGCACGAGCGCCGTCTGCAATTCTTCTGTCCGCTGAATCACACGCTGCTCCAGGCTGGCGTTCAGTTCTCGAATCTTTTCCTCTGCGTGTTGATGCTCGGTGATGTCCGTGCCGATGCTCAGAATCTCGACGACCTTGCCCTGTTCATCGCTTACGATTTTATTCGTCCAGGCAACCGAGACACGTCTTCCATCGCGGCAGATATTCTCGTTGATATTTTGTTCGAATGCCTTGGGGTCTGCGCAAATTTGTTCCATCAGGTGCTGCAAGTCGCGACCGCTGCTTTCCGTGGGTGGTACGATGGTGCCGATCACATGGCGTCCCATGATCTCCTCGGAGGAATAGCCAAAAAAGCGCTGACCAAATTCATTGAGGAAAGTGATATTCCCCTCGGAGTTCCAGCGCAGAATGATGCTGTTGGCCAATTCCACAAGTTCGCGGTATTTCTGTTCGCTCTCCGCCAGCCGATCTTCGGCCTGCTTGTGTTCGGTGATGTCTATCCCCATGCCGACGAGGCATGGTTCACCATTATAGTTCAGTCGTTTGCCGGTAAAAAAATAGAGCGTGGCGCTGCCATTCTTGGCCAGAAATGACGCCTTTACGAACGATGCGCCTTTCTCGAAAACCTCCATAATTTTTTCCTTTAGTACCGGCTTATCGGCTTCCGGGAAAAAATCCAACGGATGCATGCGCGCAATTTCCTCCCCCGAATAGCCCGAAACGCTTTCCATGTTCCGGTTCCAACGCAGGAAACGTCCCTGCTGATTATAGAAATAAAGGATGCCGGGCATACTTTCGATCATTGTATCCGAGAAATGTTTCTCGCTTAGGGCCACGGCTTCGGCCTGTTTCCATTGTGCGACTTCCTTTTCTTCCTGCCGCAACCAGGCACGCAAAACGAAATAAAAAAAGACTGAGGAAACGGCAACTAAAACAAAACCACTACTAGTGTGAATCCTCGTCAGCCAAACCGCATCGGTAACAAAATAAGCTACCACTTGGCCGAAAAAAATAATCCAGATTCCTGTAATTAAACAGTAGAACAACAGGGCACGGAATGCCAGTTGACTGGTTTTTTTCACATGTGTAGACGTCCGTGGGGTGGGTTTAAGTAGCGTATGACAATGATTCTAAATGACAACTAACCATTGTTTTTATTATGGCTAATCAGTAGTGTCCAATCTTAACTACCACAGGGGCAATTGGTTGCAATCATAAGGATTTCGGTTCGCATCATAGGTCTTTGTAAGCAGTTCATGGAGAGGGATTTGTTCAAACGGGGTGATGCTCAAAA
>Ga0307511_10008240_pt1 | contig 10429 bp, 8 predicted proteins | sample 13_EM_MG_FD_200266 | JGI IMG/M metagenome (GOLD analysis project Ga0307511, IMG submission 200266) | Populus trichocarpa ectomycorrhiza microbial communities from riparian zone in the Pacific Northwest, United States - 13_EM | ecosystem: Host-associated > Plants > Roots > Unclassified | place... | reverse complement strand
AAAATTACAAAGCTAAATTCTCAATTAGCTCAATATTAAAAAATAAAATCAACAAAGACAATTTTAGAAAAAAAATAACAAAAACAAACAGGGAAAGAAACTGGAAAAAAACCATGTGAGGAAAAATTGTATCAATCGATAGTGTTTTGTGAGAAAAGTTACAATGTTTTCCCCACATGATTTAGTCTTACTTATATTTACTTGTAATTACAATTCTTAACCAGCTCAATATTTAAAAAAATAAAATTGTCTTTGTCAATTTTAGGGAAAAACATAACAAAACAGAAAAAAACCATGTGGGAAAAAACATTGTAGCAATCCACAGTAATTTGCGAGGAAAGTTACAGTGCTTTCCTCATATATTGTAACTGTAATTTTTAACCAGCTCAATATTAAAAAATAAAATAAAAATGATAATTTTAGATAAAATCATAAGAAAACAAAAACAAAAAAAAAACATGCGAAGAAACATTGTAGCAATCAACAATGTTTTAAAAAAAATTAAAAAACTAAATTCTCAATCAACTCAATATAAAAAAATCGACAAATATAATTTTAAAAAATAAAAATAATAAAATAGAAAAACCATGTGGGAAAACACCGTAGCAATTCACGGTATTTTAAAGGAAAAAAATTACAAAACAAAAATTTTAACCAGCTCAATATTAAAAAAAGTAAAATCAACAAATATAATTTTGGAAAAAATAAACAAAAAATAGAAAAAAATGAAAAGTTGGAAGGAAAAAAAAGAAAAGTAATTTTAGAAAAAAATAAACAAAAAAAATGAAAAAATAGGAACGTTGGAAAAAAAATGAAAAAGTACAAAACAAAAGTGAAAAAAAAATACATTATAGATTACTGTTGTAATCTACAATGTATTGGATGTAAATAAACAATAAATTCACTACTCCCTTTAACTTATTCCTTAATATAAGCGTACCAACAAATCCCAACCCATTTCCCCCATCAAACGCCAGTTGTAGGGCAACTTAATTGGGTCTGATGGCAAAGTGGAGATGAACCATCAAAGAAGAAGAAAGGAGGGCAATGGCTTGGTACTTTGCGAATCCACAATAAGTTTGTCTTTGGATGAACAGGAGAAGAAACAGTGAATTAGCTAGCAATTTTAGTTTATTTATGTAATCTGTAATATTACTCTCAGAATAAAATTTCTTCCAACATTATGATGAGTTGAAAGAATAGTTTTAAAACCTGACTCGGCCAAACCTGGTCAACCCAGAGGGTTGACCCGGGACACAGCTGACCTGGGTAAACCTAGACGAGACTCGACTGATTTTTTTATATATATAAAAATAAAACGTCACCGTTTTAGCTTTTAACTATCAATTTATCAAACCATTTGCAACTAAAGAGAATCATAGAAAACCTAATCTTTCAATCTTCAAAGCCTGCCTATTTGCCTTTGCTTCCTCCTCAAATCTTAAAATCTTCTCAGCATGCAATAAGGAGAGAGATGCTAACAAGATGCTGCCAGAGTTAAAGGGTGCAGAGCCGACAGATCCTAGGTTATGGGTAACACACAAATGACAAAACCATTTGTTGTTACATGTTTCTGTTCAGTTTTCTATTCTTCATTGCTTGATTCTTCCGGGTAAAACAGTATGATGGTTATTAAATCACCAATGGATCTTTGTTGTGGTTTTTTGGCTTTTCTGGTTTTTGGCTTTTTTGGTAATTAATTTGTTGTTATTTAATTACATGAGTAATTCATGTTTCTTAAATTAGTTCTTTATCTGCATCTAGTTTTGGGCAAACTAGTCTTTGATCCGCCATACCTGTTTTAAGAAGCCATCAAATTGCTCACTTTAATTGCTGGTTTTTGTTTATGTTGCACAAAGGTGCGAAAGTAGGAACGCAAGTCTTCTTTAATGGAATAATCTAAACACGAAACAAGGGGATTTGAACCATTTTATTATAAGGAACTCATCATAATTTATATTTCTGTCTTCAACAATAAAAGCCTGCATTTTGCAGAATATATAAGATGTAGTTTAATAATTTGTTATTGTTCAACATGTAAATATTGATGAAAGAGTAAAATGAATAAACATTAAGACTAGGAATGCTTGAAGCGAATGCTTGAAGCTGCTGGTAAAGCTTTGCAATGGAATTTTTTTTCTGGATTGACCCGGGTTAACCCGGGTCAACCCATCTGACCCGTGACCTGATTATTATACCTGGTCGACCAACGGGTCAGGTTTAAAAACTATGGTTTAAAGGACCAAAAATAACACAATTGTTTTAGTAAACCACTAGCATGGTGCTATTACCCATAGTGTTGAACTATTTTTTTCCATATAAAAAAATTGATGTTTAGTGCTGAAATTGATATAGTTTTAAAATCTGGGTCGTCTCGGCAAGTTGAATCGAGACTTAGCCACTTTAGGGCTGGAATCAGACTGAATTTAAGAGAAAATAGGAGAGGGATAAAACCCAAATGATCCGATCAAAAACCCAATTTGAATCGATGATCCGGTTTACTCGGAAAGACCCGGTTGTAACCCGTTGACTATTTATTTTTTAATGAAAATGATGTTATTTTGTTGTATAAAAAAATTAGGGGTCGACCCGGTTAAAACCCATGAATCGGGTCTTACGCAGGGTTGACCATCGGGTCAGTTTAAAAACTATGAAATAGGGCAAAAAAAGACATAAAAAAAATCAGTCGTGGTCAACTCGAGTTAGCATGATAAATATGTAATGATGGTGATTGGGGCTGAGTCAACCTGAGAAATCTCGCTAAACTCGCGGTCCAGATCATAAGATTGGAATAACTTGATAAAAAAAATCAAGAGGATTATACAGCTTTTTTTCTTAATAAAAATCATGTTAACTTTTCAAACTCGTAACTCGGGTCGTTAGACATGAAGCATCCAATTAGAAAAAATCATGAATTTCAATTCTCAATCGATCAAATATTGAAGTATGAAATTGAGAAAAAAAATTCAATTATAAAAAAAATGATAAAAAAAAATTCATTGAAAAGAAAAATCAATTAATTTAAAGGATAAAATAAAATCAAAAGAATGATGATAGAAATTGAAATAAAAAATAAAAACAATATTTTAAGGGTGAAATTGAAAGGAATAATAACATTTATAAAAGTGGCGAAGAAAAAGAATTAGAAATCAAAATAATAAGGATCAAATTAAAAAATATAATATCATCAATTTGAATTGAAGGATGGAATTGAAAACCAATAAAACTTTTACAAAAAAAATAGCTAGGAAAAAAAATAAAAATTAAAAAAATAAGAACCAAATAAAGAATATAATATTTGATAAATTAGGATTGAAGAATGAAATTAAAAACAAATAAAATTTATATAAAAAGACCAAGATGAAAAATTAAAATTTACAATAATAAGAACTGAAGTTGTTTAACATCAATAATTATTAAAAAAAAAATTGAGGAATCATTAACCCAAAAAAAAAGAATGAACTCAAAAATGTCCCGACTAACTCTCATTCTCTCCGCTGACACTCCATTTTCAAAATCAAAACACAACTACAAGCACAACATAGCTCCTCTTCTCATCTCTTTCTCTCTTTCACTGGGAACAGCTTAAAGGAAAAAAAAACCTAACCCTTGTGTTTTTCTTTCTTTATTCTTTTGAAACCACGCCTCACAGTTTTGTCTTTTAAATTTTGTTTTTACAATATAAAATTAAGCTTTATTATTTTTTTATTTTATTTTATTAGATTATCTTATTTACATTATTTGACTCACAAAATTTAGCGGTCTTGCATGAGTTTGGTTGGTGTTTTATTTCTTTTAGATTTTTTATTGACTTTTTTTTTGGCTTTTTATATTTAGATTGTTGGGAATTGATTGTCATTATTTTTTTTAATTTACTTTTTATGAGTTGCGAGTTTGACATGCTAGCTCAGGTTGATTTGAGGTACTTTATTTTGTTATTTTGTTATTTTTTTAATTTTATCCTTTAAGATTGAATTATCTTGACATTCAGTTTTATGATTTGTTTCCTTTTAACAATTGTTCATTTTCTTCTAGTTATTGTTATTTGTCATTATTTTTTCTATAATGTCATTAAATGAACATGTATTTTTATTTTCCTTCTTTAAACAGATGCTAGCAATGATAGAGTATCATTTTTTAAGTTACAAAAAAAATTTGTTTAGGCTCATGGCAAAACACGTGTCACCTATCTAGTGTCATTTATTTATAGTATGGAATATTTTATTAATGTACATTTTGATCTTTAAAATGTAAAAACACTTCAATGACTTAAAAATAATAATTTATATTCGATAAAACCTTTATTTATTATAATGTCTTAAGACTATCATTAGAATATTTCTTCTTCTTTTTTTCTAAATTTTTTTATGATGTTTTATCTTGATTTGTTTTAGTTGAGATTTTGAAAATAATTTTTTTAACAAGAAAATTATGACAATAGATATGTGATACTATAGAAAACAATTTTTTAAAGATACCTATTTATATCCACTCAACTATTATCTTTTCCATTAAAAAACTATTTAAATTATTGATTAATTTTAACCGAGTTTATAAATTGACATGTAGGGTCTCAAATGAATAATATCATATAGAGACTAAATTGTATTTATAGTAATTTGATTAAGGACTTATTTGTAAGAAAATAAAATACAAAGTTCAAAGTAAAAGTCTCAAGAGAGTTTAGGAACCCAAATGATGCGAAAATACGATACAAATATAATTAATTGTTGAGATAATTAAATTACAATCAATACTATAATTGATACCGAAAGCTACAATACCTCCTATGTAGATTATCTCTACCGAACACTACCAAGTTTCATGATTCCTCATTATTGTTTTTATTGCTTTCTCTGCAATAAAACACTCATTATTTTCGCCATATCATTACATTTACAATTAAATTTATACTTACATAAAAAATAATTATTGAAAAAAAAAAGACATCAATGTTATATGTCCCAAAATATGTTCCAATCCTAAAATGTAAAAACTATAACATACTAACTATTTAATAGATAATTCAGTGGTAAGAACTTGAGATCAAAGGGTTTGCTCTCCTTGTGGTCTCATGTTCGAACCCTGTGATTACTAATATGATAGCCACTGAAAACTTATATGGTCGTTGATTTTAGAGTTCGTGAGATTAATCGAGGTATACATAAGCTGATCTAGACATCCAAGTTAATAAAAAAATAAAAAAAATGCTTCCACCCAATCAGGAACACGCATGAAGATTGCCAAACTCTTTCATCTCTATGTTCCGAATTTTTGAAAGTTAAGGTTAAATGCGCATAGAACCTCTGTCTAAACTTTTTCTTTCAGTGTTGTAATAATCTTTAAAGATTAAAAAACACTTGTAATTTATCATCTAGCATTTATTGAAAGTTAATACTATTTGCATGCAAGGACAATAATGTCATGCTCCAAGACAAGACAAGACAGTGAAAAGCATGGACAGAATCACTCTATACATGCATCTAAATGGATGCTTTTTATTTGCTTTAAATTTTTATTTTTTTTATATATTTAAATTGTTTTAATATGTTAATATTAAAAATAATTTTTAAAAAATTAAAAAATATTATTTTAATATATTTTATAGTAAAATATATTTTAAAAAATAACCATTATCGTATTCTTAAACATCTCAAAATAATTTATAAATTCATTTTTTTTTAATTTTTATTCTTTCATGCTGGAAAAAGATTACCTTCATATAACCTTTACATTGCATTCGAAGTATAAAAACAGTTACAATTAGCATTAATTTCAGATTTATAAATAATTATTATTTGTTAATTTAAAATTATTTACATCATTAATTAATAATTAGTAACGAATCATAGCCTCTCAATTATTACTCATGACGTGTAGATAGTACAAATTAATAAGAAATATACGTTTGTTAATAAAGTTAACATGATATTAAATAAATGCCTTATAGGTGTCCAAATAAACATGATATTACTCCATACATTTATATCACTTTATTTTTATTTTAAACGAAATTAAAGTCTAGTGTTAGTTTATAGCATAATTACTGGTCGTGCATTTGTTTTATATGTATAAAAGTGCCCAAATACATTTCAAAGAAAGAAGATGAATATGTAAAACCTAACTCGATTAATTAAGTTGGTTTTATTTTAATTAAATAATAAAAAATAGATAACGACAACAAATAGATTAAATTAAAAAAAAATCACAATAGCTTATGAAAAAAAATATTTTTTCAAAGAGGTATAAACGAATAAGATCAATTCTCAGCCCATTAAATATGAAAGGATGAAATTAGATAAAAAAAAAGATCTAAAAAAATCAGTTCAAGTCAATCCAAGTTAGCATGACAGCCTGTAACCCCGGTAATTAGGGTTGAGTCAATTCAGGTTATCCCGTCAAACTCGTGGCTCAAGTCATGAGATCGAGATAACCTAATAGAAAAGAAAATGACGAAAATCACAAAGCCTATTTAAAAAAAAAGTCAGTGTCAAATTACATTAAATTTTTAAACTCGTGACTCAGGTCATAAGACTGGAAGCGCCCTATCTAGAAAAACTATGAAATTAAATTCTCAATCAATCAAATATTTAAGGATGAAATTGAAAGAAAAATTTTTAATTATACACAATGATTTAAAATAGAAAAATATAAATTAAAATAATAAGAATCAAGATTGAAAAATATAAATTATACACGTTCCTACATAGTTCGAGAAACCATGTTTGTTAAGTGAAACAAAATAATTAATATCTCCAACCATTTTTAACTATCAAAAAATTAGAAAATATTGATAAAATATTTCATCGATATATAGTGAAGATTCCATCAATATTTTTCAATACCAATGGACGATGGAATATCATTGTCAAAAACTTGCTAGTAAGGGCTTTCTATTCCATTGGTAATAGATAGAATATCTTGTCAATATTTTCATCGGTGTTTTCATTTCATTTGGTTTTGTTTTTTATGGTTTCCAAGCCAACAATTGCTCACAATAAACCCATAACCATTAAAAAAAAAACATCTTTAAAAATTAAAAAAAACCAACAAATACACAACAATGAGATAGGTAGAATTCCATACAATAATATATATATAAAGTAGAAATAAACATTACATTAAAATAACTCAATGAAAAAAATAACATTATCAGAGAAAAAGAATTACATAAAGAGATAACCTTTTCATTGAGGTATTCATTTGCTTAAAATGAATTTTATCGAATAAAAAACATCCGATATATTGTATTTAAAAGTTGAGATATATTGTATTTAAAAGTTGAGCCATTCAGATATCTACAAGAAAGCATACCATTGAACACAATTCAAAAATTAAAATACACTATCATAAAGAAATTAATTTATGGCCTCAAATGCAACAAGAAAAGACGGCTTCCTATGAAGCCACTAGTCACTCAAAGTCTTAGAGAAAACACGAGCGGTAAACACCTGTTCTTGCTTGGCCAATTTTCTAATGATGTCACAAACATAAACATTGATGTCGGAGGGCCAAAGTTACTAATCATAAACATAAACATTGGAGTAAAATAACACACTAATCATTACTCATTTCGACAACAGAGCCCAACATAAAAAGATTAACTCTAAAAAACCAAATTAAAACAAGAATTTAATTAAGAAAAGAAGAAAGGTTTAACAACACACTAATTAATGGTGCATTACATGAAAAACCAGAGTAGCAAACAGGAAGAATAATTTGGATAATCCATGAGCTGCAGCTTGAGATTTCTTGATCAGAGAACCAGTGCCGCAGACACCAACTCCACTGCCACTCTTGACATTGTTATATGCTTCAGATGGACTCAAACAAAGACCCGGGTTGCCACTTAGGTCCAAATTCCTTCCTAATCTCTTCAAGAAGCTTGCATTGAAAGGGATAACACCTCCCAACAAGTTTCCACTAAGATTCAAGTGGTATATACGAGAGAGGCTGCTGAATCCTTCTGGGATTTTACCGGTTAATCGGTTGTTTTGCAGAGACAATGTGCTTAGATTGACAAGCAGTGAAAAGCTTGGTGGTATAGTTCCTGAGTAGCATGAATTGGAAAGCCTCAGCTCTTGCAGTTTCACCAGTTTACCAAACTCTGCTGGCAAAGGTATATACATTGGATTATCATCCATGATGAAGTACTGCAAACTTTGCAACTTCAGAATTCCTTTTGGAATACTTCCCCTCAATTTGTTGTTACTCAAAGCCATGAAAGTCAATAAAGTGAGCTTTTCTATGCTGTAAGGAATGGTACCAATGAATGAATTTGAACTCAAATCAAGTTTTTGAAGCATACCCAAGCGGCCAATGGTGCCAGGAATTGGTCCAGTAAGTGAATTGTAGCTCAAATCAAGGCCTTGAAGGTTGTTGAGATTCCCCAACTGGATCGGTACAGGACCCGTAAGCATGTTGTAGCTCAGATCAAGGTGGACTAACGAGTTCAAGCTAAAAATCTCAACTGGAATACGCCCAGAAAGGCGATTTTGTGACAATGTAAGAATCTCTAAAGACTTTAGGAAGGAAATTTGTGGTGGGATCGGACCAACAAGTGCAGGGTTTGATCTAAGACTGAGTTGTTGAAGTGAAGAATCGAACAAGGCTCCTCCTCTATTTGGTGAAGCAGATAGCGTGGTTTTAGTGTGAGTGAAGCACTGAGAGAAAAAAACAGATTGGAGATGAGGAAGATCAAAGATTTCGCAAGGAAATGTAGCAGTGTTCTTGCAAGTTGGGTTTGGATGAGTACCAAAATCAAGCCTGGAGACATGAAGGTGGTTATCTTGTCCTAGTTTGCATTCAATTCCAAGCCAGGTTGAGCCAGGATTACAAGGGTTGGGGTAAGAGATTCTCCATTTTTCATCCGAGGAAATGGATTCCATGATCTTGAAAATGGTCTCAACCTCAGAGGGAAGCATGTTCTTCGCATCGGAGGAGCAGACAGAGAGGATGGAAGCAAGAGAGAGGAGAAGCAGAGTGGAGGGAGTGCAGCACATTGTGGAGGGGTGTTGAAGCAGCGGTGGGGGTGGTTTTACAAGTAACAAGTTTCATTGATGTGGGAGTGAGAATTCAAATCAAGAGTATATTTTTACTAAGACATATGCGTCTCGTTCAAACTGTACTGGACATAAATGAAGTTTTGAATTTTTTCTACTTTGAAAAAGAATTCTGCAAATTAATTCAAACAATGAGAGACACAGAGAAAGAGTTGATAGAATTTGATGTGATTGATAAGATGGGTGGGGCTGTGACTACACGGGGAGGGTCATGACATTTGAGTGAGTGAGAATTTGACGCCATGGTAGGGTCGTAAGAGGACATGTCTCCCTTTCTCAGACATTGCTGCCGTGATAGAATTTGTCGAAAATTCTTCCTTCATCGGTTAACTTCCTCAAACACTAGAAATAATGCAAGCGCGGATGAAGTGGAGGAGGGTTTGAGCTTCTATCCCATTCACACACTAAAAGGAATTAATTTTTAGAATTATTGTATACTCTTTTACAATTAACTATGGATTGAAAAATGATTATTGATTTGTTTAATTAAGTGACTGCATAAGTTTTTTTATTTATATTTAGGAGTTTTTTTTAGTGTAAAAGAACACGTTGAATAATTTTGTATATTTATTTTTTTTTATTATGTTTTGATGTTTAAGATTTGATGCTTATTTTTTTTTCTTGAATCTTTTATAAAAGTTTCATTGTTTGTAGTTTCACTCCTCATCCCAAGTTTATAGTATATTGTTTTTTTTTTCTTGTCTTGATTTTTGTCCTTCTGTTAATGTTTTTATTCTTTTCAATTTAACTCTCAAATTTAAAATTTGTTGTTGCCTTTTGATTTATTTTTTATTGCAATTTTAACACATTATTTTGATTGTATTTTTTATTTTGGATTTTTTTGTGTTTTTTTTTTTGTGATTTTAACCCTCATGATTTTTTCATATATATTACTTTCAGTTTTATAACCCTGGTCACCATTTAAAAATTTAACATTAATTGACTTTTTTGTCTTATTTTTTTTTTATTTTTCTTTCTATGAAATTATCCTAATTAATTTAATTTTTATTTTGTTAACAAATAAAATCATTGAAACGTTTTGAGAATATTGTGAAGATATATTTCTATAATATTAGCAAGCATTCATATATATATATATATATTGAATTGTTATTGTTTTTTCGTTTTATTTGTTGTCGATATCTTATTTTCTAATGATATTATTAAATTAACCGAGTTTATTAAACTCATTTGAGCCAATTACCTGAATATTATATTTTTTTAATTTAAAAAAAATATTTAATTTTTTTTTATATTTTTTATACTAAAACAAAATTGACTCTATGAGTCACCTAACTAGTAAATACACTTAAATTTATGTGCTTGTGATACGCTACATGCAAGAATATTTTTTTTATCAGTAAATA
>Ga0307511_10008239_pt1 | contig 10429 bp, 8 predicted proteins | sample 13_EM_MG_FD_200266 | JGI IMG/M metagenome (GOLD analysis project Ga0307511, IMG submission 200266) | Populus trichocarpa ectomycorrhiza microbial communities from riparian zone in the Pacific Northwest, United States - 13_EM | ecosystem: Host-associated > Plants > Roots > Unclassified | place... | reverse complement strand
GGTCGGTGGCTAGCCTGTAGCCATCTGTTGTTTTATGTTTCTATTATCATTGTAAATCTGGGGTATGCCCCTTATAATGTTTGTATCTTCTTCTTTTAATACATACGTCAACTTACCAAAAAAAAAGAACGTGTGTGACAGACTTGAGAAGGTGGGAAAACATGGAAAGTGGTTGGAACATGTACCCAAGACGTGGCCTTATAGATTGCAATGGTTGAATGAATATGGTGAAGTGAAGGTTAATAAGTAAGTATTGATTGCGTTTGCTATTGGGAAGTATTCTGATGAGGTTATGTGCGATGCAGTCCCAATACATGCTAGTCACTTACTTTTGGGGCGTCCATGGCAGTTTGATCGAAGGGCGATTGATGATGGGGTTAGAAATAGGTTCACTATTGTAAAGGATGGTAAAACCATCACTCTTATACGTTTTTCTCCAAAACAAGTGTATGATGATCAAATGAAATTAAAACGGGAATGTGAGGGCTGGAAGAGTGAAAATTCAAGTGAGGACAATGGTGAGAGAAGACCATCAGATTTGGCTAAACCTAAATCATTAATTAAACCGGTTGAGAGTGGAGGTAAAACCCGAGGAGTGAAGAAAGTAAGTTTGTGTGATGATAATAGTGTGGAAAAATTAAAGAAACAACCTAATTTTTAGGCAAAAGGAGCGCAAATCAGATCTATGTTTTTCACTAATAAGCCGATGATCTTACTTGTGTATAAGGAGGTTTATTTTAACACTAACAATCTTGATTCTGCTATTCCTAGTGTGGCTGTTTCTTTGATTATGTATTCCCTGAATACATCCCTAGTGGATTACCACCATTAAGGGGAATTGAACATTAAATTGATCTTGTGCTTGGAGCTTCGATTCCTAACTGTCCAACCTATAGAAGCAACCCCGAGTAGACGAAGGAGCTTCAAAAGCAAGTAGATGAGTTGATGATGAAGGGGTACATTCGTGAGAGTATGAGATTGTGTTGTCCTAGTGCTACTTGTGCATAAAAAGGATGGAACTTGGAGGATGTGTGTCGATTGTCGTGCCATCAACAACATAACGGTAAAGTGTACTAAACTGTTGCTTTCAACTACTTGTCACCCCCAAATAGACGGACAAACCGAAGTAGTTAATAGGACCTTAACACAACTTCTGTGTGCTGTCATTCAAAAGAACTTAAAGAATTGGGAAGATTGTTTTCCATTTATAGAGTTTGCATATAATTGTAGTGTGCACTCTACTACTAAATTTTCACCATTTGAAATGGTGTATGGATTTAACCCTTTAACTCTAATGGATTTGATTCCTTTGCCTGTTGATGAAAGGGTTAGTTTGGATGGTAATTGTAAAGCACAAGTGGTGAAGACACTCCATGAGAGTGTGCGGCAACAGATTGAAAAGAGGAATCGTGTGTATGTGACCAAAGCCAATAAGGGGCACAAACATGTTGTCTTTCAGCCCGACGATTGGGTTTGGGTGCATATGCACAAGGAGAGATTTCCGGCCCATAGCAAATCAAAGCTACAACCATAAGGAGATGGGCCATTTCAGATCCTTGAGAGGATCAATGACAATGCTTATAAAGTTGATTTGCCATGTGAGTATGGTGTTAGTGCTATCTTTAATGTTTCTGATCTTACTCTATTTGATGTAGGTGATGATTCGAGGTCGAATCTTTTTGAAGAGAGAGGGGATGATGGGCTTATTTAGAATGTATGGAGCAAAATGGACCTAAAGGGGCTTGAGACATTCAAGGAGCATGAAGGACAACCTTTAATTCATCTAATTCAGGTCCAAAAAGAGCCCAATTCATGTGGAACAAGGGGCTGATGTGTCCGGCCCAATACAAGCCTTGTTAGTCTTGTTTTTTCCTAAACAAGGATAGAAAGTCAGCAATTTATTCTCCTAATTAAGTAAGGAAGTTGGCCAGATCTTATTCCTAAAGAGGGGAGGATTATTTAATGCTTTTCCTAACTTAGGAAGGAAAGTAATTAAATCAGCAACAAAAGAGAAAATTTGTTTTCTTATTTGTCCAAGTTAAACAAGGAAATCCAAGCTAATCAAGGACATCAAAGGGGGCAGCAACACAAATTTTCCAAATCATATTTCACCTAGTTTATTTGGGACTTCTTAAGGGTGACAAATTTGATTCTAGCATATTTAGGATGGTAATTTTCGGATTTTTATTATTTTCTTCTTAGTCTTTAGATTATTATTACTTATTTGGGTCAATTGTAAGTGGACTTCATATAAGTCCACCTAAGGGGTCCATTAGGGTTTCTTTAAGTCTAGAGTCAGTATAAATAAAGGCATAACCAAACATGTAAGGTTACACAATTTTCAGACCAATAAACTTCTTTGCTGCACTTGTTGTGTATTGGTGGGATAATCTCCCTTCCTTGGTACTCTAAAGAATTGAAAATGACTTATCGAAGAACAACTGGCTTAGTTGCGTCATCCTAATACTTTTCGTTCGCGAATCAATATTCGTTGGGTGGGGATTTTCCGTTTCCAATAGTGTTGGTGCCTAGGTACAAGTTATCTTTGTGTCACACTCCTATCAAACCTGATTTACTTGGCTTTTCAGGAATTGGTGTCTTTGCGTGTGGGTTGCGTGACCACGTGATCACGAGGTTTGCATCAAAGATTAACTGGCTTCGTGGCGTCATTCTACTCAATCCAATAGTGTTGGTGCCTTGGGGCAGGTTTTCATTGTGTCACACTCTTATCACACCTATTTTGGCTTTACGGGATCAGATCTCAATCTTGATTGTGGGTTCCATGACCTCGTGATCACGAGGTTTGCATTAGTTAGTATCAGAGCTAGGCTCCGAAACAGGTCATATCCTTCTATTTTTTTCATTTTCTTTATTTTCCCTTCAAGTTTTTCAGTGTCTGCGTCATCTAAGAAAAAAAAAAGTTATATTTCATCTAGTTATTGTCTCTAATCATATCAGTATATTAAAACAGTGGGAGAGAGAGAGAGAGAGATTAGTTGAAATTTGAAGGATGATTCAATTTTGCCGCAGAAACACAATTTTTAGTGAACTATAAGCAAAGCACCTCAGAATCAATTGCAACTTCATATTCTGTCTATTGGTGGTGAGATCGCAATATATGTAAACTTTGGGCTTATTTTGATATAGTTTGCTTGAGGTTTTAATTCGAGATTCAATTCTGCCGCAAAACACTACTCTTGGTGAACCATAAGCAAACCACCTTAGAATAAATTGAAACTTTATATTATGTGTATTGGGGATAATATCGCATCATATATTAAATTTGGACTTATTTTGATAATGGCTTCTGGAGGTGCAATTTTGCCGCAAAATGATCATACAAGGGGTTTGGGTACCTAAACATAATAGATCGACCTATAAACTGATATTTGTTGTTTACTTGGTATCTGAATACTATATATTAAATGTGAGGTCATTTGGATAGCATTTTCTTTAGGTTCCAGAATCAAGTTTTGTCTTGTCGTAACGGGTCTGTTTTGCGTTATCTTTCAAAACTTGTTTTGTTTCTATTGATTTTGTTCCTGCCAGTATACTATCCTCATATTTTGGATATTTGGCTGTTGTTTAAGTCATTTTCATCACTTTCACATTTGTTTGTTTTCGATCAGTTATGGTCCAAACAAAAGTCAGATTTGTAATTTTGAGTTTAAATCAATGTTCTTCCTGTCGTAAACTCTATTATTGTTGCGTCTTCGTATTCTTCTATTTTTCCTATTTGTGTCATGTATTCCTAGATACTGTATTTCTTTGGCGATCAGCCCCACTATTCTATTGCTTTATGAAATCCACCTCGTCGTCTAGATCCTTGTATGTCCTAGACAAGAGCTCAAGTTGCTGACCTGTGGCGTGCAAGTGGAAAGCGACGTCAATGTTTTGTGTCACTAATTTGTTATTTTTAGACATTCTTTGATTTTTCAAAATTTGGTTAGTAGCACAAAATATGATACGGTTCAACCTTGTGATATGACCCAAGTAAGGTCAGATTCGGATTTTGGCGTAAAATTTTCTACGTCTAGTTTTACGCTATTGATCATAACTTTAAATCCAACCGTTGGATCGAGTTAAAACCTTACCAGAAGATTTCAGAGGTATTTTTCTATGTTAGGGTAAATTTTCAGGTGAGTCGGTGTTTGGAAAGGACTTGCGATATAGGTCAGAACAGGCTGTATGAATTTTGTTATTTACTTCCTTTTGACTTGTGGACTTCCTATTTGACAAGGATACTTTTTCTAAAAGGATGTGACAGCTTGTTTTGGAAATTTTCTAGTTTCACAAGAATCTTTAATGAGCTGAAACATAATTTTCAAGAGTGGCAACAATTCATTAATGTTTCAGAATCCTTTTCTTATAAAGATTCCTTATTCATCCTAGCTACATAAGGAAAGAAGGGTTGGTGCTATTTAATAACGTATTGGTTAATTTTATTATTTTCTTTCATGTTTGGGCGTAATTAAAACTTTGTTTTGAGCTAGGATCCAAGGCTTGTTTGGATCAAGTTATGGGCTTTTCAGTTTAAGGTTTTTGGGTCAGTTTTGAGTGGACCTCGTATAAGTCCACATAAGGGGTCTATTAGGGTTAATTTTTCAAGAACTATTTAAACTCATGTAACCAAAATTTCAGCAACTTTGATGATTTTTACTTCTGAATTTTGTAGTTTTAACGTGTGAGAGTGATTCTTGCATTCTTCACTTCTTGAACGAACTGAATCTGACTTATCAAATATTAACTAGCTTCGTGGCGTCATTCTACTCATTCCAATAGTGTTGGTGTCTTGGGGCAGGTTTTCATTGTGTTACACTCCTATCAGACCTATTTAGGCTTTCCGGGATCAAATCTCAATCTTGATTGTGGGGTTGCGTGACCACTTGATCACAAGGTTCGCATCATCTATTGTGTATTTTAGTGAGAATTTAAGTGGAATGACCTTGAACTATCCCACTTATGACAAAGAACTCTATATGCTGGTAAGAGCACTTAAGACATGACAACATTACTTGTGGCCAAAAGAGTTCGTAATTCATTCGGATCATGAGTCCTTGAAACATCTGAAAGGACAAGGTAAGTTGAATAGGAGACATGCAAAATGGGTTGAATTCATTGAAACTTTTCCTTACGTAATCAAGTATAAGCAAGGCAAAGAAAACATAGTAGCTAATGCACTTTCGCGCAGGTATGTTCTTCTAAACACCGTGAATATTGTATACACCATTGTTTGTGTCTGCTGAACCTTGGGTAGATATCTTATGAAATTTGTTTTAGGTTTACGTAGGTAAAGACTCTATTGTTGTTGTGATTGATAGGTTTTCTAAAATGGTGCATTTCATTACATGCCATAAAAAAGATGATGCATCTCATATCGCAGACTTGTTCTTTAAGGAGATTGTACGTTTGCATGACATTTCTTGAAGTATAGTGTCAGATTGTGATAGGAAAGTTGGGAACTAAACTTTTATTTTCGACAACTTGGCATCCTCAAATAGATGGACAAACTGAGGTAGTGAATAGAACATTATCTAAACTTTTACGTGTTGTTATTCAAAAGAATCTGAAAAGTTGGGAAGAATGTTTGTCATTTGTTAAGTTTGTTTATAATAGAACTGTGCATTCGACCACTAGCTTTTCTCATTTTGAAATTGTTTATGGGTTTAATCCACTAACTCCTATGGACTTAATTCCTTTACCTTTTGAAGAAAGGGTAAGTTTAGATGGTGAAAAGAAGACAAAGGTGGTGAGACAATTCCATGAGGGAGTTTGACTGCAAATAGAATAAAAGAACAGACTGTATGTTTCTAAAGAAAATAAGGGAAGTAAACAGGTTATTTTTGAACAATGGGTTCACATGCGTAAGGAACGATTTCCTAACCAAAGGAAATCAAAATTACAGCCTCGTGGTGATGGTACATTTCAGGTTTTAGAGAGGATCAATGACAACGCATACAAAATTGATCTTCCAGATGAGTATGTTGTTAGTGCTACCTTTAATGTTGCTGATCTTACTTTGTTTGACACAGGTTTTGATTTGAGGTCGAATCCTTTCAAGGAGAGAGGGGATGGTGTGGACCAACCTAGAAACACCAGCAAGGCCCCATTACATGTTGCAAGTGGTCTAATGACTGGGTCCAAGACAAAGGCATTGAAAGAGGCATTGAATGCATTTGTTTTGAAGGTTTCGCCAAGTTAGATTTGAAGGGCCCATTGAAGTATCAAGAGGAGGCCTTAGTACATTTTATCCATGTGTAAGAGGGGTGCAATCCAGCCTTATTTAGGCCATGAGGTGAGGACAACAAAGGAAACAAAAAATCCTACTACAACTTCGAAACAACATGGGTGGCTACCTTTTCTTTTTGTTTATAGGATTAATGGGCTGCATGGAAGGCTATAAATAAGCCTTGAATCAATTCTGCAATATTTTATTTCATTATCTTCTTTTTATGGCAGAACATGAATTTAATATTATTAGCTTTATTTTATTTTGTTAGCTACAACTCAAGGCTTGTTTGGGCTTAATTAATACTTTGTTTTCGGTTAGGATCCAAGGTTTGTTTGGATCAGGTTATGGATTTTTTTTAGTTTAAGGTTTTTAGATCAGTTTTGTAAGGGGGTCAAATCAGTCCCACTTGGGTAGATCTATTAGGGTTAATTTTTCAAGAACTATTAAACTCATGTAACCTAAATTTCGGCAGCTATTGATGAATATTACTTCTGAATTTTTCAGTTTTAACGTGTGAGAGTGATTTTTGCAGTCTTCAGTTCTTGAACGAACTGAATCTAACTTATCAAAAATTAATTGGCTTCGTGACGTCATTCTAGTAGTGTTGGTGCCTTGGGGCAGGTTTCCATTGTGTCACACACTCCTAGAAGACCTATTTCAGCTTTTCAGGACCAGTTTTCAATCTTGATTGTGGGTTACATGATCACGAGATCACGAGATTCGCATCAAAAATTTTTATTTATGTGAAAGTTGTAAGGATATATTTTGTGCAACAATTTAATTTTTGCCAATTCAAAGATGTCTGAAAATAATGACTTCGTGACACCGAAAGCGAGTAACATGTTTCAGATACAAGCTTGAACCAAACAACTTAAGTTATTGACTAGGGTGATGAAGGATCTGAAAGATGATATGGCTTCAATGAAACAATATATTAGGAGGGCTGATAAGAGGAGATTCAATATAAGGAAGAGAAACAGAGGTTACAAATTTCAAATATTTATGATCATGGGATGCTTCTATGAATGTTTGCTAAAAAAAAATGTTTGGTTGAATGAATTGTAAAGAAACAAATAAAGAACATGAAGAATATAAAGCTTTAGTTTAGCTCTAAAAGAATGAAAAACAAAAGAGGGTAGCAGTGGTTATCATTCAAAAATATATGTGCAAGTGGATGGCAAGGCGTGCTTTTTTGAAATTATTTTTGGTTACTACATCCATACAATGTTGTTGAAGGCAAGTACGTGCAAGAAAATAGCTCCAAAGGCTTCAACAAGAAGACACTAAGGAATTGTCCATTACACTTGTTGGTGATTTAAGGACGAATCATCTTGAAGATAGAGGGAAGGATATGATCTATGCAAGGTTAAATTTGGATTTTGGTGGAAGATTTTGCTGAGGATCAACCCAACAACAAGCTTAATCATGCCAAAACCCCATAGGAGGTGCCAAGTAGGCCAATTACAAGAGCTAGGGCAAAGAAGCTTAAAGAGACATTGAATGAGCTTGTTTAGAACATATAGAGTAAGATGGATCTAGAAGAGCTTGGAACGCCTAGGAAGCATGAAGGACAACCTCTAATTCATCTAATTCATGTCCAAGAAAAGCCCAATTCGTATGGATCAAAGGGTTGTTAGATCTGATTTCCTAAGCTAGGAAGGACTAATTAATGATTCTCCTAGTCTAGGAAGGAAATTAAATTGGCAGATATAAAAGAGGGAGATTTTCTTCATTAATTGTCCATGCAAAATAAAAAAACCAAGCACAACAAGACAAGAAAACTTCATAATTAATTCCACATTCATATCATATTTCCTAGGCTGTTTGGGACTTCTTAGGGGTGACAAATCTGATTCTAGCATATCTAAGATATTAATTTCAGATTTTTATTATTTTTATTATTTTCTTCTTAGTCTTTGGTTTATTATTACTTATTTGGGATAATTGTAAGTGGACCCCACATAAGTCCACATAAGGGGGTCCATTATGGTTTATTTCAGTATAGAGTTAATATAAATAATAAAGTCATAACCGTCTGTGTGGGGACTATAAAATTGAGATTAATAAAAACTTCTTTGTTGCACCTTATTGTGTGAGTTGGTGAGATATTCTCCCTTCATTGGTTCTCTAAAGAACTGAAAATAACTTATCGAAGAACAACTAACTTCGTGGCGTCATCTTTATACTTCTTGTTTGCTTATCAAAATTCCTTGGGTGGGGGTTTTTGTTTCTAATAGTGATGGTGCCTAGATGCGAGTTATCTTTGTGTCACACTTCTATCAAACTTGATTTACTTGGCTTTCCAGGAATTGGTGTCTTTACATGTGGGCGTGTTCAAGAGGTTCGCATCTTTTAGTATCAAAGTTTGACTCCATTAATCATGTTATATCCTTTTAAAATTGTCTTTTCTTGTTGATTCCTTAGTGTCCAATTTCTTCTTTTCCTTGAATTTGCGGCATATAAAAAAAAGGGTTTGTTATTTTGTTCTGTTACTGTCCAAAATATATCAGTAGCTTTAAAAAAAGAGAGAAAAGAAAAGAAAAGGTTGTTAGAAAAGACACTCATTTGCTTCTGTTGCAGAAAACTAAACAAAGGGAAATTGGATCAAATCAACTCAGAATTAGCTCAAATTCGATACTCTGATTACTGGGGTCTTAATAAAACTAGATATTAATTTTGGGATCCATTGGATATCGTTTGCATAGGGTTTCAATTTCGGGTCTAATCAGGCCTGATTCATAATGTTTTGCGTCAACATATCAAACCTTATCATAAGTTGTTCAAATTTAATATCCTGTCTATTTGGGTTGAAATCACACTATATATGAAATTTCAACGCAATTGGACACCATTTACCTTAGGTTCCAGAATTTTGTTTATGTTGTTTTCGTTTCTTGCAATATATTTACAACATATCTAACATATTTGGGTGTTCTTCCCTCGTATTGCATACTTCATTCCTATTTTTATTCGATTCTTCAATTTCATTCATATTTCGGATAGATTCGCTTGTTACTCGCGAGACTATCATCGCAGATTTGTTTTACTTGTTTTTTATGTTTTTATTGCTTCTTGAGTCATATACACCAATTTGGATTGTGCCGTTGAGTTGGTTCTACTGTTGGTTTCAGTTCCGCGAGAGCTGAAAGAATATGGGACGAGGGAAAAAACCTAATTTTAAGTGAAACACGAGCGAAGTGAAGATATTTTTATACCACTAACTAATTTTTGTAGGTATCATCATGTCAGATAAAAAATTCTTGAGTCATATACGCCAATTTGGATTGTGCCGTTGAGTTGGTTCTACTATTGGTTTCAGTTTCGCGAGAGCTGAAAGAATATGGGACGAGGGGAAATGCCTAATTTTAAGTGAAACACGAGCGAAGTGAGGATATTTTTATACCACTAACTAATTTTTGCAAGTATCATCATGTCAGATAAAAACAACACACACACCCCCTCCTGAGGTAAAACTTAAGCTTCAAATTCAAGTCATGATGAAGATGAGGATGAATTTTGTAATGGGGAACGTGTGTGACAGACTTGAGAGGGTGGATAAACGTGGTAATGAAGCTGGTACAAGTACCCAAGATGTGAGGAAGGAGGGGTGCAAACCTCGTGATCACGTAACCCAAACTCAAGGATACCAAATTTCTGGAAAGCCAAGTAAATCAGGTTTGATAGGAGTGTGACACAAAGATAACTTGTACCTAGGCACTAGAACTATTGGAAACAGAAACCCCCCACCCAACAAATATTAATTCGCGAACAAGAAGTATAAGGATGACGCCATGAAGTCAATTCTTTAGAGAACCAAGTAAGGGAGAATATCTCACCACTCACACAATAAAGTTGCAGCACAAGATGTTTATTAATTTGAAAATTTTATAGCCCCCACACGTCTGGTTATGGCTTTATTTGTACTGATTCTAGACTGAAATAAACCCTAATGAACCCCCCTTATGTGGACTTCTATGAGGTCCACTTACAATTGACCTAAATAAGTAATAATAAACCAAAGACCCAACACCAAGCTTAATCATGCCAAAAACTCATTGGAGGTGCCAAGTGGACCAATTACAAGAGCTAAGGTGAAGAAGCTTAAAGAGCATTAAATAATCTTGTTCAGAACATATGGAGCAAGACGGACCTAGAAGAGTATGGGACACCCAGGGAGCATGAAGGAGATCCTCTCAC
>Ga0307511_10008237_pt1 | contig 10431 bp, 7 predicted proteins | sample 13_EM_MG_FD_200266 | JGI IMG/M metagenome (GOLD analysis project Ga0307511, IMG submission 200266) | Populus trichocarpa ectomycorrhiza microbial communities from riparian zone in the Pacific Northwest, United States - 13_EM | ecosystem: Host-associated > Plants > Roots > Unclassified | place... | reverse complement strand
TACATCATTTGATAAATTATTGACAGATAAATTGGAATCTTGGAACCAAGATTGCCAGAATTTTGAGAGAATACACCGAGTGAGAGAAGTTATTTCTTTTCATAACAGCAGAGCATCCCTTAACTTGCTTGTTTTTGAGAGAGAAGGCCTCTAAGCAACTGAGAAATCTATAGCAATTATCTTGATAATTCATGGAAATTTCTCAGCATGTTATATAACAACGACTTGAATAACTCTCTCCCTTCCATTCTACGGTGAGAAATATATGAAACTATATCATTTGAATGATTTTACGAGTGCATTCTCTTCATTTTTAAGAATAGGTTTTTTAGTAGAACTAAAATTAACAATGATTTTCTATTATATTTGGATTTGGTCCGTCCCTTCTTAACATTTTTAAACAAGTTTCCTGAATCGATTACTTATTGAGAAACTGTAAGAGATAGTCTTCTAAACCGAGTTCACGCAACTCAATTCTTTATATGAAGAAGCAGTATCAATCAGTGTATATATGTTTTAGTTTCATGCTTAAGTGACAAGCAATGCCTTAATTAGTGAACCAAAATCTTACTTAATACTTGGATTTGATCTAGACCAATCACCTTTCTACAAGCCTGGAAGCTAAGGAACTTGTAAAAGATTTAGAGTAAATGCAAGATTCATGGAATCTACAATCTAAAAGGCTCCGAGAATCTTTCATAAGAAGAACAAGCTGTAAGGTTTATTGGGAACAAAGTTATGTTAGGCTTCAAATACATATTTTTACCTAATCCACGAACCCTACCTCTATGTATGAGCCAGACCCTTTTTTAGGCCAATCATTGGGATCACAAGGGAATAATTGGCATAAGGGCATATTACCTACAAGAGTAGCAGATAAGCACAACATAAAGTATTTGTTTCTACCTATTTTTATGAAAGATCATGGGTCCAATAGCCTTCTCTCTCCCTGCCTGGACACACAGACACATCAAAGGATACTAGCACATATCATCAATAATGCTTGCTTTGCTTTGCTTTGCTTAAACAGCTTTATAATCTGTTATCTGACTCTTAACTTTTCATCTGTATTTCTTCTTTTGGTCAGACCTTGTCAGACCTTAATAAAAGGGTGGTTGCATAGGATTGGCCATCCCTGCTCTAAAGAAAAAGGGTTTGGAGCATTGGCAACACAAAAGGAGATGATCTTACCTCATGAGATGAATTTTGCGATGACCCTTTAACTCCAAGGCCTCAGAGAAATATAGATTTCTATTAAAGGAAAGGAATCTTAATGTGGGATGGTTTTAGGTGATGACAGGGAATGGATGTTGACCTATCAACAAAGGAGATAATACCAAACAAATCCATTTCAAGAACTTCGATTAATATATTACAAGATGGGTTTTGTTTTGGGATTATTATTCTGGTTGAAGCAATTCACATTAATTCTTAAAAAATAACTAAAAATTAAAATTAAACCCCCCCTCCTCCCTCTTGCAATCCTGCCGCCTAGAGTTGTCAAAAGCAAACTCAATCCCCTCTTAGGCCATCAAAAAGACTTCTTTTTATTACCATTTTCTGTGAAAGAAAAACTTGTCTCATCTCCCATGATATTAAGTGTTGAATTTATTGCTTAATAAATAAATTTGGATTTTTCCTGCTGCAAAAGTACTTGAATCCTTGAAGAGATGCATACAAAGGACCAATGAGAAAGCACAGGCGGTTAGAAGAGAGATAAGAGTGGAGGAGGAGTCATTCAGTGATTCTAGTGGGTTCCTGCTAAAGACCCCACCTCCTCTCCTTCTGTATTTGTTTAATTTTTTTTTTTTTTGTGTTTATTTTTGGCAAGAACCCCCCCTCACATAGCCCAGAGGGCTTGAGACAGCTCTTGCTTGTAAGGACAAGGTTTTTGGTTTACTACACGGGGATGAGTTTCAACTTTCAAAGCCCTGTTTGATAGAACTAAAGCAGACTCCAAAAAGAAAACAAAAAAGGGAAGAAAGAGATAAAAGCAAAACAGAGTAATCAAATCAGGTTAGTTTTCTTCGCATTGAAGGAGAGAAAGAAGGCTAAGGAAAGCAAGAGATAGAGACATCCATGAAAGGGCCAAAAGTTGGAAACAGTGGAGAGAGATATCTGAAGATAAAGACCCGTCCCTTCTTGTAGAGTAGAAACTAGATATACTCTGACAAGAAAGCTAGCTTTGATTTCCCTCCTTTCCTCTCAGTTGTGTTCTTCTCTGAGTACAACTTCCTTCCTTTCCTACCGCTAGGATTCAATACTAAACTGAGGTAAACATAGAATTAGAAGCTATAGTGCTTGTGAATTTGAATTTGTTTTGACAGTAGTTTACTTACTGTCCAACTTCTCTGTTTCTTACCATTTCTTTTTGTTGTCTAATACACAGCATGTTTTTGTTTTTGATCGGTTACTTCTTGTTGGAGAAAGATATGATGAGTAGAATGGTCTAAAAAAGAGAGAGTCTTGCATGGCTAGCCACAGAGTTGGAGAGACTGGTTTATCATCAGTTCCCTCGAATCACCATCTCCCTTATGCACCTGTTCATGGAATCAACACCCCATCAGCCAATTTCATGTATGCCAAGAACTAGTCAACTTCAAAATTCTCATATTTGAATAGTTTTCTGGTTATGACTGACATGGTATTATTATGTTTTTGTCTCTAGTAATCAAGAAGGATCTGCTTTTGATTTTGGAGAGCTGGAAGAAGCGATTGTGCTGCAAGGAGTTCAGATTAGGAATGATGAAGCTAAAGCACGTATGCTACCACCCTTTTCCTATATCTTTCTTTGCTATCTTTTCTCCTTTTGGGACGCTTGATAAGCATAACCAGCTCTAAAACAAGCATAGAGAGAGGTTTGAATTTGTCTAGTTACCATTTCCGATACAGTAATCATTCTGAGGAGGAAAGAGAAATCAATGGTGTAAGAGGCTACAAACATAGTAACCTGACCGCCTTGGAATGATTCACTTGACTTTAACTGCACAAAAGAGGGGGATTAGGTGGCAAAGAAAATAGTACTGAAATCTTATTGTCTTTATTTTGAGGTGATCTGATCTTCTGAGATCCTGCTTTTGTTGATTCTTGCAGCTTTATTTACAGTAGCAGGCAGACGTGCAGCAACACTGGAAATGTTCCCTTCATGGCCAATTAGATTCCAGCAAACCCCAAGAGTAGTAGTTTCTTAGCCTCCTTTCTTTATCTTTGACCGTGTCTTTTGTCTTTTGATACCTGGACTGGATAGAAACAATAGGCTATGAAAGTCTAAGCCAATCTCTCCCCCACTTATTTTCTTCACATCAAAATTTTCCTGAAAGTCATTCTGATTGAAAAGTTTTAAAACTTTCTACATGGCTCTTGAGTGCTTTCACATTTCCAGAATTTAGCACATTTTTTTATAATGAATCTTGATTCTTGACTGCCCTTTTGAATATTTCTGTGGGGTTTGCCCTTTTTTTTTTTTTAATTTAAAAAACTCAGGGAAGTTCAAAGTCAGGAGGGGAGAGTACTGACTCAGGCTCAGCAACAAACACTCTTTCAAGCAAAGCTGATGCCCATCTGGAACCGGAATCTCCCATCAGTAAAAAGGCATCTTCCTCGGATCATTACAATCAGGCTTTTGATCAGAAGCATCTACAGTTTCAAGATCAGCAACAAGTAGATATGGCTAATGATACATCAAGAACAGGAGGACGACCCTCTCAACAGAATCAATCACCTGCCAAAACTCCCCATGAAAAGGTTCTTAACCCAACTGTTTTGCTTAATAATTAATCTCCCAGTTCTCTCCTTCTCTCTCTCTCCCCCAAAATCCCAAAACTCGGGAAAAATTTGGTATCTTTATTGCTCCCTCTCTCCATATCTTCAATCTTCAAACGCACAGATCCCAACCACCCACATAAAATCAAAGAGGCCAAACCCTTCCCTGATCCCTGAAGGATTTTCTGTTCAAATGTCTGACATGAAATCAGAGTGAGAGAGGCTGAGTGAGAGAGAGCTGTAAATAAATATGTAAGGCCAAAGTGAGAATCTTTACACTTATTTCTTTCTTGTACAGCAACAATGACCCACTTTACTCAATCCCTATAACTACCACTTAACCATATGTTTTTAGCCTTAAAATCAGTTTTGGAACCAGGAATTTAGCCAAAACACCTCCACAAAATGGCAGAAAATGATGATTTTTGCTATCCAGACCTTGTTCTTGATTTCCAATTTCTACAACAAGACTCTCATATTGAGAATCAGCTACCACAATTTCTTCCTGGGAATTCTGTGAGATATCCCTTCTATCTTTCTATTTCAATTCTTAACTCAACCATCTATCTCTCCATAAGTATGCTACATCTTTAGACCAAGCGTAATTTTTTTTTTACTTGGGTTCATTTCAAACTTCTTGTTTTTGGGTACTGGGACAGTGGTTTACATGTGTTTTATGTCATGTTGCAGAGAAAAGTTTCAACATCAGAGAAACCACTTGATGCTAAGGTTTTTTCTTCCTTTCCTTTTCTTTACCACCTTAACAATGTTCGTTCAAAATTTGTTGCCTTTTGTGACTATAGAAATCTCTTTTTTTGCTTTGCTTTTGGTTCCAGACATTGAGACGATTAGCTCAAAACAGAGAAGCTGCAAGGAAGAGTCGACTGAGGAAGAAGGCAAGGGTCATTTTCCTTTACCAGCAACTTGGACACTTTAATTAATGCTAAAAAATCATTAATGCTGCCTTTATGTTTTGTCCCAAAACAGGCATATGTCCAACAGCTAGAGACTAGCAGAATAAAGCTTTCTCAGTTAGAGCAAGATCTTCAAAGAGCTAGACAGCAGGTCTTTAATTATGTACAAAATTACAGTAATTAATGCATTTAAAAAAAAAATCACTATTAATTTTTATTTGAATTCTGGGTTGCTTTTCAGGGTTTATTCTTGGGTGGCTGTGGTGGTGCTGGTGGCAATATCAGCTCTGGTGATTTCTCTTGAATTTTTCACAGTGAAGTAGTGAATTTACAGAAGAAAAAAAATAAAACTAAGAAGACTCCAACTTTTATCAACTTTTTTTTAATTGAAGTCCTCGTCGCAGTTGGTGATTTTTCAAGGGGATGGATAAATTTCACATTTTTTTTTTATTATTATTAAATTAACCCCAACCAATAATTTTTAACTATTTTTGTTATTATTGCTGTGATTACAGGACCTGCAATATTTGATATGGAGTATGCAAGATGGCTAGAAGATGACCACCGGCACATGTCGGAGCTCCGGACAGGATTGCATTCTCATTTATCTGATGGTGAACTACGAGTTATAGTAGATGGATACATTTCACATTATGATGAAATTTTCCGGCTCAAGGTAGAGGCGGCTAAATCTGATGTGTTTCATCTCATTACCGGAATGTGGTCCACTCCGGCGGAGCGTTGCTTCCTCTGGATGGGTGGTTTTAGGCCCTCAGAACTCATAAAGGTCTGATTTTTCTACTCCATTTTAATTAGCTCATTACATTCTGCTTGAGATAGTCTGCCATTTTGGTGGTTGCCGTAGGAAATTAGTGTGCGCAGGATTGTGTAGTACACGAAGGTAGAACAGTAATTATGAAAAATCCTTTGAAAGAAACAGGCAAGGCTATTTTAGTCATTTAACAAGAAAGAAACAGGCACAGTGACAATAATCATGCCGGGTCAGTGAAAAAACCCGATTTAATAGCTTAAAAAAAGAATAAAAACTTGTGTTAAATTTAATTTAATCAGATGAAATATTCCCCTTATGAAGGGCGCATTATCTATTAAAAAAATGAGTGATTAAGACAATTAATTAAAGTGTCCTAAAAGAGGAGCACACACATGCAACTAAAGTTAAATGACTAAAATATCCCTATCAGATTATTCATTTTGTTCCTACCAAAAAACATTATTTTTTTTCCTCTTGTTTCTATTAAGCAGATGTTAATATCCCAACTAGACCCTTTAACAGAACAGCAAATCATGGGGATCTACAACCTTCAACAATCTTCACAGCAGGCAGAAGAGGCTCTCTCCCAAGGCCTTGAGCAGCTCCAGCAGTCTCTGGTTGACACCATTGCCGGTGGACCGGTCATTGGTGGAATGCAGCAGATGGCAGTGGCCTTGGGCAAGCTTGCCAATCTTGAAGGGTTCGTTCGCCAGGTACGCATATCATTAGCCTTTATTACATTGATTGAGTAGCAGACAATAAGATAGTGATCATAAGTCTTATGAGTACCTTGTCACGGACCATTAACCAATAGTAAACAGACAAGGGCTTGTGAGGAGAGTCCAAAAACAGCACTTTCAGTTTATGTCAGAATTGGAGAGTGGTGTACTTCATTTCAAAGTTAAGTTTAGTGCTTTTTGAAAATGATATTGAAAGCTGCTAGCTCTCAAGTCTAGAGGTTGAAATAAGAAACTTAGGTGACACAGTAGGGTCTTTTTCACTTGATTTTCATGAAAGCTAGCTCCTACATATCATGCTTCTGATTAGCAACAAGGTGATGCATCAACTTTAATGTCCATGTCAAGGTAATAACAAGAGCTCAAATTCTAGTGGAAGCTATTTGGTACAGGGATGAGAGAACATTTCATCGGGGGAGGCAACAGATATACTTTAATTAAACAACAATAATATCCCTCTCATTTGATCAAGTGATAGAAGATTAGATGTTGATTTGTCTTAACACCATGATTAGAGATGTGTTTGATGACATTAATCATATGCAAGTGAACAAAAACCTTTCGAAGTAGTTCTAGTTCAACTATCAACAAAGAAGAAGGTTGTAGTAGCTCAAATGTTCCATTCCATTATATATCCAACATGACTAGCTTGTTTTGAGCCGCCATTTCTACACCTTACACCCGATCGAGGAGCAGAGTCCCAGGGCTTACACTTCATTGAAGATAAGCTTGATTCAACATTTTTTATCGAGTTTTTATCCAAAAATATTAAGTGTTTAATTTAACTAATTAGTCAACAGGACATGCTACAGTCATGTCCCCAATGCAATTAACATGGATTAATTTGTCCATCATATAAATATCTGCCTTGGAAGAATAGATATTGATTGTATTGTCACCATCAAGCTTATGGTCAACTTGTAAATGATTTAACATAAAATTGATCCTTCCCATACTTGTTTGCCACGTTTAGGGTGGATGGATGGTCCCTTGACTTGCACTATAGCTTATTTTAATTTTATATGGCCAATCATTTTGGAAAGAATATATGCTTACTTTTCTGCTAAGAAGTCCATTTTCATAATGGTGACTGCTAGGGTTTTGATGGGAGTGTTTCATCTAATAAAACGTTGCTATCAAAAGGGTTGTTGAAATACACAAACCCTAGCTAAACCTATCAACAACATTAAACTAATCTAGAAACTCTCTAATTCTTGATCAATTGAGAATTAATTAAGAACCTTGTGTACTTATCTTATTAAGGTTTTGAATTGTCCTAATCTATTAGACAAGACAACTTCATGAGCTTTTCAACCTCTTTGAAATGTTCACACATGGTGTTTGTGCCCTTATGCCCTCTGCACTTGGGACCCATTATAGCTTCTATTTGATTTATTCTTCACAATTGAATATATTTAATTTGCCCCCCCTTCTCCTCCTCTTCCTCCTCCTCCTTCCCTTTTCTCTATCTTTTTTATTATTATTATTTAAGGAGATATGTCTTTTTTATTAAAAAAATACAGGCTGATAATCTGAGGCAACAAACCCTTCACCAACTCCGCCGGATTTTGACGGTAAGACAGGTGGCGCGGTGTTTTTTGGTGATCGGAGAGTATTATGGGAGGCTACGGGCACTTAGTTCCCTATGGGCATCTCGTCCTAGAGAGTAAGTATTCTCTATGATAAATTATTAGTCCTTGAACTTCCAAGGTGTCCAAACTTGACTTAAATGGAAGTTTCTAAAGACAAAATTATATCCTATGACATCTTTTCCATCATCTTACTTTTGGTTGACAGGTCGGTCGTATATTCTTCTCTTAACTATGATTACTTTTCATTATTAGAGAATTAATGATCTGTACCAACCAAAATTAAGCAATGAATTGTTATTACAATCGGCTTAATATGAGACCCGGTTTAAAATTAAAATTAAAATTAAATTAGGCGGGTTTTAACCTGATTAATTCATTGTTCATCAAAATCTAGTTTAATTTTTAACTTTTTTAAAAAAAATCTTAGAAATTATAATGTTTTGAATTCATACCGGTTAACTTGTCTGTCCTGTAAATTTGATTAGATTTTAATATATATAATAATAATAATAATAATAATAATAATAAAACATGGGGGTATGAACAGCACATTTATTTCTCTTGTTTTACTCTCTCATTAACATAAAATCCATGCATGGTCTCTAACATTACTCAACAATTTGGTTTTATTTTTATTTTTTGCAGGACAATGATGAGTGAAGATAACTCATGCCAAACCACCACTGATCTTCAAATGGTGCACCCTTCACAGAATCATTTCGCCAACTTTTAATATATAAAAAAAAAACATGGGATAGCGATACAGACAGCTTGCCTTCCTCGGTGACTGAAAACCTGTGTTGCGACAAATGTTATGGGCTGTTAGAATTCGGATAAGCACTTTAGTGAAGATAGGATCGTTTTCTTTTCTTTCCTTTCTCCTTTGCCTTCTTCATTATCTTTATATCATCAGTTACTGTGTTATCTTGTAAATGTAAATCAATTTTATATGCACGAGGAGCTTTCCCGCTTGCTTTAAGAAAGATATCAACGTGTTATCTTCGACGTCCTCTTGAATTCATAGCTAGACCACGGATCGAGAGACTTGACTTAGATTCAATCTAGTCTTTTTTTAAAAATAACTAAAACGATGTTTAGTAAGTGAAAATAATCAATGAGTTGAGGGTAGAGTTTTGATTAGATTAGATTAGATTAGATCCAAGTTGACCAAGTTATTGAGTTAACTTGAGTTTTTAACTGAGTTAACTAAGTTTATTTAATTATTTTCTTAATCCAACAACTGGTTTAGATCTTAAATTGATTGAGTCTAGAATCAATCATCGAGTCAATCATGAGTCCGTCGAGTTTTCAAACTATGCTTGAATCATGAGAAACGCTAGAAATGGTTAATACCCATATATGTGTGTGTGTCTAAAAAGAGCTAGAATTGCATTGCTTTTAATGGATTAGAAACACCATTAATCGAAGGAAAAACCCCCCAGGAAAAAAAAATCAAAATTGTATTAAAACAATGGTTGAAAAAGAGAGGACGGTTGCAATTCATTTATATGAAAGTGGTTGTGAAGGGGAGGCCATGGATTATTCTAATCTACAGAGGACAAAGGGGAGGGAGGAAAGAAACCCCGTCTATTGTCTTTACCTGCGAGGTTTTATTACAAAATTTATAGCGCAAGAGAGAGAGAAGTGGGTTGTTTGCAACGCTTCATTTATTTTAAGAGATAATTAATTAATATGTTTATCACGATAAATCTTGGAGAAAGGACGAGCAAGAATGGTTAGAGAGAGACAAAGGTTTTATTACTTTGACCTAACAAAGCATGAAGAAAGAACCGAGCCAGAAGCAATAATATATTCTAAAGAAGGTCGACGAAGGAGCAACTTGCATCAATGGTGGACAAGATCACTTCAACTTTTTATTTTTTTTATGAAATATTGCATGGTCTAGCTAGCTAGATAGCTAGTGATCAGTATAATTTAATTAATTCATGGGACCTTCGATTTCAAACCTATATTAAATTAACCATATATAATATATATAGTTTAAGGTATGATTATAGCTCTTATGTTGCTGGGAAATTTAATATTGTTTGGTAATCATTTCCCAACTGTTTAAAATTTCAATTAAGACACTTCTTCTTCTTCCTCTTCATTTGCCCATTGTTTTATTTATGGCAAACTGGTTTATATATATTATTTTCAAATAATTTTAAAAATACATTCTGCGTTCAGACCTACTTCATATGCCCTTATCTTCATGTAATAATGCTAAGAGTTCTGCAGCTAAAAAACATATAATGGTGAATCCTGAGAATGTATAAACGGCAAGTGGTAAGGACCAGAGAGAGCCTGCAATAACAAGATACAATATCTAAATATTTGTGCTGCCTAGCTACCAGAGGACTAGCATAGATATGCGTGCGTGTCTTGGCTGAAGGGCATTCGTGATACATGTGGCGGGAGCATGCATGCTGCCTGTTTTACGTGTGCGATGGATAAAGAGAGAAGAAGGCCTTGACAGTGTTAATTCTTTACTTTTATTTCCTTGCAGGCATCTGCGAAAGATTTCAGAGAAAATTATTTCTGTGGGCTTCGAAAGAATGTATTCTGTATAGTTTTCTTTCTATATATATATATATCCAGGTTCTTTGCACTGAGTCCACAGTTCCCATGCATCAACATATTTAGTGTTTGCA
>Ga0307511_10008236_pt1 | contig 10433 bp, 8 predicted proteins | sample 13_EM_MG_FD_200266 | JGI IMG/M metagenome (GOLD analysis project Ga0307511, IMG submission 200266) | Populus trichocarpa ectomycorrhiza microbial communities from riparian zone in the Pacific Northwest, United States - 13_EM | ecosystem: Host-associated > Plants > Roots > Unclassified | place... | reverse complement strand
CAAATTGGACTGCTAGAGCAGAATCCGATCGACTTGTAAATGAACCTATTGCAGTCGCTGGGATAGGCATACTAATTCTTTTTTTTTGTTGGTAAACCAGTACCCGTAAACCTTTATCAATTCAAGTACGTTATACACGAAATCGAGGATTTATTTAAATTGCCCGTGAGCGGCACAGTGGGTATGCTGCCCGCGGGCGGCCGATGCCCGCGAGCGGCCCAGAACATATACGTGTAGGCTCAACATGCGGAGTTGGAGTAATGAGTATTTAAAAAAATAAAAAAAAATAAAAACAGTATGCAGAGAGATGCATCGACTGCAGGCTTGGAGAAGTCGCGGAACAAGGCAGAGTCTAGCTTCCATGTACATTATACCGTCATCGGGAATCCGTAAGTAGTATGGGTCTAATACTCGTAGCCATCCTTGGGCTATGATGCGGGGGGACAATTTAGGCTACAGTATTGTAACAGTATGTAATTTAGATATCCAACGGCTATGATAGCTTGCAAGTGGAGTACGTAAGAGAGCAGAGCCTGTAATCAAATAGGGAGGGGTTTGAGTGTAGGTCAGGGTGATAGAAAGCGAACTACTATAACATTATATCCCAGCTTCTCGAGTTGAAGTACAGTGTTCGTTCGTACATATTGCTACTGACATCAATCGTCATGCCTACCAGGCCCAAACATACTCTTATCATCGGTGAATTCATAACGCTAACGGTATCTTCAAAGGATAGGCCGGATAGTGTCCACCCAAGCAAACACCTGTTATAATTATTCCGAGAAAGTCTTTTCGCTCATCATATTCTAATGTGCTAAGAAGGTTAAATCTCCCACGACATCAAAGCCGCACCTTTAATATCCTATTCTAGAGGCTGAATTCGTGATATTCAGCTGGTATATCTAGCCCCCTCCCCCGGAGCACAAGCGTTCAGAAAATCAGACCGACACCACCATATAAGTACGGAGAGGTCTAGGTGGCGATTAAACCAACACAAACTCTTGATCGCTTGCATAATCCGAGTTCATATATCGCTCCTCGGGTCTAATAAGTCAGTTGCCAGCCCGAAACAATTTATAGAGGTACTGTATAAGAACTCAGAGTGCTCTGTCGGAGAAGTAAACATTTAATTAAGAATGTATCAAACAAATCACTAGTTCAACTGAAAAGCACAACTTTGTGCATATGGTACAATACTAATTCTGTCGTGGTCAAAGTAAGCGCTCTTGTGGTTCGAGCCCCCTACAAAAATGTCCTTGAAACTCTACTAGTATCCATCCCCTGCAGCTGGCCTCCCACAACTTCAGAATTTCCACGGCTTCAGCTGTTGAAAAGGTATGGGTAATTTCCCCCTCTGATTTCTGACCTTGCGGCCTCCCAAACTTCCATGTCGGTAATAAATGCCGCAATCCGACTTTCCCCATTGGTTTCTAAACCATGGGAAAGCGAAGCATCTTCATTTCACGGCTCACAATCTATTGAATTAGAATTAGCCAGAAGCACAAATCCACAAGCGTCTAGCCTCCTAGATAAAAAGGTTAACATAAGGTGGCGCGGAGCTCGATGAAGGTTCCGGGCCATGGGTTGCCGGCGGTTCCCCAGACACCGAGGGTACTTCAGACACCGAAGGTCCTTCAGGCGACCAGAGTAATTATCACAACTATAGTTATCGTACTAACCAATCTAATCACCTACCATCCTCCTAGGTATAAGTCGCAACTCCACTTATCACGCAACCTAGTATAGGTGGATGAGCCCTGCAACAATTATTCGAATCCTCACCAATTACTTAGGAAGCTCAACTCCATTACCGGATACAAGTTGGATCTAGAGGAGCCGAATTTGCAAGCCGGACTCGAAATGCTCATTTCCGGAGGTCATGATTTTGGAACTGCATATTCATGATTCCGTACTGCCTTCATATTCGTGTTTGACGACCCTAATTGTTGACATTCAGTACTAATATCGGAGTGGGTTGCCCTATATTCTGGGCTTCCAGATCTCCCGAACTACGGTAGTAGCCTTACGACGTCCGAGCGACCAAAGTCAAGCCCCGTGGACTAAAGATTGACAGCAATGCTGCAAGCTGAAAACGGCAAGCCGAGAATTATAAAGCCTGGGGAATAACCCCCGAAGAGACTGTGGGATATACTCTCGGACAGGTTGATTCCATACGACTGGCATGCGTGCACGATCGCCTTCATGAACCAATAGGCCGCAGTAGGGATGGGTGGGAGTGCAGAGTTGTCCCTTTTGTTGCGCTTTCGCATAGCCGGCGAAGGATTTGTCCTTCCATCTCCTCCAATTCCACTTCCGCAAGAGGTAACATTAGAGGCGATTGGAGGGAGCTCCTTGTGCCGCTGGGCTGGGGGAGAGGACATGCGAACTACTACTGCAGATCGTTGATGTTCGTCCTCTACCCCATGATGTCGAGTATTGCTAATTGGACATACTTTGCTTGAAACAGGTACGGGGGGGCAATCTGCTCATAAAAGAATCCAATGCTATGAAGAAACATAAGCTGCTAGAGCATAATACTTGCAGTGTAATCTGAGATCTTATGTAGTTTTGGCCAATTTGGGTGTATTTTTGCTCCCTATGCCTAGAACAATAGGTCTCCTGGGATTTACTAGGCGAAGGCATTGTGGGGAAAAGTTTGCAACATGCAGACGTCGACGGATCTTTTGAGGAAACCGTTAGGAACTCATGCCAGCACAGTTCTAAAGCTACATTTAGGTACTTCGGGGATCCAGGGGCTACTATGGTATGAGTAGAGGAGTGTAGGCAAGGGTGATAGTTGCGGAAGTCAGATATAATCGTACGATTGCATTATACCCTAGTTACTCGACTTTGGGGGGTATACTAGTGTTTGTTCGTACAACTACATCAACCATGATGGCTAGGCCAACATACCTAATAAAGTGAGTTGTCCTAAAGGAACCGACTGATCATTCTGAAATAACGTCCACATTGACAAGCATCTGTTGTAATTATTCCAAGAAAGTCTTTGTGTATCAATTTACGAGCGGGCTAGTATCCCACGATCACAATGAGCCAAAGCCGCATTTATCAATTAATGGTATTCGGCAACTATAGATAGCCCGCCGCATCCGAGACACAAGCGTATCTCGGTAATTCCTTTTCTATTTGTATTTAAACATAACACCGGATATTAACGATGCCAAACAGCTTCCAGCTGACAATCCTGGATTTTATTACGAGTCTCATATTATTACCCTGAATTTGCTTTGTCTGATTCAACTTCCTATTTGTATCCCATTCCTCAATATTTGGTTGGGTTAGTAGATTAATATGCATGTCCTGTAACCTGAACCCACTGAATGGTTAGCCAAATTCCTCCCAACGGCTTTGGAAGACTAACTCCACTGGCGAGCGTTGCTTAGGAACGATTATGCAAAATTGTGTGGCGCTAAGCACCAAACCCCCATAAAAATTCCTATTGTTCCATAATAGGTTTTGGCATCGGTTAGTAATAGTAGAAATACATATTCCGCAATTTTTAGAAGACAACTCGTTCCGTAGGACAAGCTACGGCTGCTCGTTGTGGTGGTTTATTCACAATTCAGAGGTAGGTAATGGCACAAAGCATAGGAAGTACTTCATTTTTGGGACAAATGGTGCATCTGCAATTGTTCCTGCAGTTCGTTTACATTTCAAAATTCGCTGCCTGTAATAGAACCAGTAACTAGGTGAAGAATGCGGGCGGAGATGATGGAGCTGAATGTAGATGGACGGCCCGAAGCAGTTTTAAGACGGGAGAAGAAGAGAGTCAGGACCGTAATGGTGGACCTGGTGGAGTCTTCATTTCTTTATCACTCAGTTGGTTGGTGTTTTTCTAAAGGGGACGAGAGGGTGGTAGGCATACGAGCAATCGGGGCCCCAACATGTTCGTTAGCTTTCATTAAAAACGAAAGTAAAAACATGCTGGTACCTATGTGGCTAACACGAGAGTGCTCAAGCAGATGAGAATCCAGGCCACATGAATTTCCCTCCACCTCATGCGTTCAATTGATTCCAAAACAGTTCCAGGTTTTGATCGATTCCAAAACACTTCCACGTTCTGGAAGGAAATCTCCTGCATTAGTATATGTTCTGGGTCATCCGCAGGCGCACTTGCTTTCCTAGGGCAGCATATGCCTACTATGGGCTGATGTGACACTCACGGGGAGCACACCTGTCGTGGCCCTCGAAGGCAAGTTTCCGCTACGTATTGTATCGCTTTGGATATTTGTTTAGGAAATCGGACTAACACGACCATCTAGAGCACACAGAGATCTACGTGACGATCAAACTAACACAAGCTCATGATCACTTGGATAATTTGACTCCATATATATTGCTCCTCGGGACCTGTAAGTCAGTTGTCCCAAACAATATGTAAAGGCACTGTACTATAAACTCAGAATGCTCCCGCGAAGACGTAAACAGTAAAGTAAACTCAAACAAATCCTTGTTCAACTGAATATATTAAGACTCCTATGTTTTGCATATGCTACTCCTACGCAGAACATATATGCATATTGCCGCTAAGCGCCTAAATTTGGAAAGCACACTATTCAAAGGATACAATACTAATCCTCCCGTGTTCAAAGTAAGCACTCTTAAGGTACGAACCCAGCTCAACTCGTACTAAGTCGTGTGACATCGTGACATTAGGCTCAATGAACGGAAGCGGCGAAACCATTACTCGTACATATTCCCTATTCGTCTATTTGGGGTTGAAGGGCTCTTCGTGAATAACATGCAACGTACGTATGGTGGGGGAGTGGGACCTATTTTGTGCAATGGCAATTCGGGGACTCGTTCATGATGGGTAGATACATTTCAAGAAGCCTAAAAAAGTAGGGTAAATAAACACTCGTTAGAAGCATACGGTCAGGACCGAGAGGGTTGTTTATAACGAATATATGCTTAGAAAGATAGTGACTGATTTAACCAAAAGACTAGCTAGAGACAAGAGGGGATCATGTAGGGCCTGGAGGCCCTATCCCAGGGGGGCTTGAGTGCCCTATCAGTTCCCTATCCCTGTGCCGCTCTTCCCTATCCTTGAGGCCCTGGGGGTCACTATTCCTGCGCCGCTCGTCCCTATCCTTGAGGCTCTGGGGGTCGCTATCCCTGCGCCGCTCGTTGCTCACATACACCTCTTTGGATCCTGCTGACTCGGCTATGCTTGATTTCGGCCTGATCTGGGCATTGGGGCTGCGGGCTGTGTTTTCGTCCATTCTAGGGGGATATATATCAACCGGAGCGCATTCAGGGTCGTAATGATCTATACTCATCCGTCCAACAATACCACGGTCATAGGTATGTACTGGCCTGTGTATGATAACATGCGGGAACCAGCAAAAACGCCCGTTAAACTCTGCCAGGTTATTCCACTCCGGCTGGCCTCCCACCCCGGTACCAACCCTAGCACCATCATTTAGGGACTTCAGAATTCTCACGGCTTCTGCTGTTGAAAAGCTATGGATAATTGCCCCCTTTTGGTTTCTGAGGTTAATTGCGGCCTTCCAAACTTGGGATCCCATGTCGGAAATGATTTCTGCAATTTGATTTTTCTCGTTGGTTTCTAAACCATGGGAAAGCGCGGTTCCAAGTATTTCCATTGCACAGCTCACTGTCTTTTGGGTGTCCTTTGACGCCCCAGACAGCATCTGACTAACACCATGCTTGAATTCCATGTTTGTAGCGCATTTTTGCTCTGCGCGTTCCTCCTCTTCAGTTGATGGATACCCCACTATACTCAAATTAGCAACTGGGCGCCGAAGAAGCACAAGTATGAGATTCTCTCTACTTAACCCTTGGCGTCGTATAAACAGGTGGAGGGTAAGGTTACATACTCTTTGCAATCTTTTTCAGGTCCTCGGCTGCTTCCGGTGTAAAAATCGAATAATCTTCGATTTTATGCCATACATAGTCGGAAACAATCGCCGCTAGTACGTACTCTTTTGTCACTCTACTTCCATTGTGTCCATTCCAGATATCAATATACTCGCCGCGTTTTTCCAGCGTATTAGAAAAGTCTGCTTCGGAAAGATCTTGAAAGTGAAGATTGGGAATAAACGATACTAATGTATACGCGGCACGCATTATTGTCGTACTTAGCAGCACAAGAACCTTATGAGTCTCCTCTTTGCTTTTCGGCATGTAGTCTATCAAGAGCTCATTGAAATCCACATCATTTTCGTGTGTCTTTTTGTCAGTGCGTGGGTGCAAGGGTACATTATCCTCCGCTGGTCGGTGTTGGATTGGTGACCGAATGCGAAGGCGGAACTGGTATTGGTTGACATCAGCTGGGGCTGACTTGGCACGTCGAATTCGCAGCTGCTGGGATTTCATAACGAACCTGTGCAAATCTATCTCTCTTCCTGGGACGTTCTGTACCAGATGGCGAGCTCGATCGACTTATAATGGGCTGTGGCCCTAATACAATCCAAGTTATAAACCAACTAACGCGAATCCATAACAAGGAGCAATATGCATACCTGTCCCAGTTGGTTTCAGTACGGCTGCCAGTATCCGAGTACCACGATGAACGGTGAGGCGGGGTATGGAGCCATGTGCATCATGCCTGTGCACAAATTATCTTAAGTGGAGGTTTGCTTCGCATGGTATGCTTATGACTTACCTTGTCATATCAGTGGGCGACGAAGATTCCGGATTCGGGGTCGGGCTAGTAACGGCGGAACCAACTTCGGATCTCGTGCTCACAGAGATGGGCGTTTTAATTGTAGCTTGTACCCTTAGCTCAGCTAGACATATGTACACCTCAGTTAATCAAGTGCTCCTGCGACGCGACTGACACCAGTATAGGTTTTTGCACTCATCAGAAGAACTGCAACCTACACGTTGGTGGCAGTGACTGTTCATGTTCGGAATTCATAGATCTCTCCCCGCTGGTATTTAGTTGCTGGGGACCGATCGCGGTCATCGTATCTGAATGGACGCTTCCGTCATCACTTAGCTGCTTCGAATTGCTCTCCGGCGTGTTGTCAGCTCTTGAGCTCGTTTCTTGTTCATCGTGCGCCACCTGTGGTAATATGCCAGGGGGAGCTCCTGGGAGTGGCTGTGCTGGCAAAGGAGGTTCGTCTAACGATGTAGTACCGGGGTTTGGGGGAGTTGGCCTTGAGTCGGAAGTCATCGTTCACTGGTGTGAGCAGGCTTCCCGCACTGGTATAGTAGTGATCCGGGTTTTCTTCACCTTTACTCATTTAACTGCGGGGTAAAGTTTGTAGATTTTTTCAGCTACTGCAGGGAGCGGAAATGGGTGTGTGGTGGACGACAATTAACTTGAAATTCTTACCTGGATGTATTTATAAGCACAAGATCTACCATAGAAATATTATTCGCTAGTATCATGACAACGATTTACCCCACGTTACCGTACCTTTTCCCGTAGGAACTAGGCTAATATAGGTTTAGGTAAGTAGATTAAAGCCCCCAAAAAAACTCATGTACCGCAAAAACTCAGAAAAAAGAGCCCTTGTCGTTGGTTATGTACAAAGAGAACTAATACTAATTCTACTTAGGCCAGCATCACCTGCAGCGCTCGTTGCAGTTTGTGTCAAATAAGAGCCCTTGTCGAAATCAAGAGCCACACTGCAGCCGCGACGTCTGTCTTAGATGTCAACCAACCATACAAGGCAACGAAATACATAGAACAAGCAGCCAGATCACGGCCCCAAGGCAACCAGACGATGTCTGAAGTCCAATCTTTGGAGCAAACCGGTATATGTACATACTGTACATACAGTGCATGGGGGAAGACCCCCCTGCATATTCTGACCGTGAGACATACAGCTGTGGTAAGAAAATGACCAGCCAATGGCTGCATAAAAAGGGGGCGCGGATACTTTCCCCTAGGCATATATTTCTAGAAAGAGCCTAAGTAGTGCTTAGTGACACCGGAAGGTGACAGGTTCGTCGGTCACACGTCTGCTGCCAGAATTCCTTGAGGTCGAAAATATGCAGCAACCTATGTTTTGGTTTTATATCCACAACCGGTCGCAAAATGTGAGCATGCAGTTGAAAATTAGATGGGAGTTGGCGATGTCTTAAACTTTTGAGCTTTGGGGTACAGCAAAGTCACAACACGCCGTAACCTAGCAGTGCAGACTTGGGTAACATTTTGCGCTTTTCTTTTGGCTATACCTATTATAGATAGACAGACTCTTTCAGAAAGTGTCTGGGACGCATCAAACTAGGCTGGGCACGGTTATTCTGCATATTTACAGTCAACCAGACTTGGAGTTCGAGGCACAGCTGCCTCGCTAAGTTATGTATCTCCTTTGCAGGAGTTAAGTGGTTTACGGGTTTATGTAATCCGCACATATAGTTACCGTAGCGTAATAAATCTTCAATCACCCCCATCCTGCTCAGCAGCCGGCTAGGTACAGCTAGGTGGCCAAAAAAACTGAACGGTCGTGTGCATGTCTTACATTTAGCTCGCATATTTTAGGCTTAGCCGCGCCCCGATATGCAGCATGGACGGGATGAAAACATTCGGTACAAGGAAAACTGAACTCCACAGGTCTATAGATCTAGTACTTGGTATACCAGCCCATGTAGTCTACAATTCGTTGGTAGCTCCATCCTTGTTCATAGGTAAAAACAATCTTCCTTTCTCAAAGTCAGAGAGCTGTTTTCGCTTGCTTGGTGCTTGCGGAGGAGTGGTATCTAGGGGAGAAACAACTATAGCAGAGGCATCTGGAGAGGGTTCCGGGGAAGGTTGGACCATATCAGCGTGAGTTAACACAAACAAACTGGTAGAGGATATAGATATTCATAATGGACGTCCAGGAGATCATAGGTAATAGAACATAAATAATTTTGTGACCACGTGGTAAGACATTCACCTACGACGTGATAGGCGCCATTTGATGCATTGAATCTGAATCAAACGCGCTGCATGTGCACAATTGCGGCGCCTGGCCTGCATGCAGCCCAGCCTCGTTTTATGCGTCCCGGACACTTTTGAACCAGACTGTACATATTAGGCCCACAGCCCCAGACCTGCACTAGGCCCGAATTGACTTGCGATATCTAGATATGTATCGAACACAGTGTACCAGATGCAAGTATTAGTTTGTAGTGTTTGCCTGCCAGTTAGTCATCATAGCCCCCCTCCATAATATAAACTCGATGGCACCCCGAGGCTCTAAAAATCAATTGCAATTGCTGTGTATAGCAATCCTTCACTCTGAGCTCACGCTAGCACAGAACGTCCGCCGCTTGGTTTTTAGCATCTTTGCGAAATTGTTCACTTACATTACGTGCCTATTATTGACATTTCGGACTCATGGCCTCTAGGAGTGGGCCACGGTTAGTGGTTGGAGTGGACTTTGGGACAACATATTCAGGTATTGAAATCAATGTTCCCTCCGGCTTCTAGATCTCATGCTCCCATCACCAAGTTGACCTCCCGCACTGTGATTTTCCTCCACTTAATTGAACAAGTGCATACATAGTCGATGAACAGAAGGATACAAAATGGATCCGTAAAGTTTCGGATACACTAACAAGGCATTTGATTATCAAGGATTCGCCTGGGCTGAAATTCGGTCGGAAGTAACGAATTCCGCAAAAGACCTCAACCCAGAACCCAAAGTAGTCTTTTTCCAAGCAACTGAGGAACCGAAAATTCCGAGTCAAATATGCTATTGTACAAAGGACCTTGGCGACACAACTGTCCGTTATAGATGGGGTAGTGACGCTGAGAAATGTTGTTTGAGAACACCGTACAAATTTTTCAAGCTCCAGCTTGGCCACCGTGCAGAACATCATGAATATGGAACTTGCGTGGATGATCAGGGGGATTTTGCCAACCGTTTAGCTGACCCCTTCGAACTCTTCGTGGAGCTACTAGCTGGAATGCGGACAGAGTTCATGAGCATCCTTGTACAAAAGTACTCACAGGTGCACAAGTACAACGAAGAAGATTTTCGGATTGACTGGTTTTTCACAATTCCGCCATTCATTAACAATGACCCAGGACTCCCCGGTCGGTTAGTGACGGAGTTTCTTCCCAGAGCGGGATTTACTGAACCGACAACGCTCTCCATAAATCATATTTTCGAGCCCGAAGCTGCCGCCATTCGTGTTCTGTCGCAGTCACTGTTGGCACCCAGATTATCGCCACTATCTCAGGGCTTCCCCAAGTTGCAGGTAAATACACATAAGATCAAATTGCTAGCAATTGAGGATATAGCTAATTTGAAATCCATAACGGACAGAAGGGAGATAAAATTCTTGTTTGTGATGGGGGGGGGGGGACAACGGTGCGCTAATTGCCGAGCTTTAGCAGCCACGTACTAAATTGAGTGAAACTTTAGGACCTTTTCGCACTCCAAATTGTCGAATTCAAGATTGATGAGCAGAAGTCTGTCCCTGACATCAAGATGCAACCACTCAGC
>Ga0307511_10008234_pt1 | contig 10434 bp, 10 predicted proteins | sample 13_EM_MG_FD_200266 | JGI IMG/M metagenome (GOLD analysis project Ga0307511, IMG submission 200266) | Populus trichocarpa ectomycorrhiza microbial communities from riparian zone in the Pacific Northwest, United States - 13_EM | ecosystem: Host-associated > Plants > Roots > Unclassified | place... | reverse complement strand
TAATGGGTTGACTAGGAATTTGTTTTCATAATTTATTTTGATTTGCTTTCTATAGGTTTATCACGGTCTCATGACACAGTTGCAGATTTGACAGGTTAACCCGGGTCGATCCAACATGTCATTATCTCAATATTTGAAAAACAAATATCATCCAATATGTCTTCGTCTTAATATTTTTAAAAATATGTTTTCCAATATGCATCAATTTTTTAAAGTTCATTATTAATTTCTTTTATTATAAAATATGGTAGCAACGCTTCAATATTTTTTTATATTAAAAATAAATTGATCCGACTTACATCACATCACAGGGGTCAATAATCTAGTAGCAACTAAGATATGGAAATGTGGTGGGGCTATGGGTTTTGTACTTCTTGTTATAAAAAACACTAAATGACATGGGGGAAATATTGTTCCCCACACCACAATTCACCTTTCACAATTCATCATGAATTGCCATGATGAATTGTTTTTCACTTTGATCATCAAAGTTTTTTCCTCATTGATTCAGGTATTTTGTGGCTAAATTGATGGCTAATTAGCTCTAATTTGTTGAAAAACAGTAAATTTGAAAGATAAGGAATAAAAGTGGAAAAGGTGGCAAAACTTGGTGACACCTTCAAAATTTGTGTGAAAAAGATCATTTTTACCCTTATACTTTTCAATTTGTTTATTTTTCTGGTCCTTTTGGTTTTAGAGATTTTAATTTTGATCAAGAACTTCATTTTTCTCACTTTTAGTCCCTCGTTTGAGAGAGAAGAGAGAATTATTTGATTCCAATATTTGTAGAGAGAAAAGTCTCGGTTGGCACCGATTTAGGCTATGAAAAAAGTCGATATTAGTGTTAATGAGTTTTTTTTTTATGAGGAGAGTCTTATCTAAGTGTTTTTTCTATCCTTACCATCGTAATAAATTTGAACTCAAGAAATTTTTTTATTTCGAGTTGATTTTAGATTTTTGAGTTGTTATTTGGGTTATCTGAGGCTATTGATAGATTTGTCAATGTGTATAAAATGTTTTGGGTTAAAAAAAAAGTTTTTTCATAAAAAAAACTCCTAATTTGAATTTCCAGTAACCTTTTGGTTGTTTTGGGCCAACAAGTGATATATTACTTGATTTTTTTTCCAAAAACATAAGGGGTGAACAACAGGTCGTCCACTCATTAAAGAAAATAAACTCAGCCCAAACACGTGGGCTTGGGATGGAAAGCCCACTCACCTAGCCTCTTTTTTTTATAAGTCTAGATGCATCGGGCCACTTAAGTCAGGCCTACACGCCTAGACTTTATTTTGGGTCAATTAATTTTTTTGCTTTTCTTTTTTTTTTCTTCTAATTTCATTCTTTAATTTTTTTATTGGATGTTTTTATTGGCTTTTCTTTTGTTTTTTTATATATGATTTTTCAATAAAGTGTTATTTAATTTTTACTTAGTGTATTCAAGTTTACGAATACGCTTTCAATTTTTTCTTTTCTTATTTTAAAAGATATATTTTTTCTATTCAACCTTACTTAATTTTTTTCTCTTTTATTTTATTGAATCACTTTTCTAAGCATGTTTTTTTTATCAAATAAAATATTAGTTCCAAGAAATATTTTTATTAAATACAATCGAGTTTATGGTTCATGTTTAAATATCATATATTTACATCCACTTCTACCTCTCAACTTTCCAATTTATTCTTTTGTTAACTTTTCTATGCGTGTTTTTTTAAATTATAAAATAAAATATTATTTTCAATAAATAATTTTATTAAATACAATCGAGTTAATGGTCTATGTTTCAATATCAAATATCTACATCCTTTTATATCAAATATTTACGTCCTTTTCTATCTTTCAACTTTTCAATTTATTATTTGGTTAAATATCGTATGGTTTTTACTTGGTTTTTCACATAAAATGATAACATTTTTTTTTAATATATATAACCTTGCATAATATTTTTTTTCACTTTGATTTTAATTAATCAATTTCATATGGGTGTCTAATCATTTGGTTAAATAAAAAAATAATTATAATAAATAAATTCATTAAATACAACCGATTAAATAACAAATGTTGTGAGATCAAATATTTTGATATATATCTATTATTTGATTTTTTTCAATTTAGTATTTAATTATCTTTAATAATTTAGTATTTATTTTATTAAATATATGCACAAAAATTTTCATTTATGATTAAGATTTTTTTATATCAAATAATATTTTGAAAAATCTTGTATATTTATTTATTTTTTATTAAAAAAAAATTATTCGGTGAAACACGAATCAAATCCTTGTAATTATTGTAATATGGGTTAGAATGGGTTTATTTAAGCTATTAGGCCCACAATACTTGCACATTAAAAAAAAAATTAAAAAGGAGGAGGTAAAAGTAAAATGGGTAAAAGTAAAATGGTTAAATGTCCATTATCCAAGCTGTCACGGGAACATGAAGCTGTGGACGTCCGCAAAGGTGGCAGTAAAAGTCAAAAGCAAAAAAAAAAAAGAAAAAAAAAGAAAAAAAAAGAAAGAAAAAGCGGGGCAAACTACCAGGGAGATTCACTCAGATTCCGTTGGTGAGGTTCCTAATAATAATTCATTTCCTTCACGTCTCCAACAATCAATTATTGAATTCCCCTCTCGAATTGAATTTCTACCTTTTCATTTCTGTTGATCGAGGTTCGTTAAAATGAGCAGCAGCAGCAGCAGCAGTTTGAGAACGGCATGTAGGCCTCACACAGTTTTAACGTCATTCACGTGCAGTAGCAGTAGCAGGCACCAACCTCGATCCAGAATTAGGGTTTCCTTTCGAACCCCCCCTGATTGCAACAAGCGTCATTCCTCTTTCTTCTCTCCTTGGCTTATTCACACCAATAACAACGACCCCTGGTTCCGCGTTAATCACAAGAGAACTATAGTTCGTGCCTGGACCGAGCCTAAATCTCCATACGAAACCCTAGGTATGGTATTTTCCTCTTCTCTATTGCTCTCTTGTTTGGTTGCTGAGAAAATCGATGCAAAAAGGAGAAACTCATGTCAGACGTCATTTATATTTTATATTTTTCGAGCGCAGAATTGGAAAGGGATGCTGATGAAGAGGATATAAAGGTTGCTTATAGACGGTTGGCCAAATATTATCATCCAGATGGTGAGTCACCTTACTCTTCTTTATTATAGTAAAATATTAGTTTTGATTTTCCCATATCAATAATATTTTATTTAGTTGAAACTTGCTACTAGTATTGCTGTTGTTTTGTGGGTGTTCGTCTATTTGTTATTTGGAATTGGAGACCTGAATCTGGACACTTTAATCCCAGGGGTTTCGGCCTTAAACACTGGACCAATGCCTCATGAGAAGAAGAAGAAGTATTGTCGTTATTGTTGAATGGATCTGTATATTAGTTAACTTCTGGTGCTGCTTCTTGTATTAAATGGTTGTATTTAGTTTTATGATGAGTTATAGGCAGTTTTTGCAGCATAATTTCTTGTATCTGCTGTGCTGCTAGAAAATCCACTCGTGTCTCTTTAACTACTCTGTGCTGGAGCTTATCTCTTCATTTTTTCCATGTTAAGTTTATGACGGAAGAGGCACTCTTGAGGAAGGAGAAACAGCTGAAGCTAGATTCATCAAGATTCAAGCTGCATATGAGTTGCTAATGGATGATGAGAAGCGAAGACAATACGATATGGATAACAGAGTCAATCCAATGAAGGTACTACTTACTGTTATAGCCGTGCCAATGTGGTATTAGTGTCAGGCATATCCCCTTAATGAATTACAATTTCTCTTCTTCCAGGCCTCACAAGCATGGATGGAGTGGCTTATGAAAAAAAGAACAGCTTTTGATCAACGGGGTGATATGGCGATCATGGCTTGGGCTGAGCAACAGCAGCGTGAGATGAATCTCCGTGTGCGCCGTCTTTCTCGTACAAAGGTATTTGAGTAATTCTGTTCTTTCTCAAGTGTCTTGCACTGGAGCTCCTTTATCATCATCTATATATTTCTTTATTCAAAATTTGCAATTCATAGGTGAAATTCAATGGATTTAATAATCATATTATAGTCTGTAGTTAGCCATATGAATCATATTGTTCTGGTCGATGAGATCTGATTGAAATATCATTCATAGTAAACAATTGATGGAACCTTAGCAAGCTTCAATAGAACTTATCTTGTACCACTAGCAAGCATCAACGGAACTTTATCTGTTGGTGTCAATTTTGCTACCGCTGTATTTGGTAATCAAAGCTGCAATCAGCAGCTTCAATTACACTTCTGTTGCATTATTTTCGCTGTTGGCTGAAACAAGTGGCACCATTTAAATATTATGTTATGTTTGCTTTTTTCATCGGCGGGGTTTACCAATCCTTTTCTTTTCGTTGAAATCTTTAAAAGTTTTTATAAAACTCCTTTCCTTGGATGATTTGCCAACTGTTCAATCAATTACTTCTTTCTTGTGTCGCTCTAAAACTTGTCCTTTTTTGGAAGTTTAGACTGACCCTGATGAAGAGAGACGGATTCTAGCAAAAGAGAAAAAGGCATCCATGGAATACTTTTCCAGCACAATGAAGCGTCACACACTTGTATTGAAGAAAAGGGATTTGATGCGAAAGAAAGCAGAGGAAAAAAAACGGTCCATTAGCCAGCTTTTAGCTGCAGAAGGGCTTGAGCTGGACACAGATGCTGATGAAACACTGTAGAGATACAATACAGTTAGTCTACTAGCTGCATTGCAGCACGTATTCTACTTGTACAAAAGTAAACTGTACATATGATTACTTTTCCGAGTAAGAAATGAATGACAAGTTGGCACTTACCTCGGAAAAACTCTATCTCAAATAGTATCTTTCTCATTTCTTTTCCCTTTATATTTTTTTATTCATTTATTTTCATTTTTTTAAGAAGACTTTCTTATGGTACATTGGTTGCCGCTTAGAAGGTTGCTCGAGGCAGTTAGTAGCATACTGTAGAGCGTGAATGATGTATAGGTCTTCGAAGATCGTTGTCCCCATTCTAGAGCTGTTGGAAACATCTTTGTGAGCCAGAGCCAGTACGACAACATTAACCTCCCCTGCACATGAGTTATGCGGTTTCTCTCTTTTTTCTCGTTTTTGTTTGTTGGGCGAGGGGTGGCACCTCCATAAAAAAGGTATCCAGTGGGTTAAATTGTTGATAAAAGGCAAGTCCAGATTATGGACTACCTTGTTGACGGCGGTTGTGATTGTGCAAGGCACCGCCTGAGTGACCAAATAGTTGCAGGATTGGCAAGGTATGGTTGCCCCACGATTAAGAATTTAGCAATAATGAAATCAACCCAGCACTGTTAGCCCAATTCCAACGTTTAGAATGCTCAAAGCAACAGAAACGAATTCTACAATCCATTAAATAAAGTGATTTCCGTACGATTCTAAATCGCAACCTAAGGAAAACGACTTCAGAATTCACCATAAAAAAATTCACCCCAACTCTCTCCCCTGCTTGAAAAATTCTTTGATCTTCAAAATCTCATCCTCTATACTAGCAATAAAATACCCATAATCTGATAACTAAGATGAGTTGAAGAAAATTAGTCAAATATCATCTTGGTTTACTGGTGGAGATGGTCAGTGTTTTGAGTCGATTTGTTGGCTTGCTTTTCAATCCCAAGACAATTGGTTTATTGACTTTCGTTAATGTTAGAGGCACGTGGAACATGATTTTATTTTATTTTCACTTGTGACAATGCTAATTTTATTTTGTTGGATCGTAATTGAGTTTTCCAAAATAAATAAAGAAAAGAAAAATCTGATGAAGTGTTTGGCATGTAGAAATTTAGCCGGTGGTTTGGTTGAAGTTCAAAGAACAAAATACAAGTTAGATAGAAATGACAGTATAAGCGGTAAATGATATATTTTCAATAATTTTGTTCAAATAAATTCCTCAATTTTCAATTTTCAATTTTCAATAATGATATATTCCGCAATAAACCTATTTCAAACATGAATTCAATCTAATTAAGTAATGGAAATCAGTTCTAGTGTAAAATTGGTTCCAAGGTGTTACCTGAAGGCTGAAGACACTGGGAAACAGCATGCCTTGACGGATAATGCCACGGCACCAGCAGCTGAATATTATCCTCCAATCAGAAAAAGGCAAAGAAACATGATGACTTGTTTGCGCCACCAGCACTGGTGACCACTAAAACCATGTGAAATGAAGCACATGAACCTACTAGTTGCAGAATTAGTTTGGAATAAGAAAGTATACATTTGGAGTACAGTTGCTGTTCAGCGTTTCTTCCGGACTGGAAAACATTACCGGGGAGGGGGAGGTCACAGACATTTATCTTTATTCATTTCAAACAAGGATTGGTTACATGATACAGAACTATTCAATATCTTCTGTTGATCAACTTGAACAGAAATTAAAAAAGAAGAGAAAAGGCACTTTGGCAATGCCAAACAAGTCTTTTAGCTTCACTTCAGAGAGAGTGAGAAAAGTGTTTTGTGTATGTGTTGCGTATCTGATGCTGTTTAGCTAAAAAGTCATAAATCAGAATCCTTAACATAAGCTGAATGCCTGCCCACAATTAATTCAATGAGGGGTTCTTCCACATCAGAATCAGCCTGCGTCTTGTCACGACACACGAGAATCTTTTCATTACCAGTGACAACTGTAACTTCCTCTTTGCGAGTCGAAAGCTCATTTGCAACAACCATATGCATTCTGTACTTTTTAAGAGCCATTTCAGCTTTCTCCAAAAGAATCTTTGAATCTGTCTCAAGCTGTTAAAAAAAAGGCAGCGACAAAAATCAGGGCCAACTAGCAAATATCCCAGGTTGAAACCTAGCTAATCGTAACACGCAACAAGTCAAGTTGTGATCACCTTTTCCTTTCAAAGCAGGTGAAAGGAGTACACAAAAAACTTTCAATAGAATCATATTAAACCTCCATTCAAATTCAAATACTTCTATTCTCTACCATAAAGGTACTAGTGCATTGTCCAAATACACAAACATTTCATCAGTCTTTTGTTAAAACACAGGAAATAATAAGGGACCACACTGTCTTCCCTGCATACGTATTTAGTAAAACTGAGAATGAGAAAAAAAATGGAATTATAAATTAGGTTTCTGTTCAACAATTATCAACCAATTTGTCAATATAAATGCTCAGTGCCCCGATATAACTTTTGGAAACATTTTCTACTGTTCACGTATTGTACAGTAACCAGTCCAACTACAGCTCGTCATCTAATAAACCTTTTCAAGGATATGCTCAAACATCTTTGCATTCCCAAAAAAGACATTAAGAAGGGTGGCACAACATCTAATCTTGAGTTTGTTAAAAAAAAAACACAAATATATAACCTTGAATGATATGCAGAAGGCCATGGGAGCCCATTCTTTCTTCAGTGCTGAGAGCATTTTCGGGACCTGCACTAGTCGCATGTCCAAAGGACCAGATGCTGACTGAATCTTGTGCTCTGCCTGCAGATATAATCGAGCGAATTACAACTGATAACATACACTCAAGCAATTTCATCTTCCAAATCAATTAACTGTCAAGGTCCCAGGAATAATCAGTTGCCAACTTTCAATCTGTATTTCCTAACAGATGATCCTGAAACTAAATGTTATCAATCAAGAGAGTATTACTTTATTTGAGTATTACCATGCTCTTCCATGGAACATAAAAGTCAGATACAGCAGCAGCAAGATAAAACACAGCAAGCGACCCAAGATCCTTCATTGACATTGCAATGCTTTGTAAAATCTGCCAACAATTCAAGACATGCATTCAACACATACGAATGTAAAATAGCTGTCACACATATCTCAGTGTGTGAGAAATAAAAAACAGCTTGGACAGAAAAGAATACAGATAGAGAAAATTGTAAAAAAAAAAAATTACTTTAACTTATACATAAAAAGCCAAACCACTGAATGGTTAATGAAGAATCCCTGGGCTGATATGGCAATGGTTAAGAAAGGCATGTGAACTCTTGCCAGAATGTTCAACATACTAGTCACAACTGGAGCTAAACTCATCTAATAGGCAACTCATTCATAAAAAGTATGTATTGCATGTGAAAACCTATGAAAGAACAGAAAAACTGATATCCATCATGAACAAACAAATGGATTTTTTACCAGGACAAGAAATGATAGGCAATTATTGTGGCAGCTAGCACATTGCTTTGGAATTTATGGAAACAATTTTAAAAGCTAACCTGAAGATACTCAAATATGGTTGTAAATGAAAGTTTTAACAGGTGACCTCCAGCTATAGCCTGCAATAAACCCGAAATCCTGAGTTGGCTCATTGTTACGGTGAGCTAAAGTTTTGCCCTCAAACTATACAACAAACAGGGTCAACTGAGTGAAATTTCTAGAACGCTGGATGTAAGTTATTAATAGTTCATACAGCATGATGATCACTAACAGCTCTCTTCACTGCTTCGGTGTGTGGTTGGCGCACTGAAATATAAAGAAAAATTGGTTAAATAAATGGAACCCTCAATTGTTGATACAGTTTGATTATATGACAGAATCAACAAGATATTGCCGATTATAGCTAATCTTCCAGGAAAAAAAAAATGGCTCACAATAATAATATCTGAAGAATCAACCACAAAACTCCTAAACCATCAATGTTGGACACGTTATCTCCAACCAATACAATGTTTGGAAATGGAAAGAATGCCAGCCTATCATAACAAATTAGGCAACACGCCTAAGTCAGGCCATATAAGAATCATTTATGATCAAGTCAAATGCATCAAACTAACAGACATATATCAACTGATCAGCAAGTTCAATTTATTTGCAGGAAAAAAAAAAGTAACAAACCTTGAATAGTAGAGTCATCAGAGCACTCAAAGCATTCAAGTAACGGATCCTCAGGAAGAGATTGGCAATAAGGCTGGAAAGTTCCTCTGCATAAGAAAGCCATATATTATCCAAAATAAAAACCTGTTCTTGATTGTTTATTTTTTCCTTTACTCACTTCCCAACAACAAATTAGTAGCAATAGAAAGGAGCAACAAACACACAGCTTTATAAAAACATAGAAATTTACCTCCTATATAAAAAGATAACAGCATACCCAGCCTTGATAAAATATCTGCAATAAAATCATTACAATTGAGAAGAGTGTATAAAAGGGCTTCTCTATTTGATAGGTTCCAAAATTTGATTACTCAGTAGAAGTAGCTCCTCTATGGCCTGAGCTGAAATTATCAATGTAACGGACGCAACGTTGCTCCAATGGAACTGTGGTGCCACCAGATGTCACACACACAACCCTTCTAGGACTCCCCTTTCCTGCATTTACTGACCTATCAATACAACTAACACCTAATTAAACACTAATATTATGGTTATTTATCTATGAAGATGTGCAAGTAATTGAGTTAGTTCTTACCAGGTGGAGTAGAATTGTATTCAATGAATTCCTTCAATTTCTTTATAATCCCAGCACTGTCTTTTAGAGGAGGAGCCGAATCAAAAAACGATTCGATTTCTGCATCCAATAGAGCTTCAGATACTGATCCATTTCTAGAATCCATTCCGAATCCCCTGAGAAATTAACAGGTAAATACCATTCTTGAATCTAGAGAATTAGACATCCAATGGCAATGGCAACCAACATAAAGAAAAACATAAAATAAAATAAAACAAAACACGGATAGACGATAATGAAAAAGGGTTCTTCGAGAAATTAGGAGCTTACCCAGAAACTTAAAAGTGATGGAGAGGAGAGGACTGTCAGGTAGGCAGTCGCGAAGAGGAGGCGGTTTATGTAATTAATTATCACCCTCATTTATTTATATAACTTTAGTCCCTCTACAATTAAAAAGTCGTGACTCGTGAGGAGTCCTAGTTGAGCATGTTTGAAAACGTGGCTTGCTGTAAATTTTTTATTTTTTTATATTATTTAAATATATTAATGTTAAAAATACTAATGATAGAATAATGTTCCTGTATTGTGACTATTTGATAGTCAATATATCAAAAACTCGGGATGACGATATTTTTAATTACTCTCTCACGCACATATATGTATGTATTCGAGCTTGTGATATATTATTATGCCGATGTTTTTTATTTTTTTATTTTTGGCTCGAGCGGGTATTTAATATTGGATCTTGTCAAACTTATGAAGTCACTTATGCAATTTAGTTTTGGAAACCATTTGATTCTCAAATTTTAAAAGATAAATTAAAATCTCTTTTAATCCCAAACTATATAGAGAAAATTAATCTTTGATATAGCCCCAAAGATGTGATGGAAAAATATAGGTATTGCGTAATTAGTCCTTGCATTAGTAGATGGTCAATATAACCATGCATCAACTCGCTGATGATAAATTTCAGCAACAACACAGCACAAAATATTAAGGTGGGGCTGCATTATCTGTGTTTATGTGTTCTTAAACACATTTCAAAACCACCCAAGAAGTTCTGGC
>Ga0307511_10008233_pt1 | contig 10434 bp, 8 predicted proteins | sample 13_EM_MG_FD_200266 | JGI IMG/M metagenome (GOLD analysis project Ga0307511, IMG submission 200266) | Populus trichocarpa ectomycorrhiza microbial communities from riparian zone in the Pacific Northwest, United States - 13_EM | ecosystem: Host-associated > Plants > Roots > Unclassified | place... | reverse complement strand
CAATATGATACCAGACATGAGTTGAACTAATAAATAGATATGGGAGAATAGATTTATTTATCCGATGTAAATCCTACCTATCCTCGCCCGCTACTGACTGGTTACATTTTTATGAAAAAAAGATAAAAGTTGAAAGGGGTTCTTTATTGTATTAATCAATTGCAGCTTGATCGCATGCCAGTAAAATTCTTCTGCGAAAGTTTACATAATGAAAAATTTTGTGATGCCAACAGGTTGGACACCGGACTTATAAAAACTTGAAGACCATAAGGCCAAATATGGCTTTGTTAGGCCAACTGTTCCTTAACAAAACCATTAGTTGGACAGACTTCCAGCAAGCGGTCGTTGAAGGGCATGAAAACAGACAAGGGCAGATCAGGCTAAGAAAACCAAAGCAATCTATTTATACTTATCCTGCTCCTGATTGCATGTGCTATGCTTGATGTGATTATGTGAAGGATATCAAACCATGTGTGTTCTATTGATTTATCACCGCAACTATTGTTTGTGGCTTGTGCCCTGTAGTATTGACACCATAAATAAACATGAATTTCTTTTTTCTCCAATGAATTTTAGTACCCTTGTAGCATATTCGTGAGTGGAAATGGATTGTATTAAAATGGAAGTGGATTCAGAGAACTATGTTTTTGTCAGATTCTCGGCTGGTTCTGGTTTCTGGATAGGGATATCTGGACCAGAAGTGTTTCTATCCATCATTCAATTGTTAACAGCTGTATTCACTCCGCATCCATTCGAAAAAAACTTGTCTTAAGTGAAATATTATTACATTTGCAGAGACCATGTCCTGGTTCGGATTTCTTTCTTTATGGCTGGATTCAGATTTCACGCCGGAGACCATTCTTGCTGGTCCCTAACAAGCTGATCTTGTCTGCACATCGTGGTACAGTAGCTAGCACTTAACAACTAAAACAATAATGTTAGGTCCAATTGAATACAGCGGGCGTGGTACTGTATTTCAGTCAATCTTGGTGAATTTAAAGGAAACAAGACAGGCACACGAGAACGAGAACCGACTCTGAGTACCAATTGATTGATATAGCAACAAATGTAACAGGACAGCCTCAAATGATTTGGAATCAAATTGGATCAATTTTGACAACTAGTCAAAGCTATGAAAATATACAAATCTACATCGCCTAATTTTGTTGTGAAGCGAACCAGGCAGTATAATCGGACCGCACTTATTATGAAGAATGTTAAAGCACATGTACGATGCCCCGAGAGCTTTCATAGATGCCACGACTTGATATGGGGTTTCCTGGCCAAAGTGTGCAGTTCGAAGGAGCAAAAGTTAGGACATCCGCAGAGATCAACAAAGATGATCTTACTGATCCCCGGATGTTGGAGTTGGGGGTGGACCATCTCTCCTATCCTTCACAGTGGTTGGAGATCCGGTTCCATTTTGTGATGCAGCAGCCATCTCCTTTTCTTCTGGTGGAGTTGGATGAGAGGCTATGTCTTCATCGATAGGAAGTGTTCTCTTTGAACCCTCCAAAGCAACACCAAGAACTATATTTTCCTCCAATGCAGATCTAGATGACGATGGCTGAGAAACTGACCTTTTCTCCTGTTTTGACTGGGAAGATTCCTTCAATCCACCTGCTTTTTCAGTACTAGCTTCCTGTGAGTTAACTGCAGTTACCTTGCTATTCTGGCTTACATTTGCAGGACTAGTAGTCTTAGATTTCGCATCTGATGTTGTCTTATTTTTATTCAAATTGTCAGAGACTGATCCTGCTGCTTTGGATCCCAAACCTGATGCTTCTGTAGCATTTGAATTTGTCTTAAGGACAGAAGTTGGTGGGGATTTCACTGTCATTTTGTCATCGACCCTGGAATGAGATACGGATACTGTTGTAGACTTTGTGTGCACCTTGGCATCTGAATTTGGTGTTTCACCACTATTTGCATCTCCCTTTGAGTCAGATTTTGGTGTTTCTTTTGCCCTCGAGTCAGACTTCGTGTTTGTTCCTGCTTTGGTGTCACTTGTAAGCCTTGATATGGTCTTACTGTCTTTCTCTCCAGTTACACGGCCCGAACGAGCTTGTGATTTTGCTTTATCTTCTCCATTGATTCTATAAGAAGGTTCAATCAGTAGTAAAGGACGTTTTGATGCCACTCCTCCATGGTTATAGATGGAATCTGTGAAAGGAACATTTTCTATATCGGTGTCACTGGTGTCACTGTATATTTTCTGTATTGTACGGATTGGCGTAGCGAGTCGGGCCCTATGATGGCTGATAACCCTTAGTAAATCCATAAGTATAGCTTCCTGTTGCAGTGAACATTGCATTTAAGATAAGCCTTGTCTTCCATATGCAAAATTCAGATAAGACATGCATTATCTACCCAAAAAAAACCAGAGGTGCAGATCTGCATTTGATTAAAAATGATGGAGCTCCTTCCAGCCCATGAAAATGAATGAAATGAAGCTTTTATTGATCATGGGGAGACTTGAACCCAAACTTTGTAGAGGACAGTGAGCTTCGTTTTCTTTGTTTTTTTTTTTCCTGCCTTGCTTTCTTTTCTTTAACAAAGTTGAGGAAAGTCAATCAAAAAGCAGCAAAAGGAGTCAAAAGATGCCGATTGAGCTACAGTTCATTGGCATCTTATAGCCCATGCTTTTAATATGGGAAGTTCAGTAGAATGATGACTAGATAATTTTTTAATAGAAGTGTCCTTATTTAGGGAGCTTCCGCATAAATCTTTGAAGTTCCATATACGAGCTTTCTCAAATATAATTACAAAATCTAAGTTCTATTGTTGGACATGATGACTTCTAAATATCTGGATATATTCACATATTTATGCTAACACCTGCATGCACATCAGCCTGTACATATCAAGCATATTTACAAGTCCGTGTAACTATATTTCTATGGAAGATTAAAAATTGAAATAAAAGGAATTATGACAAATTTCTTGAGAAGAAGAAGTTAGCATGCATTTTCCTTGTTTGCTGTTGTTAAAAGGGTGGAGAGAATGGATGATTGTGTGGCAACATTAGTCTCTCATGTTGCGCCAAGCACACAAACAAGACACCAACAGGTTCAGGTTGGATGACTGAAAATACCCAACCAACAGTGCATCAACACAAAGCAAGCATGATATGAATGGTTTTCCACAGTATCACAGGCCAAAAAGGTCTTCCAAGGCTTTATCCAGAAAGTCTGGAAAAGGATTTGTGACAGAAAGCATAAAGAAGTCTGGGAGAGCTCCTTTTTTTTTTCTTTTTCTTTTCGTGGAGGGTGGTTTTCTACCTCTTCATATACAAAAACATACAAAATGCATGACATCAGTACCATTATTATTTCATAACGTATCTACATAGCAAAGTTTACTGTGGGCTATACTAATCAAGATAGGGTAGTGCTAGGGGGGGAAGTATAAAACCTTTACCTTCACACAAAGGTATTCTTCATGATGTGAGGTCTTCACAAAACAGGACACTAAGATCTGTAAAATACAACACAAAGATCAGACACAGATAAGCATATACGAAACCTGCATTAAATCATTCAGTTGTTCAATTAAAGCATTCATAATACTGACAATTATTGAGTGCATATGGTGCATTCACCCACCCCCCTCAAAAACAAACAAAAAAAAAAAGCATGCTGCACATATTCATGAACTAGCATGGGGAAATTTGAGCCTAAGCTCTTGTTTCCCAAGTACAACTGTAAATTTCTCATCATTTTTCCAGTGCAAATGATAAAAAGCATGAAGCCAACATATTGTCTTTTATAATTTTTTTTTATCACTGCTATCATTCTGTATTTAGAAAAATGAAAAAGAAACAAATGGCCTCAATACTCAACGCATACAAGCAGCCCAAGAACTGTCAAGGCAAGAAAATGGCCTCTCATTTACATTCCTAAATTTCACTCCACGAAACATAATTATTTCCCTAGCATCTTTACCTCAAAGATTTATAGTCAAATATTGAGAATGAAAAAAATTCAAGGAATTGTGTCAACTTCCATTATGCTCAAAACAATGACTTATTCTTTAAACTTTTTCCTCAATATTACCAATCTGGAATGAACCATGCATTAAAATTGGGCTTTAGGCTGCTTTTTGGATGCACATGCATTTTCCTAGCACAGATACTGCAGGGAGGAAAAATGACACTTGGCAATTCATAGTCATTAAATGCCTCAAATCTCTGCATGTTTTGATAACTTAACAGATCAACTGCATTCATAATTTTTTTGGAAATGAAAAACTCAAAAAAATACTGCACAGACAGTAAAATATCAGCAACATAAGCAGAGATATATCAATTACCTATAAATCAGAATACAGAAAATAAAAAACTGATTAACTGGACACTTTTACTGCTCTCAAAGCAAAATTCCTTAAACTAGCAAAAATACATGACCTGGCCTACATGCCCCTTTAAGATAGTTCCTTTGACAAATGCATCTTTTATGAAAGTGCAATAACTGTCCTTAATTGGTTGACCTTTTTTAAAAGTTAAATTCTTTTTCACATGTAAATAGGATTGAGATATAGGATATTCAAATTAAACATGCAAAATTAACATTTTGATGCATGACATGGCCAATAACTTGGGGCCATACCTATATTTGAAAAATGAACCGTAATTAAAGCAAGATGGGAGTTGGATTTTTATAAGCATCCCTTTGTAAGATAAAGCACTAACCAGGAGAGCCTGATTTTCAGGATTGATATTGTCCAAAAATATTCTTCTATGCAACCTCTGCTGCTCAACTTGAGGATTCTTGGCCAGGACTTTGCGCATATCAGCAACAATATTCTGCACAGAGAGAAGCACTGAACAAAGTTGCTACAGAGGAAATGTCAAATAGAATTTAAATGGTTGAAAGGGTAAAAGTCATTATGGATGAAAAGATAATGTTCTCCTCACATTAATCTTATGAGCATCCAAATGACTAATGGCCAGGTGGGTTTTAATACGCCAATGAGTCTTTTGACTGAGATTTCTAACAACGTTCACTGTGAACTTGTGATTTGGAATATGAACTGCTTCACGATCTTCACCTCTGACAATTGTTGGTGACCACCAACCCACATGCTGCAGAGAATGAGAAAGGGGAAGGAGCACATAAGGCATTGCCATCATTAGCAATGTCAAAGCAATACTAGATTCTCAGTTGTCTGGCAAAAAAAGAAAAAGACCTTTACTAATATTTTTATATTGTTCGAAATAACGTGCACCTAGGGGTCCATTTACAGATTTGAAGCACAATATCCCAAATTTACATGTTATTTTTTCATTTTACTTTCTTGCAGCTTCTTCAAACTTCAAAGAGATGTGTTCTCATGTACAAACCTCAACAGTGCCAGAAACTTCATAGCCTTCAATTTTTGTTTGAATCCACTCATTCACAACAAAAGGCCGAGTTGCATGAATCATTGCACTGGAGAGGAAATTTGTGAATATCTGGAACAATGAACAATATAAAAGTCAGACCTTGAAGAAAATGAACCTGCATGCTATTTAGCTACAGCACGAATAAAAATAAAATTTGTTAAAATAAGGAGAGAAAAAACGAGGTTGCTGCCAGAGGCTATACACAGAGAAATGAATTAACTTGAAGTCCAGAAACATTAAAAGACAGGATGAATAAAAAGGACGAACTCTTCATCGCACCTCACGACCAGCAAGAGTCAGCAATACTGTCCCAAGACCTCCAGCAGTGAGCCACTTCTGGGTAGAGAAACCCAGCAACTCCATGAATAGTGAAACAGCAGCTACCCACACTGCAGAGTATACAGCTCTCCCAGCAAATTGGAAACCCATCTGTCCAAAATGCAAACATATCTTTACTTGTAAACAAGAACTCGCTAAGAAATATGTGTATGTAACAGTTCAGTTGTCTGGCCAGAAAGAAAATAAAGATCTAATGAAAAAGAAAACTGAGGATGAATACATATTCAAAAGTGCTTATTAACTAGGTGGGGAAATTGTAGATATGGATGCCTGATCTAATTGACATCCAATTGAAAGAAGATCAGAAGGTTATATGATCAGTGTGAATAAACAAGTAGAAATTTTTTGCATGGCTCTACTTTGTGCAATCAACAATGCTAAGCACTTTTGAAGAATGTCAATTTGCCAATAAGAAGGATATTATGTACCTATGAACACTTAGGTGGTGCAGACAGGAAGCAAAATTTGTCATTTTGCAGATAAAAGTATCTGTAATTTCAAGATTTGCTGGAAAATCCAGAATAATTGTCTAAGTCTAGGTTTTATTTTCTATTTTGTATTTAGTAGTCATAAAGAGTTATTAGCTTTATTAGGTTTTTCATGTTCTAAATAGACTATTAGTATTTTATATATATATATAAGAAAATAAGTCCTCATCGAACTTGGGATACTAGCAACTCCATATAAAGGTGTTATGCAATGTTCAATAGAATTAGTTTGTGAATAAAATCCAACAATTTGCTTTTGATTGTGTGACTGGATCTCCCTTTATGTATGGTGTCCACACTTTTAATCCCCATCAATCCTATGGCTATTAACCATCTAAAGACCAACTCAAACCCTAAAATTACTGTTCACGTTCCTAAACAGTCTCAGAAAGCCAGATCCATAGCAGCCCCCAAGCAGTCCTACATCAGCTGGTATCAAAGCAAAACCTCAAACCCCACTGCACACCTCAATTGATATTTCGATTCGATTCAATTCTCTGCCTGCAATTTTAGAATTGAGTGGAAAGGAGTTTTCCTGCATCCTAATCCCTTGATCGCTATGTAGACATTGTTCAATTTGCTGAAGTTATACATCTGTTTTTTTCATCATTGTTCCCAGGTTTATATTGCTGAAACTGGTTGTTTTCTTGTTGAAGTTAACCTGTAGTTTGGTTTGGTTATATTCAAGAGAAGCTATTTTGTTTCCCAACAGAAGTTTTGGAGGAGAGAATATGTATCCTATACTTATTGGACATACAGAAATCCTTATGACTCGATTAAGAGAGAAGTACTAGAGGCTAATAATGAGTTGAGCTCACTTTTGCTGATTAGACAATCTCACATGTTGTATCATATTATAGAGAGGAGCTAAGTCAAGTATTCAATCAGTATGGCTGTGTGGACTTTATAATCATATTTGAAGCGTTAGCATTCACTAATTTTAGGTATTACAAAAATGCTATGATAGCTAGAGCTTCGCTCCAAGGACGCTGTGGCTACAGTAATGGTTGAAGGTTGGAAGTTGGATATTACATTTATTCGACTCTTAGTGTTTTGACTTTTGAGAATGTACGGTAATACTAAGAACAAACCATGGATGTTATAAATCCTACACAAAAATCAAATCTGAGAGTTGAAAGGCTAAACCAACAAGTGGAGCAGCCAGTATAACCAACAATAAAGATGGAACTGCATGCTGAGAAAGAAAGCCCTAGCATAAAAAGTCAGAAACTTTTGGAAGCAAAACCTGTGAAGCCAACTATTCAGCCTGAACAACAACATGAAGAACAATTCCAGCAACCTAAGGGCCATCAAAGGAAGGTAGAAACAGTATAAAGGAATGCAGGAAGGTCTGATGAGAGGGTTCGGCAAATAGAAACTGAAAATCACTATGTAGGAAAGAAATTCAGGGGACACCATTAGGAAGGTGTCAGAGATTGACATGCCAAAGACAGTAGACACCATGAAGGAACAAGAGCACAGCATCAAGAATGCTCAAGACAGAGATGAGCGAATTGTACATGTCAATCACATTGACTTCCTTCTTCCACAAGTTTGGTGATTTGATTATAGAGAAAAGCATCATGCTTTCCTCGCTGTAAAACTTATGGCATAGAGTAGTGGTATCAAGTCAAGGGAGTGGCTTCAAGCTATGAGATGAGGTGTGGAAGGTGTGGTTTTTACAATGACACTAAACTTCGAGGTCTGAGTTTTCTCCTTGCAGGTTTTTTTATTCTAGATAGACTATTAGTATTTTCTTATATAGAAAAATTAGTCCTCGTTCGACTTAAAGAGTACTATAAACTCTATATAAAGGCTATGCAATGTTCAATAGAGAATCAGTTTATTAATAAAATTCCAGCATTTTGCTTTTGATTGTAAGACTCAATCTCCCTTATGCGGGACTCCTAATAACCCTAGGTGTGAAACATTGAGTTTTCTATCACTAGGTGTGACTCCTAAAAACCCTATTAGTGTGACTTCTAATAGTTCAACAAAAATTCTATATTTCAACCATCAAAAAGCCTCCATTGAATTCCCAAAAGTCCACACATCCTAGCCCCATCAATTCTATAGTTATTAACCATCTAAAGATCAACTTGAACCCTAAAATTACTGTCCATGCCACTGTTCACAGCCCTGAACAGCCTCTGAAAGTCAGATCCAGAACAGCCCTTAAAGCTGTCCTGCATCTTGAGGGTAATGCAATCCATATCATATCACAAATAATGTAACCAGACTATAATATTGCTTAACCTACTCCATAAGGTATGCAGTAAAATGAAAGCCAATAACAATCCAAAATTGAGGACAAGATCTACAGAAATATAACTCGAGAGGCATAAAGATCAGGAAAAAAATGATATCTGCTCATAGAAAGCCATGAACCAGTGATGACCATTCAAAAGAGCAATAATGATAAAATTTCAGAGATGAAAGAGAAAAGAAAAAAGAAAAAACTATATTTTAGCATGCAAAACATACAGTTCTTGCATCACTAGGCTGTGGGGACACCATGAAGAACTTTTGAGCTTGTTGAATCATGCTGCAAAGAAATTTTTGCTGATGTTTAGTTTTCGTGCTACTGTCAATAAGCAATCTAGCTAGGAAACACTAGCCCCAAATAAGAGCCAAAACATTTTCACTTCGAAAATCACAAAGCTCTGAAGAACAAGATGAATTAGTCATATAAAGCAGATTAGATTACAATAATGGAAGAATTATTGTGACTGTGGAAAGTAAAAGGTCACCCTGGTAAAAGAAAAATGAGAACAAATCCATAAAGTGAAGACCTCCATGGTTTCAGTTTATTGAGTCGAACGTTGAGAGATGATCTTGTCCAACAATATAAAAAAGAATAGCGAGGAAAAGGGAATGATAGTCACCTTGATAAACAATAAGCAAATGCGAGCACTGTCGACAATGATCTTACAAAATTCAAAAGCCTTTGCTTGACAACCTCACTAGCTTCTGTGGGCAAAACAACAGGATCCAGTGCCCTGCAAGAAACCAAATTGTAATCAATTACAACATTCAATAATTGGAAAATAGGTTGTGCATTTAAGACTGAACATCCACAACTTTTCTTGCAACTTTAACAAGGTGATGGTAGTTAGTTAAACCTGCAAACAAGTATCGCACCAGTCCACAGCATCAAAGGCTGAATATATGAGGCCATCACATAATAAGTTCCACTCTTTTTCCAACTATTGTCGCTTTTCTGCAAGATAATTACGCAAACACCAAAAATATAATCGCAGAACAACAATAACCTCAAAACAATGCTATAAACTTAAACAGGGTAAACATACGTGAAATAGCAAGTTTCTGCTCTGACGCATTAGCGGCCCCAGACCCCATACAGCAAATACAATAATACCAACTGCTGGAGCTAACTTAAAAACGAGAGGACTAGTTTGTAAAGCATTAAAGGACCTGCATAATAACACACAGAGTATCAACAAAGATATCAGCTCAACGCATAAGCCACTGAAAGAAAGAAGACTACCTCGTCAACGTCACGGAAGCAGCCTTCACAGCAGGAAGTTCAAGGGCTTGGCGTGGCACCAAAAAAGAACGGCATCTAAAAGTTTTCTTATTATTACTTCTATTTAATGATACAGAATAGATTGGCCTTTGCAACAGTCGACGACAATCGTGGAGCCGAAACTACAGCAGCAAAAATAAAATCATCCAATATCCAAAAAAAACCCTAAAATTAGCAACAGCATCAATAAAAAGAATAGATTAAGAAATAATTACCTTGACGGAGGTGTTGCTTAATAAAGGAACCTTGCCCTTCCCTAATAATATACTCTGAAAGAAGAAAGAAGAAGATGAAACAACAACAACAACAACAACAACAAAAGGTAAGAAGAAAGGAAAGGAAAGGAAAAGAAAGAGCACCTTAAAAAATTGATTATGATTGTTGTTTGAGGTCTGGTTCTTGCAAAACCCCAAATCATGGGAAAATTGCAAGGAACCAGAAATAGCCATTTTGTTGCCTCAAAAATTCCGAAGTTAAGATTGATTTTTTCTTGGGAAAAAAAAAAGGGGGAGGAGGACTACGGAATTTCAAGCATATTCCCAAATGAAAAAACCACTTCAGAAAAATAGAGTTTCGTGCATTTTTTAAAAAAAATAAAAGAAAAGCAAAAAACAGAGAGTGGAAGAATAATATATTATATATATACGAATAAGAGGAGAATCTCAGGCCTTGAAAAC
>Ga0307511_10008230_pt1 | contig 10435 bp, 5 predicted proteins | sample 13_EM_MG_FD_200266 | JGI IMG/M metagenome (GOLD analysis project Ga0307511, IMG submission 200266) | Populus trichocarpa ectomycorrhiza microbial communities from riparian zone in the Pacific Northwest, United States - 13_EM | ecosystem: Host-associated > Plants > Roots > Unclassified | place... | reverse complement strand
TGTAGGAAATACTCTCGGACAAATGCAAGGCCGAACGAAAGGTCGATCATGGGCAGAAAAGGGCAACTTTGAATTATGCGAGTAGGAACTGGGATGACCGAAAGGGCAAGTTTGAATTAAGGATTGGTGGATATAAGGAACGAAATCCGGCGAAGAAAAAGAAGGACAAGACAGTAGAACCATAGCATTCATACTATAGCGATCTCTACATAGTCTTGACGAATATATCTCTACTTCTCTCTCTACCAAGATTCCTCCGCTCAATAACCTCGTAATCTTTACACTGTACGGTAAGGGTGATCCTTTGGTGTTGCCTTCAATGCTGACTCTGTGTGAGTGATAGCGGCCTCCAGGTCCTCCGAACTCCCAGTCCGTTCATATCGGCTGCTTAAATAGCCACCAAGGTTGTTTAATCGTATTGCTCGATCAGGGTGATCCTCTGGTGTTGCATTCAATACTGTCTCTGCGTGAATGATAGCGGCCTCCAGGTCCTCCAAATTCCCACTTCGTTCGTATCGGCTAATCAAATGCCCCCCAAGATTATTCAACCATATTGTCCGGTTAGGATGGTCCTCTGGTGTTGCATTCACTGCTGTCTCTGCGTGACTGATAGCGGCCTCCAGGTCCTCCATATTCCCAGTTCGTTCATACCGGTTACTCAAATGGCCACCAAGGTTGCTCAAACGTCCTGCGCGGTAAGGGTGGCCCTCTGGTGTTGCCTTCAATGCTGCCTCTGCGTGAGCGATAGCGGCCCCCAGGTCCTCCAAATTTCCAGTTCGCTCATATCGGCTACTCAAAGTATTCCCAAGCTTGCACAGCCATATTGCCCTATCAGGGTGACCCTCCGGAGTTGTCCTCAATGCTGTTTCTGCGTGAGTGATAGCAGTCTCCTGGTCTTCTAGATTCCCAGTTCGTTCATATCGGCTGCTCAAATAGCCACTGAGGTTGTTCAACAATGTTGCCCGATAAAGGTGACCCTCTGGTGATGCCTTCAATACTGTCTCTGCGTGATTGATAGCGGTCCCCAAGTCCTCCAAATTTCCAGTTCGTTCATATCGCTGGTGCAAATAACTCCCAAGGTTGCTTAACCGTTCTTCCAGGTCAGGGCGACCCTTTAATTTTGCCTTAACTGCTGCCTCTGCGTGGCTGATAGCGGCCTCCAGGTCCTCCAAATTTCCAGTTCGTTCATATCGGCTGCTCAAATGGCCACCAAGGGTGTACAACTGTATTCCTCGATCAGGGTGACCCTCTGGTGTTGCCTCCATTGCTCTCTCTGTGTGATTGATAGCGGCCGCTAAGTCCTCCAAATTCCCAGTTCGCTCATATCGGCTGCTCAAATAATTCCCAAGATTGCACAACCATATTGCCCGGTCAGAGTGATCCTCTGGTGTTGCATTCACAGCCTCTTCTGCATTATTAATAGCGGCCTCCAAGTCCTCTAAATTCCTAGTTTGTTTATATCGGTTCATCAAATGGTTACCGAGGCGCCCTAATTCATTTGCTCGAGCAACCTCCAGTAATCTCGTAATGCGGGCCCCCATTCTCGTTTATACCTTCTATCCGGATATCATGGACATTAGGTCAACTCATAGTATATTCATTCAACACGGTTAGGAAGTTGCCTACCTGGCGATAATAGAACTACTGTACGCGGCTTCCCTCTATTAGAAAGAATACCATTGGTTAACTGTGATCAGGCTTGCCGTGGGCTTTCAATACAATATCGCTGGTTAGCTAATAAGTTATGTAAAGCTTCGACTGGAATTACTTTTTACCACTTGTATATACGTAGATGATGCAATAAATGTATGATATTAAGCGCGCTGGGGCACCATAAATATCGTATCTGAAAGGCGTGCAATCGCCTGCACGTGAAGTAATTTGGTAGTTGTGAGGTGGTATATATGGTAGTGATTGAAGGATGTGATCCTCGGGACATGGGAGCTATCTTATATCTTTACTGGCAACATGTGCGTCTCACACACAATGCTCTGGCTAACGCCGCATAGTAGATATTGCTTTTATTAATAAAATAAAAAATAAAGGCAGCCTTGCTAATACCTAAAGCAATTGTACCGGCATTAGAACTCCTAATTCTTATACTTGTCTGTGTATTTTGACCTGTGTCCCAAGCCGCGATGCAAGTGAACAGCTCTGCAGAGGTGACATCAACATCAATATATCATTCGTCAATTTTCACACGATGGTCAACCATGCATCCACGTTGTGCATTTAGAGTAGTACACAAATTTAGAAAGTGGTGAAACGTCACAGCCGACTGCATAGGCGGAGGGACAAAGCTGACTCGTACGATACGTTAATAACGAAGGTTGGTCAATGGTTTGATATTGACAAGCCGTTCACCCATCCACCAAGTGGAGTGCTACAAGTAAAGAAAAGCAGAACAGCTTACGGGGTCGGGGAGATGGGAGTATAACAGTATTACAGAGTGAAATAATAGGGTATTAACCACAATATCCATGCCTGGCTAGAATAGGTGTGCCACTGAATGTGCATTCCAACATCAATTCGATTACAACCGATTTAGTTCTGGATTCCACCTAGTTCGCCCAAGTTCAACAGAATGTGACATGACTCTACTGGCAGTTAGTATGGGAGTTGGTTCGAGACTAAGTTGGCTCAATCGATCAGTTGATCAGATTGGTGAAATTTGGTTCAGTTAACCATGAGCTATAGCTTGTTTTGTATCTGCCCTAATCACCAATTCAACTTGTTCACTATTTTCACCTTGTATCTTGGACTCACATGTTCTGGAAATGGTAGACTGGCGTTTATCACTGGTTGAATAAACGTTCGAAAAATGGTGACTTCGGACCAACTAACGACAGCCCTTCTGCCATTCTGCCTCGCCATCTAAATAGCATAGCATAGGACATCAAAAATTTAAGACTTGGCATTTATATTGATTTCTGAAATGCTAAACATGGAGTTGTAATTGTTATCATATGTGAAATTTCTACTAGCGATACTACCCCAGCAAGTAGTTACTGGTTCCCTCCTTCCCGCTTTCCTCATCCCAAAAGGGCGCGCTCTGTGGTACTAACCAGTTATGTGGTGAAACCATAAATTGAACGGCCTTCAATCACAGACTCAGACTGTAATCATAATCATTACGACTTTACAGAGTCTTCAAATTGCTCATTCCAATCCCCAATCCCCAATCCCCCAGAGATCATTACTACCCTCCGCTTAGCTAGTGACATGCTTCCAAAGCGACCCCCAGTTGGAACTGTGGTGAAATCATAGAAACGAGCTAGGAAGGGAGTGATGCGAGCAAGGTGGCAATGCATTGATGTACCTTGGGCACTCTTGTTGATCCTTCATACATATGAAGCAATTTCATATCTAGAGGTGCCAGGACATTAGTGTTCTGACACGCCCGTCCACTCAGGTTCACAAATAATTCTGAGCAGTTTCTATCAAGCACAGGGCAACATATCCAATTCGGGGATCATGCTACAGAACCTGAATTTCGACGATTTTCAGGATTGGTCAGTTTAGCTGTAAATCTAACATAATAGAACTATATACATCTTGCTTGTACGGTTCGTCCAGTTACGCCTCACCTGGTTATGGTGACTATCAACGCCATGTCGTTATTATTCTATGTGCTAACGACATGACCCCTATAGAGCTTGAAGGCTTTACTATTTAGGCTTTCCTCCAGGCTACGCTCCTGCAATCATCAGCTCTGGGTTTCTGCATGCAATTTTCCAAACATTTATGAAACAAATCGCCTCGGTGAAAAATATGCTAGTCTAAATCCGGCAGCCGCCTAGTGTAAGTACCATAAATGGAAGTGACTACCCTGGTAGGACAGTGTACTTAGGGGTAGCTCCCAAAAACCATTGAAGTAACTAAGTAATTAAAGCCTAAGAATGAGTATATAACGGGGTGGCTATTGATCTTGGGTTCAGTGTGGCTAAAGTACAGCTCCTAGGTACTCACTCGCGCGTTTCATCCCCGGCGTCTTGGAACTGGATAAGCATTATATATCTGGCATACGTATATATAATGATTCGATACGAGATATTCTACTTAGCTGTAGCCTATGATCAATTCGGTAGGTATATATTTGTGCGATAGGCTGAATGCGTATTTACACTAGGGTTAAACGTCCGTTGGGGAATGGGTAAAAGAAGTTCTCAGTATCACCGTTCGTCTTTACACGTCCAGTTACACTGCATAGGTACACTGCCATAGGGTGTGAGCTCGGTACAAGAACTACGTGTACTCCAATAAAACAGGCAAAGTGTATGTATCTCTGGCCGTGTAATGTGGGTGATGTATGTTTGATGTAAACCAGACAGAGTGTAAAATAGAAAGTGTGGAGCTGGCAGTGTAAGTAAGGCATTCGCCATAGCAAGACCAAGACTAGAATTCGGCTTGGAAAAAAGTACAATCAATAGTGTATCTTTGGTGGTGTAAATCAGTCAAAAGGCAGGGATGCCCAAAGTAGGTAAAAGTGTTGATGAACGAAGGATATAAGAACTGGATTTTCGCATGTATCTAGAGTCCCGTTCAGTAGAGCAGTTCTACTGTAGTCTTTTAGCCATAGTGATCGGGACACAAGCTCGAGCTCCCTTTGTCAAATATATCAATATTCCACAATTTCTCGTAATTTTGTATTACAGTTTGCAGTCCGAGCTTGAAGTGGTAGGGTATTATGCACGTAGTGAATGGTTTGCTTGATTATTTTTATAGGTAAGGCTCGCTCAGATGTACGATCCTGTCTATTATCCTGATCGAAAATACGATAAGAAAAAAAATATCAAATAGAAAAGTATATAGAAAATAGAAATGGCGTGAACCATTGAAACCACCGCCGACCTTCCCCTATTAGATACTTAAGCTCCAAAGTGAATAAATGGTGCCCAATACATTGGTTGCAAAGGTTTCTGCTTCATCAATCCCATAATTGCAGTATGGTAAGATACTGCCACATTATCCGTCTTACTGAGGGTTGAATAGAAATCCACTGCCATCTTGTGACAGGCCTGGTCTTCCGATGGCCATAATGTCCCAATGACATGGCTAAATCCAGAAATATGAAAGGAGCTAACAATATGAGTCACTTCATCAACGGGCTCTGGTGAAGTACTGTTCAAGTTAGCAGTACTGCACGCTGAGAGATAGGCTAGCCTCGCTGCCGGTAACTTGAGTGCTGAAATACCTTTGACACGGAGCCTATCAACCTCTTCTGTATACTCTTTAAGAAGCAAAAGATGACTGTCTGCAGGATTGATTGAAGAAACACCATGACAAGCAAAGTGAGCAATACTATAACCTGGAAGTGCCTGAAGTACACGTTTAGAAGTTGGTCTTTCGAATGTGTCCACATTACCGATCATAAAACCCCTAAAGCTGTGTTTGATTTCAGCTGCCTCTTCAGTTACACCACTTAAAGGGCATTCTCCTGGCGTTGTGGGCATAGTCACCACTAGCATAGATGGGTTCTGCTGACGTTGTCGATCCCGAGACCGTGAATATTGAAGTGCCCTGATGGTAGATGTGTATGATGGAAGGCAATACTGAAGGGTGGTCTTTTGAATGCACCCCTTTGTAAATGTCGCAGCTGCATGGATCGGTGCCTTTGCCATTAGGCCGACTCTAATCCACCAGATCCGAGGCAAGAAGCCACCCTCCTTGAGTCTGGGGTAAAAACCTAGTTCCTGTAGTACTGGCTGTACGACACTCTTCCATAGCCATTCCAACAACTCTCTTTTGACCTCGTTTTCATCTGTAGCAGCATTTATGTCAAAATACTTAATCATAGAAGCATGGGAAACGTTGGGGAGGGCGACGCTTGTCGCTTGTGCAGCTGTAAGAAGGATGGCATCACTGCGGAGCTCTGTTACATTCAGAACGGCAGTTGGTCCTTCTTGTGCTGCTGATAATAGATATTCCTCGGATTCTCCGAGCAAGAAATTTTCGAATCCTGGTTTTTGTCGAATTTGAAGAAATATATGATCAAGATCCTGTGCAGCCTTATTCTTTCTGTGAATTGCGGCTTGTTGTATCTGCAATCGTTTGCTCATGGAGGGATCCAAGGAAAGTTTTGTAGAAGGAAAAGGTGAGTCTAGTTCCTGTCGTAGATCATCAAAGTCTTTAGCCAATGTTGGATGCTGCTCAAATAGATCAGATATATCGCTGCGGTAATCAATAAGCTGGCCATTTGTAACACTGCGACCTAATTCTTGCAACCGTAGTGCCTCCAATGGTGACTGCCCAGCTTCCAATGATACAGCAGCAGCAAGGGATGCTAGACCAGTGAGTTTCCCAAGGATATACTACTGATCCTCACGCTCTAAGGATCTTGAAGTAGCTAGGGGAATTAGATGGGTGGCATTAGATAAGAGTGAGCAAGCTCTTGACAAATCTTTGGCTTCAGGGTTAAAAACCAACATTTTTGCAACACTGACAGCTGCTGCTAGTCGTATCAATATGGGGGCAGTACTGGTGCTCCAGGAGGCAAGCTGTGCACCAATGGCGGCCTCTAAGTCCTGAAGATTTCCAATTCGTTCATACCGGCTATTCAAATGGCACCCTAGACTGTTCAACCGTCCTGCTCGGTTAGGGTGATCCTCTGGTGTTGCCTCCACTGCTGCCTCTGATCGGGCGATGGCGGCCTCCAAGTCCTGCAGATTTCCAGTTCGTTCATATCGGCTATTCAACATACTCCCCAGATTGTTCAGCACGGCTGCTCTGTTAGGGTGATCCTCTTGTGTTGCCTCCACTGCTGCCTCTGATAGGGCGATGGTGGCCTCCAAGTCCTTCAGATCTCCAGTTCGTTCATATCGCCTACTCAAATGGCACCCTAGATTGTTCAACCGTCCTATTCGGTCAGGGTGATCCTCTGGTGTTGCCTCCACTGCCGCGTCTGATCGGGCGATGGCGGCCTCCAAATCCTTCAGATCTCCAGTTCGTTCATATCGCCTACTCAAATGGCACCCTAGATTGTTCAAGCATCCTGCTCGGTCAGGGTGATCCTCTGGTGTTGCCTCCACTGCTGCCTCTGCCTGCAGATTTCCAGTTCGTCCATATCGCTTGCCCAAATACACCCCAATTCCGTCCAACAAGGCTGCGCGGGCACGGTGATCCTCTGGTGTTGCTTCTAGTTCTATCTGTAATTCCCTGATAGCGGCCTCCTCTAAGTTCTGCATCCTCTCTTGTCTTATATATATATCTCCTATGTGGATGGATACCATGAACATGAGATTAAGTCATAGAGCGTAGATTTGAAGCTTAGGAAAATTGCATACCTGTCGAGAACTCCTTGATTTTTTCTGTTTCCGAAGTAAGGCACTTTGGTTCACTTGGGCTAAATTACTGGTTAGCTAGATAAAAACTCCTTCAACTGGAACTAACTACCTATTGGCAATTATGTAATTCGCTAATGCAATAAATATATGATCTTAAGTAAAGTCCAGTCTGCCTCGAGATAGATGAGGCCCAGGTTATATTTTAACGTAGATGGGGTAAAATTGCCGTATTTTCAAGATGTGTAATCACATGAACCGCATTCGGATAGTTATTGAGTGATGCTATGTGATACCTGGATATGGGGCCTATCTTATATCTTTACCGGAGCACGGCTTTTTTAACTTTAAAACTTGTTGACGGAACCTGAGATGTTGTTCACTTCTCACTACTATGACTCCTGACACAGCCATCAGAAAGCAGCAATTGTTCGGGACTGGGACACAGCCCAGCTACAATTATGGTAAATACATACACCTGGGGGAACGTTACTACGCCCCCATAATCTTTTTTCTTTTTTTTGTCTCAAGGTCAACCTGCTAGCGTGATGATGTACAAGGCATAAGGTTACTTAAACCCCCCAAAATGAAACCTTTGAGGGCTACCAAATTGCGGAGGAGGGCTTCACATTAGGGGGATTATATCGGAGCCTTTTGAGGGTCTATTGAGCCTGAAATATAGTCGCTATACAGAGGCATACAAAGAGCCCTTATTGCATATTCTTAGTATCGGGATGCATGTATAATGCATGTCTGAGGGTCGTAGTAACTTTCCCCCAGGCACTGTTGTGTATGTTCAAACGCCTCGCCGGAGCTGCAGATACGCTTAGTGAATAGCATCCTTGCATTTCACCTTGTATATGATTCACAGGTAGCGAACCAGAATTAAAACTATCCTAATTTTTTGTGTGGCCCTGAAGAGAGCCTGACATGATCCCAAGCCTCAATGCAAAGTGAGCCTGCAGGGTCGCCTACAGGATCGCCCAATCGTGAACAGTTCATATCTCTGCAGCCAATATATCTGATTCGTCAATTTCCAACCATGCAAACAGTCGGCTTGGACCATGTGCATTAAGTACCCAACGTTAGACATATATTTCAGTCCAAATGTTACAGCCACACTAGGTGGACTGTATAGCTAGAGGGGCAAGGCGGCCCCCCCATATCGCAATACCTAAGCCATACTGTAACCATTAAGCTAGAGGGATGGATATGTGCATCTCTGAGTACATAGATAGTAGCCCCGCATGCGAAAGGCCTGTTGAGTGCTCCGCTACTTTACCTACGGTGGTCAAGCCCAGTTTTATATGAAATTAGTGCTATATTATCCTCAAGTGTGAACGTGCCGGAGCTATAGGAGAAAGAAATGTTAAAAACCTATGTAGATTAAGAATACAATGGTTGTGGTTGCGCGCAAGCTGTCTCAAGACTAACCAGATATCTTGAGACATGTTTCTGCGCACAGAAGGGCATTTCTGTCAAGTCCCAAGCTGCGTCCATTGTAGAGTCAGATAAGATGAGATCGCCTCCGCAACCCAGGGGATAGCTACTGTAATTATAAGTACGGCGAGCAAGGTCCCATGCTTTTCCACGAGAGTTGTGTAGAGAGGCAAGGGGTCTAGTTCGCCTGATTTTACCATATGGATGGTCTAATGCATGGTGTGGTTCGAAATCAGATAGTGTCCATGCTATCCGAACGATGAGCAACGCCCTGAGAATTGGAGGTTTTACTATAGTACCTTGTAGACTGCCTTGGAGCATGAGCATATCGTTGTAAGTACATCATTATGCTACAACAACCTAGGTACCGTTTCTGCTTGCTACAAGAAAAAGCAATTGTTCAACAAGCCTCTGAGTTTCAGACATTCTCAACCGGCGCTCTGACAACGACCAGCTCCGCCAACCAATGCTTGATGCAGCGGTATCCTCTCCAAATCCAACCTTCCGCAGCTGGCATATACAGCTCATGATATCTAACTCTCTATCTGCCATGGCGCTGAAGGCTTCTAGTAAGTAATTCTAGCGCGAACAAAATCAGAAAACATGCGCCCCGAAATCAGGCACTGTTTATAGAATCAGATAACCTTATCGTTGTTCGTTTACCTAATCTACGCATGGGGTGATCTGTCTTTTCAAGATTGTTCGGTTGAGGAATCTGATAAGATTTGGATGCAGTAGGTACCTTACATCACCAGCCGCTTGGCGGGCGGAAGTTTAGTGGAGGGATGCTTGTTAAAAAAAAAATTAAAGTAAAGATTTTCTGCAACGTTTAAGTGGCTTAACTCCAGCGAAAAAAGGCAGCTGCGACAAACGATCGCATCGACAAGGGGACTGTCTGACGGACGGGACTTTATTTGGCAAGAAAAAGAGAAAATTGGGTGGGGAGGTCACATTATACATACAATATAGAGCGAGGATACCCAATTGATTGGATTGGAGCGATTTGTGAGTGGGAATCTCAGGTTAGGACGCCAGACTAAGGTTAGGAAAAGGAAAGCAGAGAAAGGAGGAAAGGAGTAGGGCCCAAAGGCAGTTATAGGTGCAAGGGGGACTGAGGCTGGGAACGTTAACGACCGAGCTGAGGCTGGACCGGGCGCATACCAACCTTACATAGACACCACACACAACCATGACCTCCTTCTGGAACGCCCTAAACGGCAAATCCTCCTCCAGCACCTCCACCGGCTACTCCTCTTCCTCAGGCTCCAGCTTCACCTCCACAACCGACACCCCCTACCCCACCAATCCCTCTGCCCCCGCCGGTCCAACTGCCGAAGACCTCTCCTCCTTCATCACCACTCCGACCTACGACCCCACCGCTCTACATCCCCTCGCCGACCTCTCCGGCGACGCCCTAAGCTACATCAGCCTCGACGACCCATCCACCCTACTCCCTGGTTCCAACACAGGAGCCCTCCCCTCCCGCTCCTTCACCGACGACCTCTGCTACTCTACCGGCACAACCTACCTCCTTGGTCTCGCCACGGGAGGTCTATGGGGGTTTACAGAGGGGTTAAGGAAAACGCCGAGAAGTGCCCCACCCAAGATTAAACTGAATGCAGTGCTCAATCACATTACCCGGAGAGGACCGTTTTTGGGGAATAATGCAGGGGTGTTAGCGTTGGCATATACGTGCTTGAATGGGGGGATTGGGA
>Ga0307511_10008229_pt1 | contig 10435 bp, 13 predicted proteins | sample 13_EM_MG_FD_200266 | JGI IMG/M metagenome (GOLD analysis project Ga0307511, IMG submission 200266) | Populus trichocarpa ectomycorrhiza microbial communities from riparian zone in the Pacific Northwest, United States - 13_EM | ecosystem: Host-associated > Plants > Roots > Unclassified | place... | reverse complement strand
TACAAATAATACCAAAGATACCTTGTTGTTAATTTTTTTTAAAAAAATATAATCTAATTCTTCTTCAATTTAAAGATATGTACATATTATAAATTATAAAATCTATTAATGGATTTTAAATTTTCTATAAGGCTTAACTATTAACATAGAAAAAACACACTTGTTTGTAGGGATGATAATTTTACCCAAGCCCGATAGAAACTAATCCAAATAAATATGAGTTTTTTTTTTTGCTTGTTAAGGTTTAGGTCGGGTCCAGGTAATACTCGAAGTCAAAAAGTCAGGTTTAGGTAATGTATGGATGTTGTCCTACCCTACTCGAACCTGATCCAAACTATATAAATAACTTTAAAATTTTAAAAAATTATATTTACACCAAGTATATATAAATAGAAAATTCAGGGTTTTTTTCACACACTCTTATCTCTAAGCCTCTCGAGTCTCCTCTCCTCTCCAAGTTCTATATTGCTCCCTCTCACTCTCTTCTTCAGCAATAACACAACCACTCCAACGATAGCAACAACAAATCTAGCAACAAACCAAGTAGTGGCAAATCTTGCTCCTAGCATTCTTAATTTCTCCGACACCAAATTATTGTACGTGGCAGCTCTAACATAGCAAATCTTGTTTTAATTTTCATTTACAAAGTTTATTATTGTCTCTGGTTTGCTACTAAAGATTTTTTTATTATCATTTCATCTTTTTTTTTAAGGGACAACCTTGTTTTTTCTACTTTTTTTCATGTCCAAAAACTTAATTGGTGTTGGTGAATTCCAGGAAAAATAAAAAATTGGGTCACTTTCAATTTCATGTGTTTTGTGCTATTATGATGCTTTTTTACTTGTGAGTCTATTTGAGTTCATGGAATCTTTTTAAGCGGCATCATATTTTTTTGGGAATGTGGTTGTTTTTCAAAATGTTTTTTATTCAGAAATGTATCAAAATAATATATATTTTTTATTTTTTATAAATTATTTTTGACATCAGCGCATCAAAATGATATAAAAACACAAAAAAAATATTAATTTCAAGTAAAGAAAAAAATAATTTTTTTTTTAATTTTTTTCAAAAGCGCTTCTGAAATGCAAAAACAAATAGGATTTTAACAAGTAACAACAAATCTAGTAGCAACAAATCTGTTCATATTTATTTTTATGGTTATGTACTGTAATATAGTTAGGTTATGGATACTTGAAACCTGATCGAGTTGGATTCGGGTTTTTAAAATCCACACCCGATCGGGTATGGATAATACTTTTATTTTGGATTGAGGTATGAATAATCACAAACTCTGTGTATAAATATTTATTGTCATCATTATTTGTTTGATTTTAATTAAGAAGGTGTTTTTTAAATTAATTCTATTAAAAAATTCATATTCCAAAGTCGTGGAGCTGTGTTTTTATTCTATTTAAATTTTATTTCAATATCAATCCGAGGTCAAATTTTATCTCACTCAATTTTTTTTTTCCTGAAAGAACAAAGAGCTAAATGCACATCACCCAACATATGCACGCCAGTCATATAGATTTTATTTTCAAATAATTTCCATCTTATTTAGAAATTTATAGTAAATGTTAGACGGTGCCACTTCAATTGGTAAATCATTTATGGTATCACTATAATTGAAAAACAGTAAGAAATTATTTTTAACAGTAAATACTGTCTAAATTTGGCAAATGATATATCAAACAAAATTAAGAAAACTCCAATAATTCACCGCACAGCAAAAAGCTTACCATGCTTGTTAACTACTGAAAGCATATTATTAAAGAGCACCAATAAACAATCTCCAATTTTATAAATAATTAAAAAAACCAATAAAATATTGTGGTGCATAATATTTTTTAATTAAAAATATATTAAAATATTTTTTTATTTTTGATACCAATATATTAAAATTATATAAAAACATGAAAAAAAAATATTAATTTAATAAATTTTAAAACACTTAAAAAATAAATTATAACACAAAAACAAAAACTCACTACAAACAATCTCTAAAATTTGGCAAATGATTGAAAAACAACGATTTTTCCCCGCAAGAGAGTGTTATTCACTTGCTCAAAAATGCAGGCAAGGCAGATACACGCACCGCAACCGTCACTGTCTACTTTTGACAAAGTGAAGACATTTGTCGGCTGAGGTTTCTCTAGGGGTACCCACTTCTGTGCCTTATATAATCTCTTTATCTTATCATAACAAGTCTTGATAAGTAACACTGCTTATACCTCGACGATACCGCCATTATTATATATATATATTTCACCTTGCTTTAGTCACCTCAAAACTCAAAGAAGCAGCATCTTATAGGAATTAGAGCTCAGAGATAGAGAGAGAGAGAGAGGGAGAGAGAGAGAGTTTGTTTTAGAGAGCTAGAGTGCTCTGTTTCTTTCAGTTCTTTCTGTTTTAAAGGTGAATTTATGCCGTGTTTTTACCTTTATTAGTATGATAAATAGTTCCCTTTTGTTTCTTTTTTTTCGGTCTGAACTCTTTAGTCTATTTTAGAGCATCTTTAATTTAATTTTATTGGGTCAAAGCTACTTTACTGTTTCTAATCAGTGAAAACCCTAATTTTCTCCAACTTTCACAGTTGTTTTTTGCTTAAAAAGCATGCAATTCTTTCTTAATCTTTGATGTTCTTGAGGTTTTTATGCTTGGTAACCTCAAATTCTTTTGAGTTTTCGCTTTGCTTCTCTATTAAACTCTGATGTAAATTCTATTCTTTTTCTTAAGTAAATGCTGGGAACTTTTCTTGGGACTAAAAATGAGGCCATTTTCTTGCTTCTCTGTTTGATTCTTTTTTTTTTTTTTTCATTTTATGTGTGTAGTTTAATTTGATTATGTAATCTATATTGTTTTTTGTTCACAATGGTTGATTTTTGGTTGTTTTGTAGATCAGAACTGGCTGCTGTAATGACGTCTTCGCTCAGCCGAGACCTTATCTTTTTAATTTTGCAGTTTCTTGATGAAGAAAAGTTCAAAGAAACTGCTCACAAGTAAAAAATTTCTTGTCAATACCTGGTTTCTGGTTGAGTTATTTATTTGTTTACAAAGGATTTGTTTCTTTTTTCGATTAGGCTGGAGCAGGAATCAGGGTTGTTCTTTAATGCAAAGTACTTTGAGGAGCTTGTGTTGGGTGGCGACTGGGATGAGGTTGAGAAGTATCTTTCTGGGTTTACCAAAGTGGATGATAACCGATATTCGATGAAGATATTTTTTGAAATTCGCAAGCAAAAGTATCTGGAAGCATTGGATAAGTAAGCTTGTGAATCTTATACGTGTTTAGTTTTCATGATCTACTTCAGGCAGTTTGTTATCGAGTCAGTCTCGTGGTTTGCATTTTTATTGCATTTGCTGCTCTTAAATGCTTTTATTTGATAGGCTTGATCGGACCAAGGCTGTAGATATCCTCATGAAGGATCTCAAAGTTTTTGCCTCTTTTAATGAAGACTTGTTCAAAGAAATTACTCAGCTGCTTACATTGGATAATTTCAGGTATGTATAGTTGAACAAGATGGGTTAAGGTTTTTAATCTTAGCCGGTGACTGAGCTGTAATCGGACCTTTATGCAGGGAAAATGATCAACTCTCGAATTATAGAGATACAAAGTCAGCAAGAGCAATTATGTTGCTTGAGCTGAAAAAGCTTATGGAGTCAAATCCCCTTTTCCGTGACAAATTGCAGTATCCTAACATAAAAAATTCAAGATTACGAATGCTTATCAACCAAAGGTCAGTAGGATTTTAATAGAATGACTGAGAGATTTTCTTCTGCCTTTAATGGTTGCTATGCCCTTATTATTTCCAATTGATATGTGGCTTTTAACATGTTATTTCCTTCGTTTTTATTCTTCCATTCAAATGAATATGATTGCTGCAATCTTATTCTTTGTAATTTCTAGCAAACCTTGTTTGCCTCAGAGGATAAACTGATCTTTGGTATGCATTATTACAGCTTGAATTGGCAGCATTCCCTTTGTGGTAATCCAGGGCAAAATCCTGATATAAGAACCCTCTTTGTTGATCACAGTTGTAGAAATGCTAATCATGCATATCCCCAACTAGCAGCGAGCAATCACCTCATAGCTTCTGCACCAAAGTCTGAAGGTTTTCTCTCAGTAGTTGCAAATGGGGTACATGACTAGGTTCCTTTTGTTTCAATCATGCCCCGCTGTTGCTGACCAGAATTTCCTTACATTGCTCGATTATTTTCTTTCTACCAGTCATTCCAGCCTGCACCAGCACCTGCTCCAGCACCAGCACCAGCACCAGCACCAGCTCCAATACCAATTCAAACACCTTTAACAACATGGATTTCCAATCCTGCAACTGTAACCCACCCAATAGTTCTTGGAGGAGGATTAAATTTCATCGGTCCAAATCCAGGTTATAATGTGCACGGAACAGATTCTTTGTACTATTATGAGTGAAAATTGTATATTTATGTACGGGCTTTTTTTTTTGGAATGGCTGTAAGATTATTAGTTCTTAACATCATTTAAGTGTCAGGTGTAGCAATGCCAAAAGGTCATGGGGATTCTGATGTGTCAAGACCAAGAGTTTCTGGGGCTTTGGAAAGGGTAAGTTGTTTGAACCCTAACTACACAAACACGGTTTTGATAGCTGGTTTCCTTTCAAAACGACATACTTTGTTCGGTAATTTTCCTGCAGGTAATGTTGGCAGGAAATAGTTCTGGTCAAAATCATTATGGCTTGGCCTTTAACATGACCGAAGAGTTGCCCAAGACTGTGGCACGGACATTAAATCAAGGCTCAGTTCCCACAAGCATGGATTTCCATCCTATCCAACAGACTCTACTTCTGGGTTAGTTCAGGTTTCTTGACTCTTTAATCTAGGGAAACTTTATTTATTTATTTTTCCAATAGCTGCATGCTACTTGATATTTGTATGGTGACTTTTCAGTTGGAACTGGTATCGGGGACATTACTTTGTGGGAAGTTAGTTCTAGGGAGAAGTTGGAGTCAAAAAGTTTTCAGGTATGGGATATTGGAGCAAGTTCAATGGTATTGAAGGTATGCTCCTTTCTAACTAATTTATTATTTGGTAAGGTTGTAGTTCAGTCATCAGAGTGTCTTAATTCATATTGATCTTGGTCAAATTCAGGCATCTATAATGAAGGACCCATCTGTTTCAGTTAAACGCGTATTATGGAGTCCTGATGGTTCTTTATTTGGTAAGATTCGAAAATGACAAACCAAACAGTTTCTTATGACTTGAGTTTTCAATGATTAAAGTCTGTTATTATTCAACCAAACAGGGGTTGCATATTCTAAGCATATAGTACAGATATACACTTATTATGATGGACATGGTATTCGGCATCATATAGAGGTAAGTCATGTTTCTGTTTACCTTGTTCACAACTTTGTTATATTGTTTCCAAGGAAAATAATTTGTCTTTTTTACCAGATTGATGCTCATATTGGAAGTGTAAATGACCTAGCATTTTGCAATCCCAAGCAACCAGCGGTCATTACTTGTGGTGACGACAAGACCATCAGGGTCAGCTTGTTATCAGATTGTTAATGACATTGTTATTCAGCGTTCTCAGTGTACATACTAAGTTTTTCAAATTTTAGGTGTGGGAAGTGGCCACTGGTGCCGAATTGTATACGTTCAAAGGTCATGAAGCTCCTGTTCATTCTGTCTGCCCCCATTCTAGGGAAACTGTTCATGTAAGAACTCAAGTTGGATACTCGTTTTCTGCTGACATGTGCCGTAGTTTTGCTTCCTCTGGCTTTTCACACGGTTTGCTGATTGTCTCATGTTTTTACGCCCTAGTTTGTCTTTTCGACATCAGTGGATGGAAAAATAAAGGCGTGGTTGTATGACATGATGGGGTCTAGGGTTGATTATGATGCTCCTGGTCGATCATGCTCCACGATGGCATATAGCGCTGATGGGAAAAGGTAGGTTATTATAACTGCAATACCACTTTAATCTTATATTTTAAGGACAAACTGAAAATTCAGTCTCTTCACTGAACACATTTAGGCTATTTTCATGCGGGACCAATCAAGATGGGGAGTCACACATGGTGGAATGGAATGAAAATGAAGGTACTATAAAGAGAACCTACCAAGGCTTTCACAAGCGTTCTTTGGGTGTTGTTCAATTTGATACTACCAAGAATAGATTCTTGGCTGTCGGCGATGACTACTTGATCAAATTCTGGGATATGGATAGTCCTTCTCTTTTGACAACCATTGATGCAGAGGGAGGCCTACCAGTAAGTTTTCCTGTTCTTAAACCACAGTCAATCGCATGTTTTTGTGCAAACATACTATGGGTTTAACTTGGTTTTATTTTCTTATTTCTTTGATCCAAAGACAAGTCCACGTATTCGATTCAATAAAGGAGGGAACCTGTTGGCTGTTTCTGCTAATGATAATAGAATCAAAATCTTGGCGACAGTTGATGGTCTCTGTTTGATGCGCACATTTGAAAGCCATTCACTGGTTGCCTCGAGAGTTGGAATTGCATCTGAGGCACCGATAAAGGTCAGTAATTTTGTCTTTCACTTCCATTTCTTGGCTGGATATGCAAACTAAATACAATGGATGCAATTGATAGAATGGTGACTCTAGAAGCTCAGAAGGTGTAAAGACAAGGGTGCCTGAAGAAGTACATCCACCAAAGATATGGAAGCTCACTGAGATTAATGATCCTTCCAAGCTTCAGTCATTGAGGCTCTCCACTCGCATTAAAACAGATAAGGTAAAAATGGGCCACTTGGCTTGTATATTGTTGGCCAAATTTTTATTTACGTATAGCTTGGCCTTGAGCACAGGAGAAATTTTAAGTCTTCAAATTAGATATGAGAAACCTTTAAATTTCAGCAGGCTGTATCAAACCAGAAGAGTGCACTTTAAGACATCAGATACCGTCTTTGTTTACATGTCTCTACATCATCAAGCATTTTGTACCAGCAATCTATCTTTGATATCTTCCCCATGTTGCAGTCTTTTAGCAATGGAGCACAGGATAACAAGTACAATTGTGTTATACATGTGTGCGTGTCTAGCAGGAAGTTGTGAACATAGTTTTAAGTTTTTTCTAAAATATCTATGAATAGTTCATTGTCATCAAATTTCCAGAGAATAAAGGTTCTTATTGGGTTTTCCTCTATCAAATTGCAGATTGCAAGGTTGGTCTACACAAATTCAGGCACTGCCATCTTGGCACTTGCATTAAATGCTATTCATCTACTTTGGAAGTGGCCTCGAAATGACCTTAATTCGAGTGGGAAGGTATAAGGTTCCCATATTTCTTCCGAATGTTTTTCTGTCTAAGATGAAAGTTGGTTCAAGTTACACCATAAACTTGTTCATCACTTAAAAATCTGAATTCATTACCTTAGCAACATTTTTGTTTCATGGTCCAGGCAACAACCAAGGCTGCCCCTCAATTGGTGCAACCAGGATCTGGCGTATTAATGACTAATGATCTAGTTGATGCTAGAACAGAAGAGGCTGTGCCGTGTTTCGCTTTGTCCAAGAATGATTCCTACATCATGTCAGCATCTGGAGGGAAAATTTCCTTGTTCAACACAATGACATTCAAGGTAATTTTTGAAACAAGATCATAATTCCTCTCTGTACTTTTTTCTTAAAATTATTTTCTTACATATGGAAAAGTGGCTTTGAATTTTGTTTGGTACCGTTTCAAACCACTACCTCATTTGGGCTGCTATTTACAAGTTTTATTGGCAACTGCAGACTATGACAGCATTCATGCCTCCACCACCTGCAGCAACGTATCTTGCGTTTCATCCTCAAGATAACAATATTGTTGCAGTGGGAATGGATGATTCCACAATACACATATATAATGTTCGTGTGGATGAGGTATGATAAGATGTTAGTTGATAGTCCCTGTGAGTTCCATTTGGAAAACAAAACTAGGATTTGATCATTTCCTTTCTTCTTGCAGGTCAAGAGCAAACTTATGGGTCACTCTAAGAGAATCGCTGGTCTTGCCTTCTCTAACGTGCTGAATACCCTTGTTTCCTCAGGTGCAGATGCTCAGGTTGGTAGTTTATCTCTTATACCATGTCTACACTACCAATTCTATGCACTCTCATCATTGAATCCTGGCATGCTAACCACCTTCGTATCTGTATTATCTGTTGCTTCTGGGCATTTGCTCGTTGGAAAAGGATAGATTTCATCCTGCCCCAGCCATAGGATAGGGTGACAACATCCTATTCAAGAAAATATAGTAGGGTCTCATCTGCTTTAATGTGCTATCTACAATATGTATCTTAACGAATATGTTGACCATTTCCCAGGTTATAGTGTGGAGCACTGATAGGTGGGAAAGGAAGAAGAATTGTGTGTTGCAGATTCCAGCTGGAAGGACACCTCCAGCAATGTCAGGCACCCAAGTCCAGTTTCACCAAGATCAAATCCATTTGCTTGTTGTACATGAGACTCTGCTCGCCATTTATGAAACAACAAAACTTGAATGCTTAAAACAGGTATTTTAATCTCAACTGTTAAAGCACTCCAAATGTGAATTCCTTTTGATTTTTCCCATTCATATTGTTTTAGCTAAAGCCCTGCAGCTTAAATACCAGTGTACTTGTTCTAAGAAAAAAAAAGAACTGGTTCATATAGGGTGCTATGGTGTTCCACCATAAGTGAAACTGGTGGGTTTTTAATAATCTCAATTTCTTTGGGGTACTGAAAGGACCTCCTTCTATAGTACACAGTGATTGATAGGCAAACATGAGGGTGGTGGCAGATGGTGCTTAAAGGGAACAGTCATGGTTCAGCAGTTCCCTTCTCCCTTCTCCATTTTTCTTTTCAAAATTTTTGACCTTTTATGGTAAATTTACAGTGGAACATTGGAGAATTTTCAGCACCTATCTCCCATGCAACATTCTCTTGTGATAGCCAGTTGGTTTATGCCAGCTTCGTGGATGGAACTTTGCGCATATTTGGTGCATCAAATCTTCAAGTGAGATGCCAGATTAATCCAAATGCCTACCTTCAATCAGATGTCGGGTACTACTATTTTTGTTTCTTTATCAAAGTGTTTGTAGATAACAGTCTTTTCAACAAACTTGCATCATCAATATGAATCACATTTCTGTTGATCTTCATTTACATTAAATTTTGCTCCCACTGCTGCTTGTTTAGCATGATAACTTAAGCAATTGATTGGGATTTTCCCACTTAACTTACAACCTCCTTGACTGCTGCTTGTGGCGTTTGGATATGAGCAGATTCGCTTCTTGCTTGTCTTAGTTGTATGATCTAATATAACTCTCTCACTCATTTTCTGCAGTTCTTCAGTATATCCACTAGCAGTTGCTGCACATCCCCAAGAACCTAATCAGTTTGCCATCGGCCTAACAGATGGAAGTATTCAAGTTTTCGAGCCTCTTGAATCTGAGGGCAAATGGGGCATGCCCCCACCTGCCGAAAATGGAGCATCAAGTAGCATGCCACCCGCGCCTCCAGCTGTCCCCTTAGATAAACCCCAGAACATGGACTGAACAAATTCCAATATCTTTGTTTCATTTTAATCAGTTTAAGAAGCAACTTATATGTAATATGTAGGAAACCTGGTAAGCATTTTATAGCTAGCTTTCTTTCATGCATATGTTTCATATAGAATGAATAAGTGACAGCAATTTGTTTCAAAACTAGGTAAGCTTTTGTGGTAAGCTATGGTCTATATTAACAGGTCTAGGTTAAACCAGACTACTTTCTGATCGGAGCTAGATGAGCAATGGAACCGGCATTGCCATAACAAGCACTTCATGTTCCCAGCTATGGACAGAAGGAATTATTGGATGTTTTTTGTGGAATTAACGTTTGACTTCAAAAACCAATAAATAATATAAAATATTAAACCATAAGTTAAATTTAGTTATATTGTTTGAAATAACTCTAAAAATTGTGAATAGTGAGGAGCATATAACAGCGAACAAAACAAGATAGTATAACTGACAAATTGAAAATCCATTGCCGAGTTATCTTCATTGCCTTGAATTATAGTCAAGTGGTTCGATCTGGTTGATGTTTAGATAACTTAACGGTCCTTTACCTCTTGGTCATTTTTATAAGAAAGAGGGGTAATTTTGGAAAATAATCTTTAATGTCCATTAAAATCGAATTCCTTGAGCAAACTAGAGGGTCTCCTTTTGATTTGTTTTTGGTAATTTTTTCTAATTTAAATTATATTTGTAATTCAAATCAACACTCTCAAAATGATTTAACCCGTGAATTAATTTAATTCTAAGAATTAATTTTACTTTAAGCAAGAGTTATATTTTGATTAATGTTAATTCTGTTTGTTTTTGCATTGGAAATTATGTTTAGGTGGAGTTTTAAAAGTATATTTGATTTGAAAAAATATTAAATTAATATATTTTTTTGTTATTTTTAATCATTTTAATATG
>Ga0307511_10008228_pt1 | contig 10436 bp, 13 predicted proteins | sample 13_EM_MG_FD_200266 | JGI IMG/M metagenome (GOLD analysis project Ga0307511, IMG submission 200266) | Populus trichocarpa ectomycorrhiza microbial communities from riparian zone in the Pacific Northwest, United States - 13_EM | ecosystem: Host-associated > Plants > Roots > Unclassified | place... | reverse complement strand
ATGGCAACCGATGAACGGTCACAATTACGAGAGGGCGAATACGGATTCCCCGCTCCTCAGAAGTTCCTTTGCCGCGGTAAGAGCGACTGTGGCGGAGGCCAATGTGGAAGTGTACGTATCTGCGGACGCCCTTGTCACGCGATCCATCGCGTAAAAGCGATAAACGAAACTAACCGGCGGTGATTGGACAACTAAGGTCAAAGCAGTAGTAACCTATTCCACACTTGGGTCAGACCAAAGACCGCCGGTGAAGGGTGGAAACTTACCCGCTTTACCGATGAGATTCCGAGGCGGACGGCCGGTAAGGTGAGGGGCAAGCTTGGGATTAGCAAATGCCTCTGGGAAAATCGGATCCTGAGATGTGTGAGCTGTAATCGCATTGGAGCAATCCTGAAACCCGTCTGTACCTTGGGATCGGCCCCGTCTTCCACCCAGAGTCGAAACGCGGTCTCTAGGTACTCAACGTAATCCTCAGAATGGACTTGCAAAGCATGTTTTTTTGTATCAATTGAACGATCTGCATCTTCTATTTGGAAAACATTATTTTCTTCGAGAGCTTGGCGGATACGCAAGAGGCGTTTCGGGGCCTCGTAGTACGGGTGCAATTTCCCAGATATGATTTCGTATGGTGGGTCGTGCAATAAACATTCTTCGCCGAAGAAGACCTTCATCGCAGTGGTGTTTTCTTAGGCGCTGACCACCAGCCACGGGTGGGACGAAGCCGATGAGACAACCGCGTCTTCAAGTTCTGCGTAGTCGTAGTTTGAGGACGGCGTCGGATGGCAAAATATGTGTGAAATCACGGAGCGCCGGCATGTAAAAATCAAGCGCTGGGCGTTGTGTTTGATGGCCGTCCTCGTGAAGATTTTGGCCACAGACAGGCCGCGACATTTCCCCCGGACCTGTTTTATTGTTGTGGTGATGCGGTGATTGTAAATGCCAGGAGGGCTGTTTTTTTTTCTTTCCTACAAACAGCCTGGGTAAAGCGGTAGAGAAATGCGCGGTTCGTGAGTACCGAATTACCGGAGGGAAACCCGGATATTGATGCGCCTACGAGAGTTCAGAGAGAGCGAAGTGGGGGGAGAAAAACGAGCAGGATCGAGCAAAGAATGTAGTCCAAGCGTAAAATCTTGCAAGGGGGTGAAGCCAACCAGGACATTGCGAACCGTAAGGTTATATCATAAGTATCCGTGCTACTAGCTGCCTCCCCTGTCTGTTAACACCGGTCTAAAACGCCCAGACCCCAAGCTGCAAGGTACTGCAGGGGAGTAGGAGGCGCGAATGCGGGTATTTCACCCAGCAACTGAGAAGTCCGTCAAGATGAGTGGCTTCGTCGCAATTACGACACCACCAAAACCAAACAGCGGATCGTCACATATACGGGATACATGTATGCAAAAAATGGAACGCATGAGAGACAGAGGAAATGTTAATACAGGGTGCAGGTGGCGACGAGTGAGGGGAACGAATACATAACGACGCGTGCGAGTGGAGGAAACGCGTGAAAGGGAGGGCGTCATTGAAGGGGGAGAAAGCGAGGGGTATGGGGATGGTAACGACATCGGAAAACGTAACGGGTACAGAGAAGGGGACAGGATCATGGTGACCTGCGGGGAAAATACATCCGAAGGAATCGAGGCAACCACAGATGGTGTCGTCTAGTTCGAGCTTAGAAAAGGAGGTTAATATGCGTAGGAAGTAGCGCTGTATCCGGGAGCTCACCATTGAAGTCCGATCCACCAGAGATAATCGGCTCCTCCATCTCCTGTTCGATACCACGGAGGAGGTCTCTGCATGCCTCCAGATCCACCGTGGCTCCGACCTTCTCATAAACATCGACAGCGCACAAAGCCTCCAACCTAGCTTCCGTGAGCCTGCCCTGATCATACCAAAGACGAGCCTGGAGATGTATTGCACGACCCGTGAGATATGTGTTGTTGCCTGCACACGATTTGGCGTGTTCAACATGAGCATGCGAGTCGTCGGACCTACCCTGGTTGAAGGATAGCTCCGCCAGGTCATAATGACCCCAGAACTGTTCGGCGTGCCAGTCGAGAGAAGATGCTATCCTGAGGGCTACCTCGAAGTGGTCGATAGCCTTATCTGCCTCGCCTTTGGAGGAATATATCTGACCAAGGAGACGGTGACATTGGCAGACGATAGGTCGATCGATTTTGCCTGGGAGGAGGCTGATTGATTGTAATGCGGCTTCCTCTCCAGCGCCGAGCTGCTCGTCGTCACGCAACAACCAAGCGAGGAAAAATAAAGAACGTGCTTGTCTAAATGTGTCATTGAGTTGTTCACAAATTTCCAACGCGTCCTTCGCCTGCTGTATACCTTCCTCAGGGAGGTCCAGTAGCCGGTTCATATCAGATAACGACCCCAAGGTTTCAGCGACCTCGAGGCCATCCCCCCGCTCTCTCCAGAGTTTTAGGGTGTGAATAAGGTGTCGTTTGGCCCCCATGAAATCTCCAACCGAGGTAAACAATCCGGAGAGCCGAGCCAAGCATCGTGGCTTGGAGGGATGGGCGTCCGGGAGTGCTTCAATCTTTGGCCCCAGCAAGACAAGCCGCGGTTTGTGCCATTCGAGGTGTTCCATAAAATAACAGCAGACATCCCAGACACGGTCCGAGCCCGCGTCGATGGTTGTGAAGACATCGAGAAGGTACTCGACGTTCACGTCCTCTGAGTTGATCCATCGTGCTCCTTCATAGCCAGGCTTGCTGGGGTAAACGCCGACCGACAGCCGACCAAAGTAACAGTCCTTGGTTACACAGAGGAGCGGGGACAACTTTGGATCTTTGGGACAAAGGTGGTCCCGGAGTGGCGACAACATTGTGATGAATCCGTTGCTCCGGTGCGTCAGGGAAAGGACGCGGAACCTGTTGAAGATGTTCGTTCGTTCAGGAATGGTTGGAAATAGCCATTCAAGGTTGTTCTCGTCGACACCTTGAGGGAAGAAAGCGATGACACCGAGGAGGTCCCGGGCGTCAGGACCGAGTTCCTGGAACGAGGGGGAGGCGAGTGACAGCTCGATGGTGGCGGCGAGGCTCTTGTTGTGGTGTGTGCGAAGCGCATCTGTCCGCTGGTTCTCCCACCCCTTAGTCAGCTGGTCCGTGTCCCACTTGTTGTGGTGGGCAACGGTCGCGAGTAGGATGATCGACAGAGGATGGAAGTCGAGTTGGTTCAGGATGTCGTCGATTTGATCGGACTGTTCGCCGTACTTGTATATGCGATAGAATGTATCATGCGCAGCCTCCGCCGACAGCGTTGGGATGTCGAGAGTCTCGCAGGCGGGAGGAATAGTGGAGATACGAGACGTGACGCAGAGACAAATGTTGTCAAATTGACTCAACTCCTCCACCGCTGCGTAGATTTCCTGAGCGTCTGTCCCCCGCGGATCGAGAATGGATTCTGCATTATCGAGGGTTATGAACATCTCCTTTGAGGATAGGACTGGTCGCAGGGAAGTCAGATCATCGGGATTTTCGATGCCTGCACCGATGACCTTGGAGAGCCGGCGGAGGAAATGACTGAGCAAGGCGGGGAACTGATCACAGCGGATGAATCGACGGTTGGCGCCGAAACGCCGCTTGATGCGGTTGTCGTGGAGGACAGCAAGAGCGATGGACGTCTTGCCAATTCCACCGGCACCAATGAGAGCAAACGGAGTGAGGTTTTCTGCCAGGCCGACGAACTTCTCGGTCAACTCGTCGCGTCCAAAAAGGTCCCTCGGTGGCGGTGGCGGTGATTCACCGGGTGTGCTAGACGCAAACATAAGACATTGGATCCAACAGCAGTCGAGATCGCTGACCTAGCTTGTGTCTAAGCGGCGGCAACCGTTTATTCGTTTGGCAATGGAAGAGAGTACAAACGTCACTCACCAACAGAATTTGATCGTCAGTCCCTTCCTGGCTTCTCAACATGTTACGACGAATGTCGGAAACAATTACGTGGGTGTTTATTGCGAGCTCGGTCTGCAAGTGAACAATTAACAACGGTCGTGCAGAGTTGACAGAACGCACGTTAAAGACATGAAGGATCCTGTTGAGATCCAGCTTCCAGGTGGTAATTGTCTCCTTGTCATTCTTCGCGTTTGCAAGTCGAGACAGCAGATTCCGTCCACTTTTCTCGATGATGCTCTCCTGGATTCCTGCCACGGTCCTGCGATTGATGACGTGGTAAGTGGGCGCGTTCAATCCTTTGAGTATTGCAATCATTGGTTGTACTCACGTCGTCAACTGTTCAATTGCTTCGTACATGGACCGACTGAGTTCGTCCGGTCGCCTTTCGTTCATCCCCCGATCAAGGGCCCTACAGACGTCTGCGCAGGCTAGGCCAAGCTCGACATAGTCCAGTTTGTTGGCCATCGAGTCCTGGCCACACGTGAACATGGGCATCTGCCAGTCGTAGGAGAAGAGAAAACGTACTTTGACCATCGCGAGAAGGATACTGACGGAGCCAAAAACTGCCTTGGCCGGTGTGACACTCGAGACTTCCTTCGCAAGATTCATGGCTTCAATGGCCATATTCAAGGAAGAGAGGGTCCCATCCCCCCCCTTCGGTCGCCGGGGTTTGGCTTCCATCGTCGAAACTCAAGTAGCGGCGAGAACAGTGTCGCGTGCAGGCTGTGAGGACTGAGGGTCTGGGCCCTGATAGAAATAGGCGACCGCCATGTCGTGATAGGCCACGTGCGAATTTAACAGATGAGGGAACATTTCACGAATCCATGTATGCGATCGGCTGGTCACTCTCAGACGCGTAAGTCGGAAGCCCATAAGGTTTCGCGATGTCACGCGCTTTTTGACTTGGCCTCATTCCGTCTCCCCCAGGTCTCCCCTCTCCGAGTCTCCGACTGCTGGTAATGGCGTTCCAGCGTATGGCATAATACCATCCCCAGCGTCGGCAGGGGTTGTGTTCGAACTGAATGCTTCGTGATATTGTGGAAATAACGGAATTTTCCAACTAAGTCTCGCACTGGACGTCGACGCCGTGGTTGACTTGTACAACCGGTACTGTCCATAGGATGTGCGACGTGTACACGCGAATCCGGTGGATTATCAAACCATTATAAGGGAACCGTCAGGACCCTGTCCGCTGTCGGTCATGGATATTTACTCCAAACCACGCACCTGGAATCGCAAAGCCGGGGCCTTTTCCATCATTCGAAACTCGGACAATCGACGAAATTGTGAGGCCTAGGAAGGACCGTAGTCCCACCCCCTTCAGGCTCACCAAATACAGGTGGCATCTCTAGGCTTCAACCCTCGATTTCACCGAGCTATGCTACGTGGAGGGCAGTAGATGCCGAGGCACAGTTAATAAACCTCGGCCAGCGGTACATAACAGCAGGCTGAATCGCAGGCAAATAACACCCCACCTCCCCTAGACACCCGCCCGCCGACTTCGGAAGCACAAATTTCCAACCCACCCATCACTTCCCGGTGCATCAACGTCTCCGCCCACCCAGTCCCAGTTCACCAACTCATCGACTCCTAGCGCTCGCTGCCGCAGGTACCAATCGTCCCAACTTCGCCGTGTCTTGCTGACTTCGTCGTAGGTTCCAAAATCTTCGCTATTCTGGCAAATCAGCGAGGTATACCCGCCGTGCGGATTGAGCCCCCTCTGGGGTCCATGTGTAACCAACTACAATCAAGAGCCTGCCAGTCCGTTCGTCCAGGTCCATTCGTCTCACGTGGACCGGTTCGTCATGGTGGGAATTCGCTATCGGCGTGCAGAACACTCTCCCCGCATCTTCGTCCATTGACGCCGTGACCAGTGTAAGAAAAGGGGATTCCATGTCGTGGGGCTTGTAGTACAAGACCTTCTTGCCCCTCAATGTGATCTTGCAGCCGATAGGTTGACCCAAATCATCGTCGTAACGCCTAATTTCTTCGCCCCAATCATCGTCATGATGCACGAGTTCTTCAGCCGTGACCACGGAGAAACAACCGTCCTCGTCCAGACCAAACTCGAGTATCTCCGTGCCCTGCGCGTGGTGGACGTAAAGCGTAGGATTCGGCGAACCAGCATTGCAAAGACTCCCCCGGCACCAGCCATCAAGTATCCCGTCCGAACTCCAGAACGGAGAAAGGTCAGGTTCGTCTTCGAACTCAGGAATGTGGTACAGATGGATCCCATATGGTTCGCAAACCACCACACCGTTCTCCGATATCACAAAGAAACGGTGATAGTCACCGGCGTATACCGTGCTCTGAACTGGGCGTGAGCGACGCTAGCGAGATGGAGAAGAACCACCATACCCTAGGGGAGACCACCCAGAAGTGCCTTTGCACCACCTCTGCACCCAGGTGTACTATAAAGAGATACGGATATTTGTAGTCCTCGTCCTGGTACGCGCAAAAGTAGAAGATCGTGCCCTTCGCCACCCAGACGCTATCGGGCACCAAAACCGCATCGTTGAGATGGTACTCGTCGGGTTGGTCGATTTGTACAACCGGTCCCTCCTCGATGACTTGCAAGATGTTATCGATGTAAAAAACGAAGAGCCTAAGCTACATGGTGAGGGGCGGTGGCTATAGGAGCGATGGTGGGCACACCTGTCCGAGTTCCCTTCGACGGTATATGCAAGAGCGAAACGCCCATAGCTGATTTCGTTGAGAGTTTCGCTTGAGAACGCCGGGCGACCCTCTGCATTCCGTGGTTCATACCGTGCAACCTCGGATAATTCCCATTCGTCCACCTCGGCCAATCCATCGATCCTCTTCAAGCTGATTGACCCACTCGCATGAAGGAAAACGAGGAATTCTCCCCCGGGAAGGTAGTACGCGGACGTGAGAGGGTCCTCGTCAAAGTCAAACCGGTGCATTGCCAGATCGTCTTCATCCTCTCCACTGAGAGTCTTGACCCAACGTATGTCTACTTTTACACGGGAAACGGTCCAGTCCTTGAGTTCCTCCTTCGAGGGGGTCGTTCCGGGAGGGATGGGGATCTGTAGAAGCCTGACTTGGCGGAGCCAAACTTGACGTTCATCCGCTGCGTTTTGTAGCTGTGTACAAGTCTGGGATAACTGAGACAGGTGTTTTCAGGAGAACTGTGGTTCACTCACAGCTGATAGATTCAAAATGTCAAAAAAGTCGCAGTAATAGATTATGTGCAATAGGACGTCAAGCGGAAGGGTGGTGAATAGCCTGAGGGGGCGGTGCCCCGTTCTTCTTCTCATCGGAGAGTACTAGAGACGGTGGTCGTTATGGATGCGGAGAAAAAAAAGATCGGCTTTTGGCACGCATGACCGGTGTGTTCTGTACCCCAAGTTCAGTGCGACGCTAAGGTGGTAAATCTGCGAGTTGGACACGAATCCCTTCTTCTCCCGCTCCACGCCTATTCGTGGCGACCAAGATCCTTCCCGTCCTCTCATCGAAATCCGCAAAACGTATACGGTGCACTTCCAAGTCCACCTTGGCGCTAAACCCGCCCTCCAAGTCTTCCCTTCCCAGTAAACACGTGCCCATCAGGTAAGCGCCCGGGCCGGAAATGTCCCAGCGGAGTCCCTTCCCCCCCTTCCAGCACACGTCCTCTCTCTCGAGGGATGAGATGGAATTTCGTCCGTGACGGAGTCCTCTGCTGATGTGGTGTTCCGCAACCACGGGATTCCTTCCAGAGGCGTCCATACACAAAGTGATGGTGTGAGTTCCCGATGCCCCTTCATAGAGGTAAAGCACGGGGTGCCGTGAGAACGTCGTACAGGCACTTCCGTAGAACCACTTAGATTCTGCCAACCACTCCCAAACAGGGGAGAGTATCGAGAAAACTTCCGCAGAACTGAGTTCAGGGATATGATAAAGGTGGATTCCCTCTTCGTCGCACATCACCACGGCGTTCTCGGACACCATGAAAATCTGAATTTCCCAAGGCAGCATGATCTAAACCACACGTAAGTTTCGATAGGCAATGGGCAACAGGGTCAGCTCACATGATTGGTATTGAGAACGAAGAGCTTCATGGCTGGATTTGGACCAAGCTCGGAAACGGTGATAGCCCATCCATAATCGTGATTGCAGAAACACACGATGGTGCTCCCTCTTGCGTGAATGCTGTACACATTGTGGATCTCGGGAAGCTTCACCACTTGCTTCCGTTCGATGGTGCTAGCAACATGGTCAACGAGGAAAACTAAAAGGCTGAGGCCACTTTAATCAGTATGGTGTTGGCGATCCAAGAAAGGATGGCCGTACTTCTCTTGTTGCTGATCCACGTATGCGACGAGAGGGCGTCCAAGGTTCGTATCCGTGAGGAATTCGGCCGGGAACATCCCATAGGTATCTTCAGGGTCGTCTTGTTTGTATCGCGCCACATCTTGGAGATCCCACTTATCCTCAGACCCGATTTTGATCTCCTTCAAGTCGATTTGGTAATCAGTATAGAGGACCACAACAAACTTCCCGCCAGGTACAAGGTTCGCCATCCTAAACGCGATGTCCTCTGCTTCGTTACCGCCTCTCTGTCGCATGTCGAACGAATGAAGGTTCAGGGAGCGGTCGTCCGCCCACGGTTTAACCCAGCGCTCGTCAGATCTAAACCAGGAGATGGCCCATTCTTTGAGTTCGCCTGTTGGGGGAATGGTACCTGTGGGGAAGGGGATCTGGAGTCGTCTCGCTTGATCGAGCCATATCTGATGTTCTCCTGCCGCTTCGTTTACGCTCCTACAGGTCTGCGGAGCGGTCAGGAACGAGAAGGAACTTGCGAGGGTGATATACCCACAGCCGACAGGTTCAGGACACCACCGACATCGCATTCACTGAGTATCTTCAGTAACACGTCGAAGGGAAGCCCAGCCAATAGTCGGGAGTCGGACATTGCCAGTTAGGACAGTGGGATCGGGTCAAGGCCGGACGAGTATCCTCCGAGTACCGAGACGAGGGCTGTCGAAAATCGCGGAGAACTTCAAGAACTGGCCCAAGAATCTCGTTTGATGAATACAAACGTCGTCTTGGTGCTTATGATGGTGTTGGGGACTCCTAGGACTCCGAAGGTTGAGCCCGTTCACTTTCGATCGATGACGTAGCCTGTGACTATTGCGTGACCAAAAAACACCGTGAGTTTCCGAGAAATTCCGATAACTTATACTTCGGTAGTGAACAACACTGGTTAAACTTCAGAATCCAGACAGAGATGCTGCCTCAAGGTCCTACGACGCGTGAGACGCTCTGAACGTCCAGGTTTCGGGATCTCAAGGTCTACAACACCGTGGATGCTATCCTGCATCCGAGTCCATGGAACCTTTCCCGGACTCTGCGCAAGATACGCTGGTATCAATGATTACGCCGTTCAAACCTGAAGTGATGTGGGCACAGGCCTGACGTCTCGGATCTCCAATCTTTGTGCTCATCAACATCCATCAATGAGCACGAGAGTCAACCATTGGTTGACGGGGGGAAACCAGTTCCAGGCGAAGCGGATAGACGCGTGCACTCCGTGAGCATCTCGCTCTGAGGTTGATCACTAGGCTGGTCGGATGAGTTTGAATGGTGAGGTCCGTGGAATGAGTGTGGCGAGGGGTTTTGCGTTTCACCCGGCGAGTTCCCCGCATCCAACGGTCGTTTGCGGTTGGAGCACGACTCGTGAACGCATTTTGGAAATCAGCTTATGATCTCAACGCGAGAAGAGCTAGCTCTTGTCGAAACTGCCGCTGATCCGACCCGAACGGCCACAAGTCCGTATATGTCGAGCCGCTGGTCGCACACGCTGATACAGATTATACCCCATTCGGAGGGTTTCCGTATTAAAATCCACGCCTAGATATTATACTTGGTATACGTATAGTTTGGTTTATTATAACAAGGGATAACCGGCCCATGTGTCATATTTTCATCTAATGCGATGGGTCGCGTGGGGATACGAAGGGGGGAATGATGGGTAACCCGAGGCTGGTGGGACGGAGGACAGACGAAATGTCCCTCCAGTTTTCCACTGAGCTATCCATGAGGGCTTTAAGGTATGTCGTTGCTTCGATCGCTTGTATGGCCGTCTGGATTCTAGTCAGTCCCACAGTACGAAAACAAGACCATTCGGAACACCTACGCGTGCCGCTAGCTCGTGTCGCCCAGCCATGGTATTTTGTGGGTCGAGCATTTCTTGCTCCCATGGGGCAATCATGAGAGAGATCTTGGTATCGCTCGCGAATATCGCGTGAATGGGGTTCAGGAATAAGTCGACACCGTTCTGGCGGTCGATCTCGTCCAGGAGATGTCGTTTGTCGATCCGGGAGAGGATCAAATACTTGTGTGGCATGTAGACTTCCGCATGAGCAAAGTTCTTCTCGTAAGAGAGGTCTTCGGTATCGAGGTCAAGCTCGGCGTTTATAAGTCGCGCCTCGATGGACGTTATAAAATCGTAAAGAGCGTCTGGGTGAGGATAAAAGAGTAGCTCGTCCTGCTCTACATTTTGAAGGAATGTGTTACAAACTGTACGAAGGA
>Ga0307511_10008227_pt1 | contig 10436 bp, 8 predicted proteins | sample 13_EM_MG_FD_200266 | JGI IMG/M metagenome (GOLD analysis project Ga0307511, IMG submission 200266) | Populus trichocarpa ectomycorrhiza microbial communities from riparian zone in the Pacific Northwest, United States - 13_EM | ecosystem: Host-associated > Plants > Roots > Unclassified | place... | reverse complement strand
CTAAATTGAACATTTTATAAGAACTTTAAACCCCCATATATTTTCGGTTCCTTTTTCATATTGGTCCATCTTCTTTCAATTTTGTCTTTGTTCAACAAAGTTGAATTAATTGTACTTCATCCTCGCCTCAAAAAGATGTAATCGTGAAAAAAAATTTTGAGAATCAAAATAAAAAGAAAAAAAAAGAAAAAGAAAAATTATGAATAACTAATCCATAGTAAAATATGAGATGGTGAATGATATTTTATATACAATATAATTCTTATAATTCTCATACCTTTTAATGTTTTTTATAATCATTTTTATGATGTAATTATAATTAATTATTTGATAACAAAAAGAAACAATAATAAAATTAAACACCAATTAAATACTAATTTTTTTTTTAAAACTATAATAATTAACCTCATACAAAACAAAACAAATTATAATACTCTATAAACCAAAACTGAACAGATAAAAATACTTATTTCTAAAAAAAAAAAAAAACTCTTGCATTATAACATTAAAAAGGGGTAAACTTTGAAAATTGATTATATATATTTTCCCCACCTATAATCTCAACCAATCAATTTGAATATTCTGTTCCATCCAATGACACCTACTCCTTTGTATCGCACACCATACCGTCCACCCTTCAACAAGCTCCCATTTAACCACCAAAATGGCCAAACTCTCTTTAACCCCCATATCCACACTCATCTCCCCAGTCCGCCGCCACCGTCCACCGCACTCCTCCCTCCAAACCGCCGCCGCCACCACCACCACCACCAACACCATGCCTGACCAACACACTCCCCACCCTTCCCTCGAGATAATCGGTGGCGCACGTGACCTCTTTCTCCCAGCCTTCAATTCCTTGCACCGTCCTTACACTCCTTTCCCTCTTCTCGGCAATAACTGTCACGTCGAAACCATTTTTGCTTCATTCTTTCGTGCCACCCCTGATGCCAGGCTTAAACGTGAGTGCCTCCGTACAAAAGATGATGGTGCTGTCGCTCTTGATTGGGTCTCCGGTGACCACCAAATCTTGCCACCAAATTCTCCTGTTCTCATTTTACTGGTCTGTATGAATTTATTATAAAGCTTCATAAACTGTGTTTTTAATTTTTCTGTGGATAAATTTTCTGGATAGATTCTGTTTATGTATACTAGCAGTTGTCTTGTTTAGCTTATAATTGATAACGAGGTGAGAAGTTCGTGATTTCTTTTTTGACCTTTTGATATAATCATCAAAACCATCTGAAAACATTCGAACAAAAAGCTGAAAAGTCACATTAAAAATCACTTTGAAATGCAGTTCAAAAACATTATCAAACGCAATCCTAGTGTATTCAAAGACACCGAGAAATTAAAGCATTGATAATTTCCGAACGGATGTTTCAAACATTGTCAACCGGTACCTTTTCAACAGTCTTACTAAAAATATTGATAAAGGCACCGACTAGAACAATCAAATTTATTTATTTTTGTTGGCATGACTCTGTCATTTGGTCACTATCTCGGAACAAAAAAGATAGATATAGAAGAGAAAGAAGGGACATGTCTGCATGTCTATAAATTCACTCCAAAATTGTCTCAAGCATAGATTTGTTTTTATGTCTTTGTCTTTGTCTCCGTCTCTCCACCCAACACACATCTCTTTTGCATCTTTCTTTTCTGTTATGGGATATTAACCAGACGCAACCTAAGTCTACGTAGTAAGGGCGTTATGCACATTATTGATTGGTAGCAAAAGGAAATAAAGGTTTTTTTTTTTATATATATATATATATATTAAGAGAGTTGTTTGGATTTGGTTATAATGCAGCCAGGATTAACAGGAGGGAGTGGGGATTCATATGTAAGGCATATGTTAATTAAAGCAAGAAATAAAGGGTGGCGTGTTGTTGTTTTTAATAGCAGAGGATGTGGAAACAGCCCTGTCACTACTCCTCAGGTACATTTTATGTGATTATTGTATTAATCTCTAGTTGATTTTGGTGTCGGAATAAAGAAGGAGTTGGTTTCAGTATGTGATCATTTTTACCAAGTAAAGGACTGATGATGCAGTTCTATTCGGCTTCGTTTATAGGAGATATGCATGAAGTGGTGGCACATGTTGGGACTAGATATCCAAATGCTAATTTGTATGCTGTTGGGTGGTCTCTTGGTGCCAACATTCTTGTCAATTATTTGGCTCAGGTAAGTATCATTGCTTGTTGCTTTATTTAGTTTAACGACTTCACTGGAAATGTTAATTTAGTTTTAAAATATCTGCGCGCGCGATAGTTTTTAGTTCTTGCTAGAGAATATGGTGATGCATATTGTTATAGTATTTACATATTTTCTGCTCATTCCACTAGTTCTTGCTAGAGAATATGGTGATGCATATTGTTATAGTATTTACATATTTTCTGCTCATTCCAACCAATCGACACCTTTCAAGTCCGTGGAACTTTTATGGAAAAGATGCTGTAATCCTCTTCTAACTCAGAAAAAAAACTATTAAAGTTGAAGGTTTTAGTATAAGGTACGAAAAGTATTTGACTTGAGATAGCCATCAAGAACTGGAATGTTGAGATTATTACTTTTGATGTAGATGTGGAAACATAGGAACCAATGTGAAATGGGTGCATCCATTGGAAGTTGGAGAGGGCATTTATTGAGTACAAGTGATGCTTGAGATGGTTTGGCCATATCCAACATAGATCCATGGACACATTCAATGAAGGAAACAGAACTATTGGAGCTGATTCCAACTAGTTTGAGATTGGAGTTTAGTTGAGTTGTGATGGGTTACTTTAGGCATTATCGGGGCGTCGAGGTCGAGTTCAGTTTAAACTTTAAAGTACTTCATTTTTCTGTGTGCTGAATATTTTTTCTGTTACATTGAATTATGAAATATAAATTTACTGTATGTTGATGATGTATTCATAAGGACCAGCTATTTTATTTTAGCTTCCTTTTCCTCTTCCATATTCTTGCACTACTGCATTTATTTATTTATTTTATTTTTCATTGTTTATTGCTTGCAGGAACCTCAAACAATAACCGGGGCTGTATCATTGTGTAATCCTTTCAATTTGGTCATTGCAGATGAGGACTTCCGTAAGGGCTTTAATGTTGTTTATGACAAAGCTCTCACAAATGCTCTGCGTAAAATTCTTAAGAAGTAATTCTGCAATAAAGTTCTTCCATCTCACAGCCAATATTTCTTCTTAGAGATGATATCATAATCTCCTTTTTGTGCAGTCATGCTATTCTCTTTGAAGATATGGGTGGTGAATATAATATACCTTTGGCTGCCAATGCCAAGTCTGTCAGGGAGTTTGATGAAGGACTAACCCGAGGTAGATGCTCCTCGTAGAAGCAATTCCTCCTTTTCTTTTATGATGGTTGTGTTGGAGGTTATTATGGTATGCCATCAGCTCACACAACTTTTAACTTCACTGGGCAGTTTCATTTGGTTTCAAGTCGGTGGATGACTACTACTCTAATTCATGCAGTTCAGATTCCATAAAACATGTTCGCACACCTTTGCTTTGCATCCAGGTATGCATCTGTGCCAATTTTGCAGATTACATGAACATCTTGTCTGATACTGTGCTGTAGAGAATTAATTGGGCATTGAACTTTTGGTCATATTTTGTTGCTGAAGCCGTGGTCGAGCTACATTGATATGTGATATTTTTGGAACTTCTGTCTTGTCTTGTCTATACCAACTAGGCTCCTTGTATGACTGCTTATTTAGTTCTGGGTGAAGGATTTACTAGGAGCGTGGATGTTTCTCTAACATATACTCACAATCTTACTTACCTGAAGCAATTGAGGACTTGACTTTTGGTTGTTTTTATTCACTATAAGGAGCTAAAAGCATTGTAATTCCCATGATACATCGAAGATTATTTAGGAAAATAGATTTGCATGTGTTGAATTGCGTTCCTTCTTTGATACTTGGATTTCAGAAAGTTGTGAAATTGTATTCAGATTTGGCTCAGCTTTGGATTTACTTGTAATTAATTTGCAGGCTGCCAATGATTGCGATCCTTCTTTGATACTTGGATTTCAGAAAGTTGTGAAATTGTATTCAGATTTGGCTCAGATTTGGATTTACTTGTAATTGATTTGCAGGCCGCCAATGATCCAATTGCTCCAGCCCGGGGAATTCCTTATGAAGATATCAAGGTATGCAGGGCTCTGTCCCTAGAAGTCATGTAGTGCTCTTACCCCCCTATCTTGTATCCTTCTATATCCTTGCCTTTCTGGATAGCTATTTGTGCCATTTTTCACTTCTGCATAACCAGGTAAGGTACTCTGGTTCTACTAAATACTTAGCTTCATCAAGAGTCACAATTGTTAGCACACAATAATAAATTCATTATTTCTGCATGTGTTCTTTACCTGATCCAGTGATATTCTTCAATGGTCACCCCTTGTCTTCATCCACCATTTTCATCTTTGTTAATTGTTTTATATGCCATTTTAAAATTAGAAGTCATGATACCTAAAATAACCACGGTTTGATTTTCTTCATCTTGACGTTCCTTCCCAAATGGTTTATCCTTTTCTTAGTAAGTATACAAAAGCCAATTTTAGATGGGAATTTTTTTTTAGGTTGGGAATAATGTTGATCCTTCCTACATCTATAAAAATTTAAATTTGGTCCAGAATAAATTTTAGTAGTATTTTTAAGCAAGTTATCAAATATCTTGTCCGAATTGTCTGACTTGAAATGCTTTAGGAAATCTCTCGTTGGTCATCAAGTTTCGAAGTTTACTAAAATAGCCAGCCTGTCGCATGCCCCAACTTTGCTGATTTTGGGTATTTTCGCTTATTAACACCATTTGAAAAAAATATTAGCCAAGTAAACGCAAGTATAAAAAGTTTTGGTGAAATAACACAATTTGTTACATGTCGTATACATGTACCTATGCTATTTCGCCAAAACTTTTTCAAACTGTGTTATTTTGCTAAAACATTTTTAAAAAGTGTTAATTTTTTTTTAAAAAAATTCTTTAAAAAGATTCATGGTGCTAATTTTAGTGGTACAGGGCAGCTCAGGATTTTCTAGTTAATTGAATACTTTCTACCATAGTCTGCATTCACTTTCTACAACAATGTCATTGAACCATAAACCGCCCAATTGATCACCACCAGGGCAAACCTAAATGTTCTTTGATTCGTTGTGCATCCAATCATTTTGTCCGTCCCCTTTTAAACAAGTACATGGCTTGCTGTCACAGGAAAATCCAAATTGTCTGCTCATCGTGACACCCAAAGGTGGCCATCTAGGGTGGATTGCTGGTAGTGAAGCTCCACTTGGGGCTCCTTGGACTGATACAATAGTGATGGATTTCCTAGAATATCTACAAAGTGGTGCATGTGAAGCCCCGGCATCGCATAGCGGCACAGAAGGCGTGCAACACTCTACCGAGGCCATGCATCACCTAAAATTATAGCCCAGCAAACAGGACACATCCATGCTATCCAACAGTTGGTATTTGTTGGCTATGGAACCGTTTTCAGTATACAATTGGAAATATAAAAATTCGATTATTTGAACTTTCTGATATCTCAGAATGTTGCATTCTCAGATCATGAATCTGTGATATTTATATACCTCCTAAAAATGACAATTAAATTTTATCACATCTCTTGTGTTTCTTAAATGTCATCTCCACATTTCTTTTTCTTCGGTTAATGAGGAAATTTCCTGTCATTAGAGTAAATCATCACTTGCACAGAACAAACTCACTGAGCTGCTATTCACCTTCATCAAAGAGACCTAACAAAAAATTGGAAATCAGTTCAGATTTTTGTTGTCTCCACTCACTATTAGATGTTCAATTCAAGTCTCAGCTTTCTGTGGCACTCTAAGCTACAAGCCCACAAAAGTTGTTTTGCATCTTATACTTTGCCTTTCATAATGCAGGAACTACTCTGTGCTACTGTCATCGCTCTTGTTCATGACCTTGCTTGGGAGCAATAGCTTCTTGTTTAAGAATTTAAATTTTGGTCTCTAGTTTTCTTCTTCTTCTTCTTCTTTTTTTGAAAACCACATTTTAATCCTTCCAACTCTAAGTTTGTTGCTAAACTTGAAATGATTACCATATAGTAAGTAAGTTCTCATCACCGATAACGTTTGCACAAATAAATAAGCAGTGAGTACACAAATAAATAAACAAAAGTTAAAATTACAAACGAGGATTATGAGTGTTTTAAGGAATGCTGAGATTGTTCTAAATAAATAAATAAATAAATATGGAGTGAGTAGATAGATAAATAAATAAACAAAAACAAAAAATATTGTCTTGCCATATGCCAACGGGATCGAATGGAGGTTTTCTAAAAATTCACTTGATGTATAGATATAGTAATACAGCTAACTGCCACAGACATTCTCACCGATGCTGGTGAAATGCCAGCAAGTGCCTACATTGTCTACATTCACTATACTAAAACAAGTCTAAATTCAATATCTTATAGCCACATTAACTTACAAGCTCATCACAATTTACCAATATTTTCTTTCCTTTTCTTTTTTTATGGTATAATTTAACAATATATTCAATAAAATTTCACACACATTTAACCCCTCTCTCTCTTATATATAGCAGCATAAATCCTCTTCCTCGCCAACCCATCTCTGCATATTTCTTTCTTCTTGATTTCTTTAGTGGTGTTGGCATGGCTGAAACCAAGAACCAACAAGGCTTTGTTTTTGCTGGCAAGAAAAGATCATCAACAGGGCAAGATGGTGATGATGATTGTATTGTTGCTAATAAGAAAGCAATGTTATCTACAGGCATTCCTTCCACGTGGGAGGATCCAGCTGCAGCATTGGCTACCTCAAGGCATGAATTTGGTGAACATGGTGGTGTTAACATGTCCACTGAGGCCTCTGCCACCTTCACTGTCATGGAGCCTGAAACCATGCGCCGTATGTTTTCCAGCGAGCTTGGTCCTGAACGACTTCTTCACATACAGCCGACACTTTAATCCCACCGTTTTAAATCTTGGCCGTTAGATGGATGCTCTTGAAGGCACTGAGGCTGCCTATTGTACAGCCAGAGGTAAGTTAAATTTTACGATTTAAGAATAGCGCTTTTCTTTTTGGTTCACAGTCGGCCAGCTTATGCATGATCTGACGTATATTTCTAATAAGATATCTTGTCTGTTTATGATTCCTATTGATAATATGCTATAAATGGTTATACCTTTCAAGATTTGTATGTCCTAATTGCACAAATTGTCTTAATTACGTCACTTGAGAAGGCATATAAATTAATGTGTAATATACTGGTATATAAATTCATGAACTTGTAATGGTTTAATTTTGGACAGGTACGTCTGCCATATCATCAGTGTTGCTACAACTTTGCTGTAGTGGAGGACGCATGGTGGCATCAAGGACTCTCTATGGAGGGATCCATGCATTACTCACCCATTCTTACCAAGGGCGCGTAACATAGCGACAACATTTGCGGACATCAATGATTACGGGATGGTGAAAAATGCAATAGTGGAAGGATAGACCAAAGTTTTGTATTTTGAGTCCATGTCTAACCCAACTTTGATGGTTGCTAACATCCCTGAACTGAGTAGAATAGCCCGTGATAAAGGAGTCACGGCTGTTGTGGACAACACTTTTGCTCCAATGGTTCTGTCCCCAGCTAGACTTGGAGGTGATGTGGTTGTGCGTAGCATCTCCAAGTTTATTAGCGGCGGAGCTGATATCATTGCAGGTACTTTGAAAAACTGACGCTTCCCAATTCCAGAATTAAGAGTCCAACTTTCATAATTAATGTATTTCCATATTTGGCAGCCAAACAAAGATGATTTGTCGCAGTCCAACGCGAAAGGCGTTTGATGAGCAATGCCATGCTTGTTTTTTAGGTGAAGATGTTGTGGAATTTGGCTAATTTACTTGCCATAAAACGGGAAAAAAAGTCTTTAGCTGGTGGCAATGGAATTTAGAAAGAGTACCGTTGAGTGGTAATTCTTCTTTTCATTTTGAAAAGAAACAGGGAATGCGAATCAAAATTTGAGGGGATTTTTTAGGCTTACAAATATTTCTTTTAAATAAAAAAGATATAATTTACTGAAATAATGGAATCTTTCCTCTCGTGAAAGATGAGCATGCCAACTTTACCAATTATTCATACCATACATTTTTCTTAATATTTTTTATGGTTTTGTTTTTGACATTTCAAAAAGATGTTCTTATATTTGAGTTTGATATTTCCTTCTGTTTCTCATGTGATTGTTTGTGTGATGTGTCCCTTATCTTGTTTCTTTGCGGATCGGATTTTTCTCCTCTCTTCTGCTTCGAAAACAAAAGAGGTTTTGGAGGGCTATGAGGGGCAGGCTACCGATGGTCCACATATGCTAGTAGGTTTAGCACACGGTAGACCCGACTGATTCCAACAATAGCCATATTCTGGTGTATTCCAAAACTTAAAACAAGAATTATTGCTAATGCATCAATGGAATATCCTCAGGTGCTGTCTGTGGTCCAGCCAAACTGGTTAATTCAATGATGGATCTTCAGCAAGGAGCCTAATGAATGCCAAGGTTGCCTTTGAATTGTCAGAGAGGATTCCTCATGTCCTGCTCTGTTAGTAGCAGTAGTAGTGAAAGGAACAGGCACTTGCTGGCATTTCACCAGGATTGGTGAGAATGTCTGTGGGATTCATTGGAACTTTGGCCCAGAAATGGAGCCAATTTGAGAAGGCTTTTTCAGAACTGCAAGATTCAGGGTTATACAAATTAAAATTCAGTGTTTGATGACATTCATTTGTTAGTTGTAAGGCCAATATATCAATATAGTAATAATCTGTCCTGGATATAAGAGTATTGGACCAAGCACAGGCATTGAACAGAGGATGGTGAACTAGGAGGAGGTACTAAATAACTAGAGGCTGTCGATTTTCTATAGATTATAGGTTTTAATTTGGAGCAAAAAAGCTTGCATTATCTCCGAAGAACAAAAGGAATCCACTAAGATTTAGTTGTTGGTACCAGATGGAGACATGCACAAGCAGGTGTCATATAAACATCTACATCTACACATTGTACAAGCATCTCCCCAAAAAAATAAGTTTCGTAAGAAAATCTTAGCTCAATCTTGAAAGCAGAAACGTACACAGACATATCTGTACGAGATTGAACATTGAAGCAAACCAATAAGACATGGGGTGGTCAAGCTAGACGTTTGGATTCTTCATGTAGTTCATAGGCATAGGACTTGTTTATATTAGGACTGATAAATACTGATAGAGGCTTGACAATGTAACTACAGATACAGTGGAACATAACTAGATCACACCTTTGTTTTGGGCCAACTATGGTCGGAGTTCCTCCCATGTAATGGAACTTTCACCGAGCAGTATCAATGTCCTTCAGCCCACCTGTTTTCACGTGCTATCAGCTACGTGTTTATGAGATGTGATTCTCTTGTTTAAGGTCATCAGGAGGGTCCAGAAAAGGATCTCAAGACAAAAGCTAGCTAGTGTTTGTTTATAGATATCAACATCATATTGTTGGACCTTGTAAAGCCAAGAAAAAAAATCAGTCTTTTCTTTCGAGGAGGATAAGGAAATTAATTTTATTAATACTATTTTGTTGGGTAGATAATTAGAATGTCATTTTAAGGATTTGAAACGGAACATTTAATTTGTGTGATGTAAAAGAGTGAATACATATATATGCCAGAAAAATTTATTTTAAATTTTTTTCATTAAAAAACACTTAAAAAAAATAATAGAGACCACAATATATTCATTTCTAATCTTAAATTAGCCTTTAATCGATAAAAAAAAAAACTGACCCAGATAAAAAAAAATTAAGCCTCAATTTACTTTTTTTTCTGCAACATGAATGATCAAAAACACTTCAATGACACTTCTCTTATTAAATGAAATATATTGACACTAGGATCGGATTTTTTGTTACTGAAATGTAGTTAATCGACAACTTTTTCTATTCTTTCTCAAACTTAAAAGATTGAAATGTAAATAACATAAAGTCTTGGACGAATATATATTTTTTCATGAGAATTTGAGATTGACTAAGCAGTTTTTTCTAGTTGTTAATTTCATCTTTTTTCTTTCAATCATGTTTTTATAATACAAGTTCAAACTATTTCTAATTAAATTTGCCCTTAATCAAGCTTTGAAATATGGTAAAAACCTTAAATTCTCAATAATATGGAAAAAGAAGAAACACTCAACCAGCACTTGCAAGACTCATGAAACACCACAAACAACACTTGCAAGATGCAATTGAAAAAAAAATTTGGTGATTAAAATGAAGAAATTCATTATTGAAATGCACAATGAATTATAAGAATTATAAGATCGTTCGTGTCCGTAATGTCATGTCCAGAATAAAACCACCATACAATTTAGTTTGCGTGTGTATATATATATATAAATTCTCAACTAGTTTAATAT
>Ga0307511_10008226_pt1 | contig 10437 bp, 12 predicted proteins | sample 13_EM_MG_FD_200266 | JGI IMG/M metagenome (GOLD analysis project Ga0307511, IMG submission 200266) | Populus trichocarpa ectomycorrhiza microbial communities from riparian zone in the Pacific Northwest, United States - 13_EM | ecosystem: Host-associated > Plants > Roots > Unclassified | place... | reverse complement strand
TCCCTGCCCCGGTATGTCTCACATTGACTTTCCCAACTTCACTGTATATAAAGATATCCCGCTGCGCTCTGTATATTCCTAATAATCAAGCAAGTCTTCACACACTTCTACTGTCGCATCCACTGCCTATTACCATTAGCACGCTGCTCCATTAGAACCTCCGTTGGGCCAGATCGCTACTACTGCACTACCTAGTACCACTTCCGCTGCCTTCTAATATTCTTTCCGGAATATTCTGTTAACCCTCCGACTTCAGCTCCGGCGATAACAACTCCAACCCCGGCGACAACGGATCTACTCCTACTCCTACTCCAACTCCAACTCCAGCCCCGAGGCCGCTCAACTAACAGCAACCCCCCTCGTGTTTTGTTTGTTGTGAGCAAAGGCTGGCTCCACGTCACCTAACCAGAGAGGGGCTGGGGGAAAATCTTTGCAGATTTTATAGATGTCAATAGTGGGGTGGCGGCCTTACTTCTCACTTGTCGGGGGTATGTGTATTACAAGTTGTGGTAGAGGTGGTCGAAGAAGGATTCTATAGCATCGTATTCCGGGTCGTCCCCTTCTTTTCTCCAGCCAGCCGGGGTCGAGTTCTTCCCAACATCGCTTGCCCATTAGGAGATGGGCTCTGACCTGTCGGTAGCTGGGGAGGTGGAATACTAGGTGGTCGCCATTTTGTATCCGATCCCCGTAGGGGCATTCCGCGTCTGCCACTTTCCCAATGTAGTGGAACCAAGAGTTCTGGGGCCCTCTTGTGCTGCGTAGCCATGTACAGGCCGAGTGGGCATGTCTGTGCGAGTCGGGGCGTCTCGTGCCGAAGGCTGGTCGTGCACGGTCGGCTGGTATTTGTGCCCTGGAGAGGTGACGTATGCCTTCCTGCGTTACCTTCTTGGGTTTTAAGGCTACGACTCCTAAGTGAGACTGACACTCCGCTTCAAGTTCTGCCTGGGTGTATGCCTATATAGCTCCTGACCCATGCGACTACATGGTGTGTGCTCCTCTTTGTAGGAGGATAGCTTTGAGGGCGATCTCTATCCCCGATCTGGATGTGGCTCCTCTGGAGAGGTTGATGGCCGAGTATAGAGCCGTCATGAAGTCTGTCAGGACGCAAAGGCGCTTTGTTCCGTGTTCGATGGCCTGTTGCAGGGCTAGTGTTTTACCAAGTCTTTCCCCGTCTGCTACTGAGGTCAGGTCGCTTATGCAGTCACCGCCCCTAACTATTCCGTCTCTGTAAATTCCCCCCGCTACTTCGTCGTTCCTCCCTGTGCCGTCTGTGTACGTGAGTTTCCAGCCATCTTTGAGAAGTGCTTCCAGCATGGCCGCCCAATAGCCCTTGTGTTCGGATCTCTTGTCCGGTGAGAGAAGTTCGATCCGTAAAAGGGAGGTTAGTTTAGAGCCGGTGTCATCTCTCCAACTGACCTGGCTGGGGGAATGTATTGCTGTGAGGGCGTCGGAGAAGCTGGCCTTAATCTGCATTTCGCCGGTCCGGCAGGCCTTAGCAGGCCTTCCCTGCCCATCCGATCGAGATCTCGTCCAGTTCTTTCTTCGTTGGCTATTGCAGCGATATTAGTGTGAGAGATCCCGTAGTAAGCTCCCGTAATCTTGCGTAGTGTCTGGTATTCTACCCGTCTAAACGCTGACGTGTTGGGTTGGGAGTCTGGTCGGCCGGTATTCCATAGCTCGGCTCCAGAGGTGAAGATTGGTCTGTTCGCTCCCGTATAGAGTGCCCTGGCTGCGTCTAGTGACAGACCCCCGTTGCTATTTGCTAGGTGATAGGCACATGACTATTACCAGGCGAGTGGCATTCAGGTTCTGCTGTCGACGTGCCGTTGGAAGTTCAGGCTCGAGTGTATCACAATGCATAGTGTGGTGGTTGACTCTAGTGGTCCGTGCTCGATGGTCACGCTAGAGTTCTTAGAGGTGTCCCAAGAGAGCTTATGGTCCGGCGCAGTTTCTTCCAGGATGTGATCTCTGTCGAGAGATCTTTCGGTGTTGTCTTGCTGAGGTGCACCTCGTGATGACCACAGGGTTGAATTCGTCTGCGTAACTAAAGAGCTCGACTTTGTGTTCTGGGGAGGGGTAGGCTGTGCTTGGGTTATCGGTGCGTAGAGATCGTCTTGGCACCGTGGGTTGGATTGACCTTTGTATGTTGACGTCGGCCTGGCGGAGCGTTCGGGCTATCTAGATTAGCCATGAGACTGGGGATAGTGGACTGCCTTGTGGGGCTCCTTCTTCCATCACGGCCCTCCCCCTAGGGGCCCCGTTAAAGTGTACGGGGAAAGTGCGAGGTCTGAGGAAGTTCGCGCAATAGGATCCTAAGCTCTTCTGACCCGTGGCGTCAATTGGGTCTAGCACCGGTTGGCGTCTTAGGTGGTTGAATGCCGAGACTAATGATTGTCCAAGCGCTCTCCTGGCCTAGCTCACCGCAATCATGATGGCATCTATTGCCGATCTGTTGGTCCTTGAGCCGTACTGGAGGTGATGGAAGAGCTGATGCTGTTCCTGAAGGCGGTCCGCTATTGCATTTCTCCCCGAGTTTGCCTATAGTGTTGCTAAGCACAATCGGTCTCCATGATTTTACTAGCGACTGGTCCTTTCCCGGCTTCAGTATCATTACCATGCTCAAGTCCCAACGGGAGTGGGGTGGGGTGACTTAGTGTCGTCAATCGAGCGGGCTGCGTCGTTGAGTATCCATTGGGCCAAAGGGGTATCGTTGATGAGTTTGAGGAGACGGTAGTAGATGCCGTCTGGCGTTGGTGCTCTATTGTTGGAGGTTTTGCCCAAGGCTCTGTGAATCGCGTAAATAGAGGATGTCCTGGCTTTGCGGTATGGTAGCAGGGAGGATACAATCCTTGGCTGGTCTTCGCGGGGGGTGCTGAGGAGATGCTGTTTCCTGAATGCAGTGAGAGTCTCGTCCTGTTGTGTGTGGGTGGTGCCAGTGGCATCTGTCAGAGAGCCGACTGTGGCCTGGAGATGGAAGGTATCTCTGGCTATTCTGACTACATCCCGAGGGTCCCTGTGACCGTTTCCTCTCTAAACTTAGCCCAGGTCTGTCTTTTCTTTTTCCTAATTAAGCTTTGCAGCGCTTCCTTTCTTTATTGTAGGTTTGTAGTGACACCGCGCGCCATCAGTAGTTGGGTCCCAACTTCCTCATCCCACCACTTCTTGCTGTGGATTGTGGCTGACTTGAGCTGCAATGTTTTTTGAGGAGGCCTTTCAGTTTCTCATATGCCTGTCCAAAGTGAACGGGTTCGAAGGGTTCCGGATACTCTGCGTAGTTCTTGAACCAAGTCCAGTCTGGGACTGAGTAGGAGTGCGCCTGTGGGGTATTAGCAATGATAGTGCCGGCGAGGAGGCAGTGGTCCGAGCCTAGATATGCTAAGTGGTGGAGAGGGTATGATCTGTCCAAATGGTGTGTCCCGTTTTAAATACTAAGTCTAATGTGCTCCGTTTGTTACCTCGGCGCCAGGTGTGTGCTTGAATGAGTTGTCTGAGGTGGGAGTCATTTACCCAGGAATGTACAATTCTCCCTCTATAATTGGAAGGTTCTAGCTCCCCAGGACGTGTGGTGGGTGTTGAAGTCCCCCAGGATACAGGTCTTGTGGCCCTGAGGTGCATGTTGTTGGCTTATGTAGTGGAGGGTGTCTCGTAGCTGTTGGGTGGGATCTTTGCCCCGAAGGTAGACGCCGGTGATGGAGCTTCCTTACAAGCCTACATGATAGTTGTTTCCTCAAATGTGTCCCCGAATCGCGGCGTCGCCTCCATACTGACAACAAAAAACTTATCAGAAGAGTAATACTAAAAGTGTGTGCTGAGCGGAGCTATCATCGTAGTACTGGGCCTTCGTTAATTTTCCCCGCTGTATGCCAATTACCTTATTTGGAACCTTGCTCATCGCCTGCCTAAACCAGACTAGCCTGCATGGATCGCGTTGATTCGAACCTGGAAAAACTCAACCAGACTAGAAAAACTCCTGCCTGGAAGATTGTTTTAAGCCAACTCCAAATTTGGCAAATCGAGCGTATACCAGGCATAATGTCCTAAACAGATATTAATTAATAAATTAAATACTCATGTGGCTTGATAGTGACTTAGGTAATTAGGAGTCAGGTTCCACGTTAAATTCCTAGATCATGCCTCCCTTCGCTTGCCTAATATCACAAGATGAAAAATAAACCGAAGTAAAATGGATAAAATACACAAAGTAAATAAAAATCAATACAACACAAAAAACCACCTAAAATGAAGTTTCAAGAAAGGTTTCACGAGATTTACGTGGGATCTAACTAAGACAAGACACCGACAACACCGTGTAGGACGAACTCACTTTATCGATCTCGACACCCAGAGGGTTTCCGACGTCGGGGAAATCAGAATTCAACAGAGCGGGCCGAGTACTCCACGAATATCCAATTTTCGTGACGATTTGGTAAGAATTACAGAATCCCCCCAAGGGTCAAGTTTTGCCCAAACTCGAGCTGAAAGGGGGCGATTCCTCCCAACGTTACAACATGCTATCTCTTCGCCCCCGCCCCGCATCACCTCTGTGTTGCGTGCTTGCCGATCGATGCCGTTGTGACGCCATGATGCCCAGTTTAGCCAGCTAGATAGTGCTTGGGTACATGTGCTCGGCGTCGTGACTCAGGTAGAGCTTGGCTAGCACGTGGATAATGGGGCGCGATTCACGTCATACTTTATTCCCTCCACAAACTTTATCACCAGCCAATATGCCAACCCTGCAGCGGCTAAGCACGGGTACGGGCATATGTTTCATAGTTGAAATCACAAATATCTAAATTAAAGATCCAACTTTAAAGCTTCACAATGATCGGGGGCTGTGGTTACCACCGGCCAACAATTAATCCCTCACGAGGCCCACAGGTGGCGTAAGACATCCAGGGCTCTTGAAGTGACTGAAAACTAACTTAAGGATCCACAACTACCAGTCAACAAGTATCCACCTGTCCTCCAAAAAACAGGTTTTGTTGGGGCTGTCGTCAGACCACTAGTGTGCCGTCATCTAAGAAAACCTAATCTTATCCATCTTCGGACTACCTTTTTCGTTACTGTAACGAGGGAATACAACAGCATAAAAGCCCCACGGTTCCCCCACCAACTTCTTCTCTCTATCCAACATCACCTCCTTATCTCTTCCGAAACCCCCACCAATACATCCCCTCCTCTACAACATTTCCTCTACACCACCAACACATACCCACCTGGACCATCATCTCCTCGGGTCCCATTTTCCTGTCCTCCTGCTCTCCTCCACCGACATCTTCATCAAGGCATTCTTCCCTGTACCCACATTTCCCCTCCTTCGGCAACATCCACTCCTCACCTCTTTTTCACACACATTTCCACCTCCCCTTCACTTATATCGCCTCCACCAAATCTCCAAAATATTCTCATTTACTGGAATCCCTTTGTGCAATCACTTACCACCCATTCAACCAAGGCAGACAGAAGACAATATACGCACCCTCACTCCCGCCGAACGCTTGGTGGCCTCGCTCGTTCTTCTACTCCTGTTCGGCCGTCGCCCTATACCCTCTCCTATGTTGTAACAGCGCTGTGGGCGCAGGTAGAACTGGAAGGTCGATTACGGACCTGGTTCTTAGGCCAAATATTGTCCCCAGTCTGAGATTGGGCATGATGCGGGACTTTCACAAGAGTTTCTCTGGTATTGAGGAAAGACATGCAGGGCATAAGAACGAGATTGGGTTGGAAGTGTTGTGGGATCTATCTGAGAAGTGGCTTCGGAAACGGGCAGATACCTCTAATCCAGAGACATGCCAATTTCCAAAATTACAACCGAGCGCGCAGCGAAGGAGAATGCCAGAGCTGCAGTGACATGGCAAAGGCCGTAACTGAGCTGAATCCGCTGTCGTTTCAGTGTCCACCACGATTCACACTCTCGCGGTCTGGAACTCCTATACCGGACATGTTCAGAGATTGAAACGTCCGGAAACGCACTATTGGAGACTTGATACCCATGACCCTATTGGAACACGACTCGAAAACATGCACCATCTCGCAAAGGATATGTGCAGCGCTGCAAGGCTAATAAGTGACAACGCACGCTTGCAATCTTTGGTTATTAAGTTCATCAACGACTCTCCCTCTACAAAAAAGCAATACCAAAACCATGACCATTCTTGATCGCGATGGAAATCACGGGTATACTGGAATTTCATTCCGTGGTGTCGATGCTCGCCCCAACATGGACCCCTCAGCAGCACAGCAACAAAAGGTACTAGACAAAGTGCACCTACAGCTACTCAGGCACCTCAACAAATCCATCACCAACACTGTATTTGTTGAACCTTATCCCTCACTTCAACTAGCATCATCGAAACCATTACCATTCATGATCGCGATGGAAATCTCAGGCCTACTGGAATTTCATGTCGCGGTGTCGATGCTCGCCCCAACATGGACTCCTCAGGAGCACAGAAATAGAATGTTCTAGACATAGGGGGCCTAGAGCTACTCCGGTATCCCAGCAAAGGCTGTCCGGAGTTAAACGCGCACACTCCGAACTACTGTCAACAAACCCAGCCGCAGAGTAACAGAAGGTGCAGGGCATCATGAACCTTGAGCTACTCCGGTACCTCACCAACAACCCGCTCGCGATGAAACCTCACATGTCCAATTACCTATGAATCCTGCAGCCACACATATCCCTTCCTCCTTACGACTGGGAATGCACTCCATCATCAGAGGAAAGCACAGGAATCTGTCACATCGATCCTAAAAATTACGACGGTGTAATGCCCCCAAAATACGGGATCTACGTTGAGATCTGGCGAGAGGTTGCTGGTATAATTCCTTTTTTTGAGGTTGAATCAGTGTTCAGATCGATCCTATGTATATGACGAGGGTACACATCCCCGATTGGTGGCCCGGCTAGGTGGTTGTATATATAAATGGTGACCTCACGGGTGCCAAATTTGTCCTTTCTATTTCACAATTCGTATCGTCATTGTTTTAAGCTATTCAGTTTCCGATATTGGGTTGCTATTTCCGGTAATTGTGTTTGATGGATTTGCAGTAGTCTCTTGTGTAGCCTGTCAATATGCTTTACACTTTTACAAACTGTTCCACGGATTCGATAATCATGTGCCTCGCTGAACCAAACAGTAATTCGTACCAGCATGTAGGGATCAGTAATTTGTTTTAAGATGTAATCTAGTCATTACTAGCAAACGGGAGCAGGTTTGTGGACCGCGGTGGGCCTTGACTTGTATGTCGCGTATTGTGCCAATGGTAAAGCCAAGAACGTTAGTCCGTGCAGAGTCCTGATGCGTGAAAGATCTCCGGGTGCACCAGAGTCAGGTTAAGTCTGGTGCGTTCTTCTTGTCTTTTCACACCATCATCGTTGATTAATACACTTGCAGATTTTGCTGACAATGGCAGATTTATTCTACGTTTTTTGTCTTTGTAACGAGCCTGGGGTTAGATTCTAGCTCACATGTATATCTAGTCTTAGTTTTTTTTTATTTGTTTTTTTGACGTCTATACGCCTGATTAGCCTTAGGCTATGCGGCAGCCTGGAACCTTTGACGGAACCTTCATTAGGAGCGGTCGACCCCTGAAAAAACAACTATATACGAACTGTATAAGACCCGGACCCATCCACTATGATAAGGAAAATGCAAACTAACAATATGGAATAGATCAGGAGTGACTTTCCCTTCACCTTCAAGTGACACCCAAGTGCCAACTTCTTATCAAAGAAAATAACTACGGAGCTTGTGACTTTAAGCAGCCTCCATGCACCTCCTAGGAGCCAACGTGCTCCCATAATCCCTCCTGGTCCCACATCCTATACTAAATCTGCCAGGGGTCTTTGGTAGGGGATCCCATGAACGACTATCGCCTTTACTAGATTGTCATTGTTTGGTGATGGGCTTCGTGGGTGTGTTTTGGCTTGTTGGGATTACTTCCCAGCCTTTGCCGCCGGACGTCGAGCAGTCTGTTTTTTTGTGGCTGGAGGTTCCGCCACTAAAGTCTCGTCCACCTCCTCATAACTGGATAGGTCCTCGTATTCTCGATACCTGTTGGTAGTGAGACCTTTGGACCCATTGTTCATCACTGTGTCCTTATCTTTCCTCTCCTCCTTTCACTTGCCCTTCTTTCTGTTTTTCTTCCTCTTCATCGCCTCTCCCAAATCATCCACCGTCACCTCCGTCTGTATCCCTCTCTCTTCCTGTCTCATTTCCACCGTCTGTATGCTGACCTCTACCATTGCTAACGTCGCTTTCGCAACTTCCTCCTCTGGCTGGGTTTGGGTCGCGGTTGTTACCATCTCGACTGGTAATGCTTTTCCCTTTGCCTGCCTTTTTTTTCTCTCCGCCGACACAGCCTTTCCCGCGTTCAGCTGTACTTCGTTCTCCGCCCACTTCTTCCACCACTCTTCACACTCTGTTAATCCTTTCTCAAACCTCCTTTTTATCTCCACCTCCCATGCGTCAAATCTCTATTTCTGTTCCCCCAACGTAGTTATTTGGATTGTCTGAATCGCGATTTTGTCTTTAAGAGCGGCCCTATTCTAGGGGATAAGGGGATTTTAACGACACATCGTGTCATTAAGGTCGACCTAGAAGCTAGTGAGGACGATATTGTCGAGATTCAGCAAGAGATTTCCGTTCTGGGTACTTGTGCGAGTCCACATGTCACGAAATACAGAGTCAGTTTCGTTTGAAAGTTGTGCGAGTTCATCCTTGGGTCTGTCAATAACCGACTGTAGTAAATCAATCTGTTCTTCCCTATCGTCTTCTAGCTCATAATACATATCCTTGTTATGAGTAATGAGTTTTAGTAGGTTGTAAACATGTTGACTACTTTCATCCCCCAATCTTCCGTCCATGTCAAGAATCCTGAGGAGTAGGTCATATATTTTTAGCTCCGACTTGGTTCCGGTTCGAGACCTCGTCTAATAGTTTCACTACCCTCCATCAGGAAAATTGCGGCAGACCTCCACTTGTCCTTCCCTAAGCTATCCATTACTTCTCTAGCGTCAGTCAGAGCTGCAGCCTCAAGTACCTCTTCGTTCTCAGAGTCTAGGAACCCTATTGGATTGCCTTTCACAACCCATGGTCCTACAAACTCACATTCCTCCACATCGCTTCCCTCATGAGTACTCATTTTCTCCTGTGTTGCTTGTTCCCGTTGAACTTGCCGTTTCTGTTTCTCTTGCCATTCTTTCCTCTCCTCTAACTGACTCGCGGTTAAACCACCCCCAGCTCGTTGCATAGGTCCGTCAACATTGACTGTAGGCAGACCTCGGTACTTTGCCTTAATCGCTAGGGTAGGTTCCGGCTTAGGAAGCTGTAGTTGTACCTCCGGAGTACTGTATCTCAGTTTATTGTCTAGGGATGGGATAGCCAACGGTTTGGCTGTCGCCTTGCCTTTCCTTCCATGCTTTGGCATCCTGATTAATTTCCCCAAGAATTTTGGATGCGTAAGGAGTGGTTGGAACCAAGATATTGCGCTGCTTTTGCCTGTAGAATCCTTGAGCCGAGGGAGTCGGGAGAGGGGATATGGATCCCGCCATCAGGAGTCAGGGCTCAGATGGAGGTCAGAAGTTGGAGCGCAGAGGGCAGAGGTTAGAGGATATAGTTGAGCGGATTGAAAAGATGAAGGAAGGAATGAAGGGATCAAGGTTTGGAGCGATGACACAGGACAAATACCTTAACCCGAGCTAGCTCTTCTTCTTGTGCCGTACCTCATCGTTGTTATCAATAATCCAAAACTCTAACAAACATACAGTACGTGAACCTAATATTCGACATAGTCTAGGAAGAAACATTGAGATCACTACTGAATACCTGTGTCGTTTAAAGTCACACCCAGACGCCAATTCTTAATTCGGGGTATTTATAATTATTTCTATATACCCTCCCGCTAATCCCTATGCGGTACCTGGGGCGTAGGATGCACACCATACTCTATACTCTCAAGACTGCAAGAAGTGAGTTGGAATGTAAGGAAAATTAACCCCAAAGAACAGGGTACTAAAACCTACCTAGCGTAGTACAACGAGGAGAATCAAATATAATACAAATTAAATGTCGACCTTCCCACAACCTGAGATAAGAGAATATAACGCAGGGTCTGTCCAAATTTAACAAGGTAACGTATTTGACGGGGATCCGGCGCACTACCGGGATCTGGCGCACTTCCGGGATGCATATATTTAATTGTTTAAAAATCGAATAATAATGCAAATAGGCTCAAATTAAAACCAGAGTTTTAGTATATACATAGAAGTCATCTGCAAGTGCCGCCCTAGGGTGAGCATTGCTATGTGAGGTGGTGAAAAATAGAAGGTAGGAATTGGAGTATGTATGGACTAGCAATTGATGTGACGGAATCGTGGCCTCAAAGGACTTGTGGGGCTCAATATACGTTGTCCGTGATGTATAATACAGGTGG
>Ga0307511_10008225_pt1 | contig 10437 bp, 13 predicted proteins | sample 13_EM_MG_FD_200266 | JGI IMG/M metagenome (GOLD analysis project Ga0307511, IMG submission 200266) | Populus trichocarpa ectomycorrhiza microbial communities from riparian zone in the Pacific Northwest, United States - 13_EM | ecosystem: Host-associated > Plants > Roots > Unclassified | place... | reverse complement strand
CCGGTGGGAGGACGAGACCGGATTTGGCTCCGACGGAGGCTCGCTGGACAATCAGTTTTTTATCACCCAACTCCATACCGTGAAGTGCTTGAATGGCGACATCGGTGACATCTGGGTCGACGTATTCGAGGAAGGCGAATCCCTACGGACAATACCATCATCAAGTCAGTCGGACGACTCGAAAGTATCTCGTGGTTCAATCTTACCTTACTGGGTCCACTTCCACCCTCCCTGACAAGGTTGAAGGCTTTGAGCTCTCCGAAACTTTTCAAAAGCTCCATTACCTGCTCCTCATTCAGGTATGCAGGCAAAGCCCCAACGAAAATCTTGTTGATTGAATCAGGGACATTGGTGCTGACAACTCCTGGAACGTGAGTGCTGGGTCCGATAGCTTCAGAACCACCGTAATCCTTGGGCCGACGAATCTTGAGGGGGCCGTTGATGAAAATGATACCATCGAACGCCATAGCCGCTGTGGCATCCTCAGCAGACCGGAACTATAGTATTATCGGTATCAGAGTGATTGACTCATCAATTCCGCACGCACCTCGACGAAAGCATAGCTTTTCTCGTAATTGCACTGGACGGCTAGAACGGGGTTTCCAGGACCTCCAGTCCCAATGTTCATTTCCGTCATCTTCTCGTTGAAGAAGTCAGCGAGGTTCTGTTCGTTGACATCTGTGGTAATGCTGCCGATGTACAGTCTGCGTGACTGACGCGAGAGGTTAGGGTTGCTTCCGATACCCATACCAAACGTTTGAACAGGCATGGGCGGTGGCAATCCAGGAATGGAGAGGATAGGTGGAATCTGGGTCCTGTTAGCACCAGGGAGGTTGAACAAACCTATAGGAAATCATGAGCAGTGGCGGGCGGCAGATACGGTGTAGAACATACCGGTTTGTTTTGCTTGCATGGCAGAATAGGCTTCGTATCCTGGAGCGTGAACATCCCAACCGCTCGCCTTCCGTTTCCTCATAGCCAATGGGGTCGCATCGGTTGGGGTGGGGCTCCTTCGTTCCGGAGTACCCATACCGTCCTTTCCACGTTTTTGGCCCCGTCCTCTATCGCGGTCGCCGCGGTCACCCTTTGGAGGGGCGTCAACTTGCATCTCGTCGTCGCGCCTTGCACGAGGTCTATCCTCGCGTTCCCGTCGGTATCCCCGACCTCCGTCGTGCCTTCCAGGCCGTCTGTCGTCCTCCCGTCGATAACGGTCCCTGTCGTATCCTCTGTCCCGGTCGCGCCTCTCGTAGCGATCCCTATCCCTGTCTCGATCACCACCACGGTCGCGGTCCCTTCGGTCATCGTGTCTGGACGAGCGGTGTCGGTCTTCGTGGTACCGGTCGTGATCTGCGGAAACAAAGAACGGAGAAAAGGATATGCTGGTAAGTAAAATAGCATACGAAAACTCGTTCTGTGAGGTTAGTATGCGTCATGGGATGGGGTGTTCGCGTTCAACTCTGGGCTTCTCTACGACTGGGTGGATTGGCTGTGGGTGCTAAGGCTAGCTGAGGGAAGGGGGGTGCATGGTGTGCGAAAGGAAAGAGAGAACAAATGCCACCATGAGTCTCTTGGGTACTGGGAGACGCGAACGGATGGAACAGGTATTCGGAGGAAAATAATCACCTCGGTCGTCCTTCGTAAACGAACCTGTGGTGAAGAAAATAGATTAGATAATGTTCAGAAAATGAGACAAGAAATGGGACAGACCAGCTTCGTCGGCCATGGCTGCCCAGAATGTGTTTTTGGGTGATGGAGGGTGAAGAGAGCCACAGATCGATCAGCGCGCCGAAATCCTTCCTCACCCACTCCCACTTCTACCAGCCACACCTCAAGATGCCGACGGAACTCCCGTACGCTGCCGACGCTGAGGATTCGCTTTCATATGACGAGCTCCAGGTGTGGCTCCACCTGTCGAAGGTGTTTGTTGGTTCCGCTGACGCCCAGGTCTCCAGGTGCTCCGCCTCCAATATCAGAAGGAGGTATCACAGTCGCACGTAACGGTGCAGAGCAAGTTCAACTACGCTTGGGGTCTAATCAAGAGCCCAAAGAGAGAACACCAAGTCGAGGGCGTCGGTCTTTTACAAGGTACCTGTCTCCTGTTATCTGGCTGCGCACCGAATTTAACCCTTTCCCCAGATATCTACCGCAACGAGCCGGTTCGTAGGAGAGAATGCCTTTACTATCTTGCATTGGGATACTATAAAATGGGGAACTACGAAGAAGCCAAGAACTTCGTCGGTGCGTGTTCCTGGATTCCTTCGCCCCTCCAATCACGCTGATGCGGCCGAAGGTCGACTGTTGGAGAAAGAGCCTTCAAATCTTCAAGCCCAGAGTCTGTCTGGCCTCATTGAAGATAGGGCTACTCGAGGTGAATAGCCTCCCGAATACTTCTAGACCCTCGCTGATGCATTCTCCTAGATGGATATATCGGAATGGCAATCGCGGGCGGCGCTGCAGCAGTTGGTGCTCTGTTGCTCACAAGCTTAGTAAGGCGGGCGGTGCGCAGATAGCCCCAACCCACGGCCGCTTTTCTAATGCCATCGTTTTCGTCATGCTTTCGCCGCTCACGAACCGAACGTCTCCCAATGAATAATTTCCACTCCTCCTCGACGTTCACCCGCCTACTGCACGAACTCTAGGTTGGCTCGGGTACTTTACAATAAACCACTTCTCACTATCACATGCACTACCATGCGTGTGTTCCAAGTACAAGCAATCAACCCGTCCCAAATTCATGTTAACAGCTTGGTGTGCGCCAACGTCAAGTAGATTGCTTGGACAAACAGAAACGTAGGAAAGGAACAGGTGTTCCTCCCATGAGTTACTTACGAGCAACTAGTCCGAACACCTGGCATTCCTCCAACCGGAAGAAAACACAAGCAAGATTAACTCCAGCCCAACGGAATGGGAACTGGAGGGAACCCTAACCTCCATCATCCAATACTTATCCCTTCTAAACTCCTCGCCCACGAAATAGACACGGTAGACTCCGTATGGCCCGGCAAACCCGTCTTAGGCTTATACACCATCAGGTCTGGGTCGGTCTCCGCATGGGCCCAAGGACCAGGCTGGATAGAAACAAATTTTGAGTATGGCATTTACGCGCACCGGCTAATCGTAACCTCGAGTCTGGCTTCTACCCGAACCCACCCACGCAATAACATGACCTCTCACCATTGCGACGAAATTCCCCGCCTTCCTGCCCCACGGCTGCGCTTTATTATCCTAGCCTACGTTCGTAGCCCACCGCCAGTCGGCACGTAAATGCCACACGGGCAACGCCCACGGTGGCCCGCCAGCCTCATCAACAAGGCTCTAGCTTTCCACCCTTCTCCGCCGCAAACTAGGATGTTTCAGTCAACGCCGTCCATGAGGGACCGCGAGGGCGACTGACTGTCCGATCCTGAGTTTGGGGGACGACTCGGGCCCCACCATTCGGATTCCGTACGGGCGTCGTCGTTCAATCACCACTCCGCTGCCTTACTGCCGAATCACCTTCAGCCTGGCAGGACAACCTCCATGCGCACACTCCAACCTTGTCGCATCCGACGAAGTTCAGACGCTCCCATCCCTGGGAGGGGGCGGAGTGTAAGTAGTATTGCTCCTAAGGAGACTGAGGAACGTCAACCAGCCAAACCTTTGCGGCACCGGGTTCAGTCGAAAGGTGTCGTTCTTGGTTTCTTCGGTGCAAACAAATAACGCCCATGTATACGCACAGAAATGCCCTTTACGTGTAGGAGCGCACTCGCAATTTGGTCCAAGCGGTTGAATGGGCGAGACGGATTAGGAAGTACTTTTCGACGGCGACGAGTAGTGGGGGGTGAACACTCAGCGGTTGTCTCCACTGCCGCTGACGCAGGGGATCACAGACCCTTGTTACCCAGAAACGGAGAATGGAAATGATATCCAGCGCGCAGGGCGGGAAGGTGAAGAGTGAGCGGTCAACGAGCTAATGGTCGATCATCCGTGTGGAGGTGAAAGCTCTGGATGAGGATTTTGGTGGTTTCGCCCGAGCGGGAGGGTGCAACTAGTCAGACAACATGATCGAGAACGTGAAGGAACAAAGGGAAATGAAGCGGGTCAAGGGGCCGGGGGCGAAAATGACAATGCACAGGTGTAGGGGTTTCGATGCCAGGGAAGGGACCCATCTCGAATGTCCCTCTAGAGATTCGCCTTTGAGTTTCCCCGTCCTGGGATCTCAGTGTCTCATCTGCACCGCTAAGGCGACAGGATTGGAATCTGGGTGGTATTGTCGACGGCATAACGGGAAGTGTCGTGCTCGAAGTTGGACGATATCGCTGGAACGAAATCACAGCCTGGGCCGGCGAGCCAAGACGTTGACGGAATTTATTATGACCAACAAAGCGGGGGCGCCAGAGGCCATCGCTTCCGTGGACGGAGCAAGGATAGCACGGGGTTGTCGCCCCAAAGAGGTATGGATAAGTGTTGGCAAGAAACTTGGAAAGCCAACCGAGGTGACGACCGCAAGTTCGGATGTTTCCATTTGTTCCGTCATCATTCCATCCCTCACGTCCGGGCGCCACCTTGAAGAGTCCTCAACTTAGGTTGGAGGTTCGCTCCTCTCTTCGCCGTCCGTGTCGGTTTAGAAACTGTTTCTTCCGAAAATATTCGGACGCGAGACATTCCAAGGCCTGAATACTACGACCTCGGCAATCGATGATAGCCAACGTCCCCCACCTTTCAAACGTTTCATGTAACGCTTCATGATATTGTCATCAACGGCATCTATGGAGACAAACAGGAGAGATGCAATCGGAGGTCTGTTGAACACCTACAGATCTTTCGAGACGGTCACTCACAGCTGTCTTTGCGTTCGGCGACCATCAGTCTCGACTACGGTGGATTGTATTCTGCTCGATTGTATCTTTACGTTTGGCTGTGGTCCTGTCCACACCGCCCCAATGATGTACCTATCAATCGATTCGTACAATCGACGGTCGCTTCACCCTGTGGTCTGGCTCCCCACAATGTGAATCTGCTGCAGTTATACTTTCATCCCATCATTCCGGACCCGCGGTTGGGCGGGCTGACAAGGATCCCACTGCAGGCCGACTCCTGTCTTCAAGCCAACCAGCGGTCACCTCATCGGTGAACAGGCCTACGACCGGAGGATGTGATCCTCATCCGAACAAGCTCCCGCTCCGGCTAGACTAATCGATGGACCGCTGCCGGCTGAATCTTGATAAGTAACACTCACGGAACTGGTTGTGTGTCCAAGGTTTCGGATGTGATTTGGGTAGATTAAATCAAACTTCTTTGTTAGCTGAAAGAACTGGAACATTTCATGGTCAATGTTCTGAAATTGGAAAACAGTGCACTTTATTGGGGGAATTGTGTGGTACATAGGGAAAAGATTAAACCACTCATTACTATGGGTGAAATGATATACAGGGCTACACTGGAGCCTGTTCAGTAACTGTAATACACACAAGTGGGGTTAGGTATCAGGCCATGTGGCAATACCACTGCCAGATGTTATCAAGGATACAACTTTATCCCCACAGCACCATGAGGTAATGTCTCCTGTTTGAGCCTAATCTGAGGGTTTTATGTACACACATCAGGAAAACCACCATCAACTTATTTTTCCACCTGCTAAAAATGAAGTCTTCTCAATCAAATTACTTATATAAACTGGGGACATATTTTATATAGAGTGGCCCTGGTGACAATATGGAGGAACTTAGGGTGCTGCCTACCATTCTGCATTAAGATACATCTCATCAAAGGATTGTTGAAATGACCTGGATTGTTGTCTTTTGGGAAGGTCCCATGTTCCCATCCATTGTTCAAATTTCTGAATGGCACCTGGCCGTTGTTGGAACAGAGATAGTGTCACATACTCAAGTTTCTCATCTGTTTCAAGCTTCTCATCCATTTCACCACCCACTGACCATATCATCCAGATAACACCCATCCAGCATTCCAACTTATCCCACTCTTTGGTATCCTCCAGGGATGTCATGATATGTGGATTGTGGGTGTTAGCCCCTAGTGACCATGGACCCAAGACCACAAGATCTACCAGCAATTCCCAGTATTGATGTGGCACATGTTGAATCCCCTCAGGGGATTGGACGATATGCAGAAAGAGACCTTTCCATTGATCTCTTCCAGACATATGCATATCCTCAATACAGACATGTAGTCCATCCAACAATCCAACAAGTCCCTCCACCTGAACCTGTTGAAATTCCTGGTAACCAATGACTTCCATAGACCAGATGATGACTTGCTGTAACCTTGGGGAGAAGGGTTGGCAGTTGGAAAGTCCAATAAGGTATTCTGCACATGTCTTGAGTGATGGATGTGAATAATGGAAAGTACTATATGCAGTCCATGCACAGAGGAGATCTGCAACTGCCTCACTTTCCCCACTCTGGAAAACAATGTCAACCATTTTTTGGTGACCTTCCATGTGGGTAAGTTTAGCCCCCATCCAACCATCCCTTGGACTGATGTGACGGAAACCAATTTCCAAGGCAAGAAGGAGGAGATTACTGCTGTCCTCAAGATCAGAGGGGCTCTCACATATCATGGCACACCATTTATATGCCTCCTCTGTTAAGTGGTCATTACGTGTTTCAAAATTGCGGAGGTGAACAAATATATGTGAGAGAAGTTTGCATAGGGGGTGGGATGTGTGGATGGCTGCTCCCATTGCTAGGGAAAATTCAGATATGGTCTGGTCAAAGTGGTCACTGCAAAAAAATAGTGTGAACAACCTCAAGGGCATGGATGGCAGTGGATAATGTACTTGTCCTGGATTTTCAACACTTCTTCATCAACTGGCCAGCCAAGGAAGACACATGCTGCCAGGAGGCAGTTGAGAAATGCATTCATTGGAATGGTACACTGTGTTTCCAAGCCAGAGCACCTCCCAATTGAATTGAATACATCTGGTGTACTCTGCGTTGCCCATGACAAGTGTAGGAGTACATTTGAAGTCCATTGCAAGTATGCAGGAGTAAATTCTGGGCGGAGACCATACACCCAAGCAAGCATATCAGAAGCATCCTTTTGGCAAATGACTCCAAGGAGATCTCTAAGGTCATAGTCAAGAGGTGTGTCATTATAGTTGATGGCTGGGAGGGGGAATTCACATGCAGACTCTGCAGATTTACACAATGCACGAATATGGATCCATACAATGGCCTGTGCAGAGTAATATGCCCTGTCCCTTGACCCAGGATATATCTTCCCACTAGGGTCGAAGCATCCCTTGAGGGTGGAGATAACTAGGTCATAGGGGGGTTCTACATCAAGTCCATCCTCAAACCATCGGATGACACCAGCAAGACAGAGAGCAGCATCAAGTGCTTCTGGGTCTGTAATATTCCAGAGAATCCATGAAACACACCGGACATCATTGGCATTTGCACTCTGAAGTGTTGCTAGAGCCTCAGGTTTCAACCATGAGGAAGTGTTTGGGATGGTTGACAAAGGCTGGGTTTGTGGGAGATGAAGTAATATGTGGAGAATTTTGCATTGAATATTCTCCCACCACAGGCGATGGAGGGGGACTGGTTGTGGTGTGTGTTCAAGGGGTGCCAATTGTGTGATTGGTAGAGGTGGATTGTGGGGATAGTGCCACCATTCAATCAGTGGCAACCAATACATTGCATAGAGCATTTTGCACACAAAGAGAATGTCTTCCCAAAAATGTTGCCAAGCATCCAATGCCAGTGACAAGGGTAGACACTTGTACAAATATGCACTAGTGGCAACAACAGGGAGGAGTGTGCTGATTATGTGGGGTCCAATCTTCTCCCATGAGCTACGCAGGCCATTGGATACTGGTGTCTGGAATGGACACTCATATGAGGATGTGCCAGCAATGACAATCCCAAGGTAAAATAGAACTCCAAGTGCGGTGAGGGTGATGAGGATAATTGCAACAGTGGCATTGATGGTTGCCATGTGTCGGCAGAGCCCACAGACGAGAAGGAGGAGGGCTGCCTGGAGCATCAGCGGCAGACTTTCAATGAATAGGTGGAACGGCCATTTCTGGAGCCCATCTCGTTTACGTTGACGGTCTCCGCAACGCTCGATCATTGACCCCCCTGTATTCCGCAAGTACCGATTAAGCCACTGCTTTCCCAACATCGCGATGAATGCGACAAGTAGCGAGATCAGGAGACTTGCGTACATGAGCCCTGTGACGGTGACAATCTCGCTGGGGGGGGTTTCCTGGGCAGGTGGAACAGTGGGGTTTTCCGGGACAGCGGACTGGTTGAGGGTATGAAGGATTGCACGAAGGATGGCTGCAGATTGTTCGTTCGGATCGGATTCAAGCTTCGAGTGGGTATCGATGACGAAGGCCGAACTGATGGCAGAGAACAGACCGGCCTACGGTAACAGGTGAGATGGGTAGCGAAAATGTAAATTAGCTGACGTACAAAAATCAAGGTGGTATTGAGGTCCTCGTCGTACTTCCTGACATAATCCGTATCGTATTCAGTTGCCTCTTTCTTGTACGTCGTATAGAAGTCGAGGCGTGCGTCGTCGCTCTTGATGGGCTGAAAAAACACCCTGAGCGCATCTTGGAGGCTACGTCCGTTTAGCGGCCAAAGACCCAACCGATGCAATATCTCAGACTTACCATTTTGGGTCAATTCGGAGTGGTGGAGAGTCCTTTCCACCCTTATCGCCCTTCTCTTTCATGGGTCTTTGCGTGTGAGTTGTAGCTGACGGATGGCGAGGGCGGGGCAAACTAAGCCTGAGATATGGCTACTATGGCAGTGCGGGAGAATGTATGGAGGTGGATAAGGCAGGGTGCCCTTGAACAACTCGTGAGCTGGGAGCGCGCCGTAGAACGTGCGGGGTATCGCCAGAGGGAAGAAATCCGCTCCCAAGCGCTCAAACGGAAGCTTGGTGGACTAACGCCAAGTCCCACGCCTCCCACCATGATGTTCTCTCAAAATTGCTCACTCCTCCCTTCTCAATTTAAACAATTCAAACGCTGTTCTATGGAAATATCCTGATACGAGAGGTTCTCTCTGAGATGAGACCGCCCAGTTTTCCTGATGAGTCGTTCTGGAATACAACGGTGCCGATCGACCTCTCTGACAAGAGTCCCCCATCCTCCCAACCCTCGGCACTCGCAATAAAGCCAATGGGGGTCAATGGAGATGCCATGTTTTCGAAAGCGTGCCAGATTTGTACACATTCCTCGAGCAAACGGTCACTCAGTGTTGTCTCGGAATCGGTACTGCACTCTCCGCATTCTGTCCTATGTGTTACGAACCCAACAATCCGGAACTCGTGTCCGCCGATCATGGACCTGGTTCTGGCCATCCCAAATCGAAAGGCGGTGGCCGTTCGCGGGTGGCTCGATTAAATGATCACTTGCGCGTACATGATGCATACTGGATCTTGTCTAGCCTAAGTTGTCGTCGTCACCATCCCCTTCCACTATCGAGGTCTTGATCGATTTCACCTATACCCCACTCGTCATGGACTTGTCATTCCGTTCTTCACCATCCTCCCCAAGAACGGCCGCGACGTCAGCGTTCTGGGTGACGAGTCCGAGCTCGTTTACCGAAGGATGTTGGCTGTCAATGACATCTTTCGTCTCACGGATGCGAGCAGGACAGGAGCGTGACATCCAACGGTAACAGAAAAAGGTAGTGTGATCCGTTTGGTGCTATCCTGGGACCGAGGTTGATCAGATTTAAGATGAACGGACGACGTATCGCAGGGCCACCCTCCCAAAGTGTAACGGGGTATCCCAGGCGCCCGCCTTCGAACCCTCTCTTGCCAACGGCGATGACCTAGGCCCATAAGGTTGCCACTCTCAGCGAAAGCCAACGCACCTAGGGTGCATCAGGGCCTATTCCTAACCCAGCTGGAAATAGGTCGAGGGGGGGTTAACATCTAGTGTGAGCTTTGGAGGAACAAGGGGAGAGCGTGGGGAGTGTGATCAAACTCAAACGCGCCCGGGACGTGTTATTGAACATCTCTGCAATACCATCCGAAGTACTTGCCACCATCTTCCGCTGGCATATCGCCTTCGGGGACAGCTTCTACGGGTTGGAAGAAGGATCTCGAAAGGCCTCGTTCGCCTGTTACGCTAGCTCGAGGTCACCTAACCGACCCCCGAGGTTTGGAGATTCCGGGGTGATACTCCAGAGGGCCAATCGCACTGGTATCGCCGTTCTGGGGCCCTCCACTCGACCTTGGATTTGGCGGCATCAATCGCAACGATGGCGATTGAGGCCTCCGACGTAACCTTGCACAATGCACTCCAAGATCATTCCGCCTGGGATGCGATGCGGTGGATTCGTCTCTACAGCCGTTGTAATTTCGATAGACCGTTTCCACAGAATAGGCCCAGAATCGTTGTTTACCTTTTGATCGTATTGGGGCCCGGCTCCCGGCATGACGCACAGTGCGAGAATCAGATTCCCCGCATTT
>Ga0307511_10008224_pt1 | contig 10438 bp, 8 predicted proteins | sample 13_EM_MG_FD_200266 | JGI IMG/M metagenome (GOLD analysis project Ga0307511, IMG submission 200266) | Populus trichocarpa ectomycorrhiza microbial communities from riparian zone in the Pacific Northwest, United States - 13_EM | ecosystem: Host-associated > Plants > Roots > Unclassified | place... | reverse complement strand
AATATCAAAGCAGTCCAACAAATCCATGATCCATGGTTAAAACAAACATGTCTATAATTTTGTACCACTCCAGACCAAAGCAAGGAAATAGATTTCAGTTGCAGATTTCTACATTCTCCAACCATGCATGGTCTCCTCAATAAAGTCCTAAAAGAAAGATGCTACCGTAATTCTGCCTCTGTTGGATATCATTTATTCTCCTACTGTTATGTATATTCATCATCTTTATAAGCACAATCAATCACACTTACATATATCTAGACTTTAAATAGTGAAGATCCATGCATGTCCAACACCTATTACACTGTCTCTTTCCACATATAATTACTCATCTAATCTCTCATAAGGAAATAAATATACAACACTGCTCATATGTTTTCTAGCAGAAGATCTTTCATTCATGGACAAATTACATTAATGAATGACATATGTTTAAACATAATCAATTCTTTCAAGTGGACAATAGATCTTTTGCTTAAGCTTTATTGTCTCTTGTTTGGTTCATTTTTGTTTGTAAGAGTGGCCAAAATAGCCTTACTGTCTTTTTAAATTCAGCTAGCCCTCTTAGTTCACTCTATTCTTGTCTGTCTTTCCCTTGCATCTTTTTATTTTGCAGCACAATGACATTTGTGATTAAGGACATCAAGAAGTTCATGCCTGCCGTGTATGGATCCCTGACCAACCTAGCAGCTTTAATTGCTTATTTGTTGATGCTCAGGTTTGCTCTTTTCACTTGACATTTATGAACGACGGCTTTTTTGAAATCATTTGCTCTCATCTGCTATATTTTCTTTCACTAGCTTCCAAACTTTATGTGTAATAAAACCTTAATCAATTGGACTTGTATCTTTCTTCGTTTTTGCTTCCGTTGTAGGATCCGGGCGTGCTAGAGATATTCAGCATCTTGGATCAAACATCATTGATGGCGATCACTTCGAGACCAGAGGCTTTTATACCTCTTAGAACAAGTACCCACACATAGTTGTCGACCATGAAGTTGTTATTGATCTAAGGTCTAATGTCCTCTTAAACCGTCTATCGCAAGATAGTTTTTCAACTTTGTTGACTTTGCACATATCCTGACAATGAGGAAGGGTTCTAGAATGCTAACTGGTAAGAGCATTATCTTCGGCCTTTATTTTCTATTGCTAACATTTTTCCATGTTTTAATCCATCGATTTGTCTTTATTTTGCTTTTTATATTTTTCATATAGAACACGGATTTATAACAAACATTCCTTTCTCACTACTTTAGGTTTGGGCAACTACCTGTATACAGGGGCGGAGCAAGAAAAAATATTTAGGGGGGTCAAATTATAAATTAGAAGGGCCAAGAAAAAATTTCAGTTACTTTTATTAAATATTTACAAGGGAGGGGCATTTCCTTGCAGGGGCCGGGACCCCTGCCAGCCCCCCCTCCATCTGCCACTGCCTGTAGAGGTCCAGCTCCTGCCATTTTCCTTCTGAACCTTCATGACACTTGATGAGGATCAAAGAAATGAGAATCGCAAAACAATTAGAGAAATTCTCTACATGAGTCCTTAATTATTAGCATAAGGTCTTTTAAGATTTATCTTTCTATTTCTCTTGATACATTTTCTCCCCATAGATAAACATTCTTAGTACCTTTCTATAACAAAAACATTATTATTGTTCCTTTATTTATTTACAATGCTACTACACTCCAATGTTTTCATTGCATTATGTTCCCATCACTTATGTAGCATGAGAGGTTTACTTTTCAGGCCTCAATTGTTGAATATAATTTGTTTAAAGGATGGTAGTATGAATGAAGCCTACCTAGAATGTACCAAATCACAGGTAGGGTTAAAAAATAAAAAAAGGTGTCCAGATGACCACACCTTCAACCAACCACCTCTATCATGGTAATAACACTTCTATTACCTTCTTTTAAGGCATTCAAAACCTATAAAACATGTATATTTGCTTTTTGTTAGTCTTTCCTTATTTACTACTTTTGTTGTGTTGTTGTTTCTTTGACAAAGGTTTAAAGTCACTTGTTGCTAATGGAGTAGATGTCATTGATTTTAAGTTGGTTGGTAAGACTATAAGAAATTTCTTTAGGTTGTCTACACACAACTACATTTATGACAAGAAATTAAATGACCCAAGCACCAGCACCGTCGCACCTCTAATGGTAGCCAAACTAAATAGAAACTGGACTTTCAAGCTGCGCTTTAGTGCTTTTAGAGTTGGGACCAACCGCTGTGAGATAATCATAACAAACATCTTCGACGACAACATTGTTGATGATACTAACTTGCAGCCTCGTTTTTCATGCACCTTAACAGAAACAACGGCCCAACCCATTTACCCTAGAAAGCATCTCACACACAATCACAATTGTTGGTTCTTTAGAAACTCCCTTATCTGAACCATTAGATATTGGTAATGTCTTTATCCTTGAAGCGAAAAAAAAACCCTTTACTTCAATAACTTTAGAGCGCAACATAGGTTCCACACAAAAATCCAACTCCATTAACAGATTTGCCATTTATTTCTTGAATGTGGTTTGCTGTTTTTGAATTACATGGATAATGGACATGCATTTTCTTTCTTTCTTCACTAATGTTTCCTTTTTTCCACAACAATGTTTCTATAACAGACATGTCAATTTTATTTTATTTTTTTAGCCTTGACAGTTGTTTCCTTTATTCCACTACATTGTTAAGTTTTTCTTTATTATAGTCAAGCAGATGCATCTCACACCAATAATCATGTTGTTAAAGATGGAGTCAACATCCAAGATTCAACTTCAGATACTCAAAAAGCTTCTCTTCATGCAAAAAGGCAATGAGACTCACCACTGTCAAACACTTAGGTTAGTCTCTTTTTCATCTGAATTATATTACTTTGGCTACTGTTTACCCCTGTGAAAAATTATTTTTTCATTTGTATTTATTAATTTGTTCATGATTTGTACTTTTTGAGATACTTTTGCAATTCCTCTCTTCTATTGAGAACGATGTCAAACGGCATACCAGCAATACCCATGTTTTCAAGTCATTCGCTTTTAAATTTGCAAACAAACTAATCTCTTCCATCTTATTCATATTTTCTTGGATTTCCTTTTCATTAGCATTTTTTTTTTAATTAGCAACCACCCACCCTCCTTGCTCTTACTGTAGTTAACTTTGTTTGCTTTTCTAAACATAAAAGACTTATTACTTAACTTCTTTTTTTAAAAAAATTGAGTTACATCTTCTTTCTCTATAATGATTCAGGTGCCTTTCCAAAATGCTTCTTCTATTGTTAATGTCTTTGTTGCTCTAATGTCTTTTTTCATTTTTGTCTACGTGCAGACTCACTTGCTTTCTAGTATCTCTTGCATTCAAGACCTTCATTCACATATGTTTATTTCTTTTGCATAGGTTGCTAAACCATGCATACTAACTTTTATTGTTGCTTACCATGATGCTACTTTTTATTTACTTCATGGCTTTCAAACAACCCATAAAAATGACAAAGCCCTTCATTGCACAAAACACAAGCATGGCTTTTTGGTTTTTTCATCCTCTTTTCAATGTTTATATATGAGTTATGTAAGTAGACTTTCTTGACTCTTGAATGCAATATTAGCTAAATTACACCTTAAACTATTGCTTTGTTATGATTTATACGCACAAACCATTCTTTGCATGTTGACATACTCTTAACCAGAAAAACATCAAAAAATATATTGCGGCAAAGCACAAGCACCTCACCTAATTTGATCATTATTTTGTGATCATTATTTTGACTTAGAATTACCTCTATCTATTTTTAAATATAATCTATTATGACTAATATGTACAAAAAATCAAATGATAGAGGAAATCATCTTATGAAATCTATACCCTAACAGTCAAAGATTTCAATAACGAGAATATGATTTAAAGGCATCATGCGATGTTTTAAAATAGATCATGAATTTTGACAATTTTCATGGGTTTTATAGAATGCATGTGAGTCCTTAAACATGGTGTTCCATTAAAATCCATATTCTAAGATTTTTGCAATCATATTTTTTTTACTAGAAATGACCCTTGCATGCCTCGAAATGACAAAATTTAATGACACTACTTACCTTATTGTTGAAAATACATCTTTGAAATATTTGATCAGGACAATACTTGAATAAATAAGGGTCATCCCAATAAAAGTTCTTCATTTTGCTCAAAAATTTTCTTTTATCTTGGGTACCTCAATGAGATGACAAATCTTTTGTTGCAAGAAATTAACAATATTTACAAACCAAGCATGTCTTAAGAATGACCTCACATCTTTAACATATTTTTAATGTTGGCAAGTTAGCAATTAACTTGATTTTAGACGTGTCAACCTCAATTCATGTTGATGAAACAATGTGACCAGATACAATATCGTTTGTTACCGTGAAATGATATTTTTTTTTTTTTAATTTAACATAAGATTCTTCTTTTCACACATACTCAAGATCTTTTCCAATTTAGTTAAAAAATTATCAAATGAATCACCAAAAATAGAAAATCATCCATGAAAGTTTCAAGAAAACGTGCAACCATATCACTAAATATGTTAAACATGCATCTTTGAAATGTGACTATTACATTATATAATCCAAAAGGCATCTTTAGATATGCAAAAGTACCAAATGGACATGTGAAAGTAATTTTTTCTTGATCTTCAAGTGCAATTTCAATTTGGTTGTAACTTAAATAGTCATTTAGGAAATAATAAAATTCATGACTTGCAACTCTTTCTAGGATTTGATCCATGAAAGGTAAAGGAAAATGATATTTTCTAGTCATTAAGTTAAAATTTTTATAGTCAATGTACATGCATCAACCAACAATAATCCTAGTTGGAATTAACTTATTTTTTTCATTTGTTATCACAATGACTCCAGACTTTTTAGGTACAACTTGGGTAGGGTTTACTTATTTGTTGTCAGAAATAGGATAAATGATTCTATTATCTAGAAGCTTAATGTCTTCATTTCTCATTACTTCTTTCATATTAGGATTAAGCCTTCGTTGTATTTCTATAGAGGGTTTAGTATTTTCCTCCAAATAAATTATATGTGTGCAAATCAAAGGACTAATCCCTTTTATATCATCTATGTTCCATCCTAATGTATTTTTGTACATTTTTAAAGTTTGTAATAACTTACCTTCTTGATTTGCATTAAGTTCGGAAAAAATTATTACCATAAAAGTTTCATTTTTTTCCAAAAATAAATACTTGAGATTAGATCGTAACGGTTTCAAATTAAGTTTTAGTGGTTAAACACTTGAAGGTATGAACTCAAGTAATCACGGTGGCAATTCTTTATTTTTTTCATCTCTAACTACTTGCCTTTGATTCTTCCTGAAAATAAATCATTTGTGAATCTTCATAGTCATTGAACTCAGTTTTACAATGAGTAGTTTCAAATTGATTGTAAACTATTTTTTCAATAAAATCTACTTCTTATCAATCATGATCATCTCCAAGATGCTTACAAATGTTAAAAACATTCATTTCCAATGTCATGTTTTCAAATGATAACTTTATCACTTCATTCCTATAATTAACCAATGTATTAGAAGTTACAAGAAATTGATGTATTAAAATAACAGGAATTGAATTGCATGCTTCAACATGCTGTGTATCCAATATAATAAAATCCACAGGATGAATGAATTTATCAACTTATACTAACACATTTTCAACCAGTCCTCTAGGAACTTTTATAGATCTATTAGCAAGTAAGAAGTTACAGAAGTTGATTTTAACTCACCTAGATTGAGACTTTGAAAAACTGAATATGGAAGTAAATTCACATTAGCTCTAAGATCAAGTAAAGCTTTTTTAATTTTATGTTCTCCAATAAGGCATGAAATTGTAGGGCAACCAAGGTTTTTATATTTTAAAGCATTATTGTTTAGAAGAATTACACTTACTTGTTCGACTAAAAATGCTTTTTTTTCACATTCAGTTTTCTTTTCATGGTGCACAAGTCTTTCAAAAATTTAGCATGAGAGAGTGCTTATTTAATAACATCCAACAAAGGTATATTGATCTTTAGCTATTTGAAAATTTTAAAGATTTTAGAAATGTGATTCACTTTTCTTTGGTTAGTTATGGCATGAAAAAATGAAAGTACTGGTGGAGAATCAGTCCTTTTTTTTTTTTTGAATTTTCGGGTTCAACATCTTCCTTACCCTCAAAGATTGATTCATCATCTTTTTCACAAGGTTCAAGAATAGGTTTTTAATAACTTTACCACTGTGAAGAGTCATAACTGATTTCACGTAATCCATATATTGGCTCCCTAAGTCACTCGTACTTAAGTTGTATTGTCCTTTGGTATTTTACTATGGTTAAAAAGGAAACTTACCTTTCTCTTGAAAACTAAGAGTAGATATGAATTTTGCAAGAGGGTCTTTCAAATTCACCATAGTTTAAGCATTTTGAGTATTGATTGACTCTTATTTTTCAATGAATGCATACAATGTTTGCTTAAGATAAGATGAGGAACATAAAGACAAGCATATCCTTGAGAAATTTGAAAGTTGTAGTGTATTTGAAAAGATGGTGGTTATGAAGATTGTTCATTATTGTTATTACTCTTCGAACTAGAATTTAGATGATGTATCCAACCATGATTGTACGTTTACAAGTATGGATTAGAATTTGGCATTTGAAAATTGCTTAAAGCATTGACTTGTTCATAGACACATTCCTTGAAATATGACAAATATAGATAATCATTGGTTAAGTGTTCATTAGTTTCATATATTTGACACATAATTTCTTGAACAAATTTTAATTGACCACTCTTTTTCAATTCTAGTGCCTCAACATTTCAAGCTAAATATGCAAATTTAGCTTGAAGGTTATGATCTTCCTTAAGGTTATACATGCCTCCACTTGATCTAAAAGGTTGAGTTTTACTCAATGCCTCACAAGTGCTTGTAGTGTCCTAATTTTAGGTATTTTTAGCTAAGTCTAGGTACTATATTGCTTCATTATGGTTTTTATCTTCAAAAGTTTCATTTGCCTATATTTTGGTAATAAACCTTTACAAAAGTGTGAAACTAATTTTTATGTTTCAAAACTATGATGAGGACAAGTATTAAACAAGTCTTTATATCTATCTCAACACTGGTAAAATATTTCTCTTGGTTTTTGAGTGAAGGTAGCGATTTGTTTTTTGAAAAAAGTTTGTTTGGTGAGAAGAAAAAAACTTCTTTAAAAATTGTTGTTGCATTTCATCCCAAGCACAAACAGATCTTGACTTAAGATTTTGTAGTCATGTTTTAGCTTAATATATTAAGGAAAAAAGGAATAAACTTTAGTCTAATGGTCTTCATGCTACAATATAAATCATTATAAGTGTTACAAACCTCTTCAAATTCTCTCAAATACAAGTATGAATTTTTTTGAGTCTAAGCCATAGAAATTGGATAAAAGTTGAATGATACATGGCTTAAAATTAAAGTGAGATACACCAAGAGAGAAAACTATACATGATGATACACCTGTTTTTATTGGATTCATGTTGTCTCTAAGTGTTCTAAAACGATTATTATCATTTTAAAGTGACTAGTTATCTTCTTCGGCCATGTTTTCTAAATAAGATAAAGAATTCCTAGAAAGTCTACCACTTAATGTGTGTGACCAAACTTTCATGTAAGTGTAGAAAGAAAAGAGAAAAAGAAAATAAAAAAGAAAAAATGAAAATGAAAAGAAAAACAAGAATAACATTTATAGTTTGTACACTAACTTACCTCCCTGACAACTATGCCAAAAACTTGACATGATAAAATAATTAATATCTTTTCCAAAGTATAGGAGTGTCAAAGTAATAAATAACTCGGGAAGACCAGGGTCAATCTACATGGAGGTTAAATATACATAACCACAAATAATAAAAGAAAAGAGTTAAAGAGATCTAAAAGATGTGATATTAATGTAAAGATTTAATAGAGATAAAATAATTGTTGAGGTTATAGGATCCACCAATGGTATTTTAAATAAGTATAGTTCAAACTTCTTTTATTACTCAACTAGAAATTACATACAAAGAAGGTACTAATCAGATGATTTATCATTAATGGCTCATTTAAGTTATTAAGATGATCGTATTAATTATATTTAATTACCTTATTTGAGTAATGTCAACACTTGTAAATATTGTCAAGTATTCATGGTCCTAATTGATATCAATAACAAATCAAGATCCTTTCATAACACAGGTGTCGATTCTCTATACAATAGGCTATGAAAGAATTAAGTATTTGTTATGTCAAGGATTGTACACCATGAATCAAGACTCACCACTTAATAAGGGAGGTATAAAAATTAATTAAGCTAACAATTATAACACATGTTAATAATAAATTTTCTTGAATTTAAACATTAAAGTAATTGTTGAGTTTGTATTATACTTATCCTTACACTATTAGTGTAACCTTTTCACCTTGGTAAAAATAAATTTAACTAAACATAATTAAGAATAAAAATATACATAAGATAAGAACATAGCTATGATATAAATTAACTAAGTATAAAAAAATAAGCATAAATAAGAGATTAATGAGAATATAACAAACTTGAAAAATAAAATATGCAAATAAAAAAAGTAAGAGCATCGATCTTGATCTGAAAACCAAGATGTCTAGATGTATGGAAAATGTCTTCTTTTATAGGTTAAAATTTAGAACTATTAATTTGGTATATGGACAAAATATCATTGATAATATCATAATCTAAACATGTAGTCTTCATAAAAGTTGTAAATGTTTATCTTAGATTTTCAACACAAAAAGAATGGGCTTATTTAGACTTTTAGAACTTAAGATATGGGCTGAATACTAAATAATATCTAGGTTGCAAGATAGATTCAGATTTCTCTTTTGTTACTAGAGTTTGAACTTAAAAATGGTAGTATTGAATCTTGTCTTCATTAATATTATAGGTCTACGTCTTAGCTTTCCATCAAGATAAACCACACATGAATATGACGTTGATAACTCTAATTATAACCTAAAATCCGAATGGTGTTTCAGTTTGAATAAAACTAGCCCAACTAGAATTTCTTCTTAGAGCCCAGCCCTCTTTTTGTCTCTTCACATAAACCTCGTTCAATAATTAAACATATAAATCAGTCCTTTGAATTGTGAGATGTGTCTATTTTACAAACTTGCATGTAAAATTGGACATTTACCATAAATTAAATATATCTTATATTATCAAAATTGTTATTATAAAACATGTTTAAATTATGGAATTTAATGATAATTTAAGTATAATATAAGGATATAAAATCTTAATAAAAATATACTTTTAAATACTTATCACATGTTCTCTACTCCAGTGGCCAAAAATGCTTGATCGTCGTGTCAACAACACTATTGAATAGTGACGCTTCCATTGAGTTGGCGTGTGTATTGTTGTTCTCAGTGGTTTGGCAGCAGTCGGGTTGTTCTCTTCCCTCTCTTTTCTCTCTCATGACCTCGGGATAGGAGCTGGCCAAACAAAAAATAAGATGCATCCTCTCATTTTGTTTTTATTTTAGATATAGCCTCATTCTTTTAATTAATCTTTGATTGTTTTAGATTCTTTTATTATTATTTTTTTAATTTTATCCATTGAAATAAAGTTTAATTTGATTTTTATATCAAATTTGGCATTCATTTTCTTAATTGCTACTTTTTTCTTTTTAATTTCTTCCCTTAAAATTTAACTGATGTTTATATTATATTTGATCCTCATTCTTTTAATTACCACCTTTTTCTTTTCAATTTCAACCCTTGAAATTTAATTTGATTTGATTTTTACATTAGATTTGATCATCATTTTTTTAATTGTTATTTTTTATATCATTTCTCTAATTGACTTTTATTTTTCAATTTCATCCCTTATCATTCTTTTTTCTTTTTCTTTTTTCTTAAGAACATTTTAATGAGTGTTTTACCATGAAAAGAGAGAAGGAGCAGCTGGCGACCTATAGAGAAGTTTGCTATCGAATTAACCACTCCAGCACTGCCCACCAGAACCCCTCCTGACCACTGCCAAAGTACCCCCCTATAACTCATCCACATTTTGACCAAATATTTATTCCTAGGAAAGAGCACCTATCAACTCTCCATCACCCTTGATTGTGCATCAAAAGTATCATTAAGTCTCTTATTTTACATATGTATTTATTGTTTTTATTTGGGTTTTTTATAATAAATGATGTGCTTTTTGGTAATAAAGTTTCGTTTAATGTTTCAATTGATTTTTGGAGCAAATTTGGAGCACTTATTTGAACCAAGATTTGCTTCAATCTTCAACTAAATTTCTCTTCAATTCTTTGTTTCGAATTCCGACGTTAAATTCTCTGAAATAATTCATTTAAGCTCCAAAAACCTATTGAAACATTAAACGAAACTTCATTACCAAAAAGCACATCATTTATTATAAAAAA
>Ga0307511_10008223_pt1 | contig 10440 bp, 8 predicted proteins | sample 13_EM_MG_FD_200266 | JGI IMG/M metagenome (GOLD analysis project Ga0307511, IMG submission 200266) | Populus trichocarpa ectomycorrhiza microbial communities from riparian zone in the Pacific Northwest, United States - 13_EM | ecosystem: Host-associated > Plants > Roots > Unclassified | place... | reverse complement strand
GAACTGCCTGGCCGCGTGCACCAGACGCTGGTGGCCGGCGTGATTGTGCACGGCGCTTGAACCGCCCCACCTCGATCTTCACGCGGGCCTGGCGCCTGGCTCGCGTAGCCGTGCATATCGCCGGCGGCTTCTTTACGCTGGCGACCGTCTTTCCCAAGGCGACGCCGCAAGAGCGCAATCACCTGATCCGCGCCTGGGGCCACAAGATACTGCGCATCTTCGGCATCAGCCTGACGGTGCACAAGCCGCACGATTTCGAGCCGGCCAGCGGCAAACGCCTGTACATCGGCAACCACATCTCGTGGATGGACATCTACGCGGTGCAGGCGGTCACCGCGACGCGCTTCGTCGCCAAATCGGAACTCAAGGCCTGGCCGGTGCTGGGGCGGCTGATGGTGAGCTCCGGCACCGTGTTCATCGAACGCGGCAAGCGCTCGGATACGCTGCGCATCAACCAGACCATCCGCGAGCACCTGGACGGCGGCACCATCATCACCGTGTTTCCCGAGGGCACCACCACCGACGGGCGCGACGTGCTGAAGTTCCACGCCAACCTGCTGCAGGCCGCGCTCGACGGCGAAGCCGAGATCGCGCCCTTCTGCCTGCGCTATACCGACCCGCAGGGCAACTACACCGATGCGCCCGCCTACATCGGCGACCTGTCGTTCTGGGATTCGATCAAGCTGGTGCTGCGCGAAAAGCGCCTGCATTGCGAGCTGACTTTCTTCTCGCCGCTGGCGCGGGACGGGCGCGGCCGCCGTGAACTGGCCACCGCCGCCGAGAGCATGATCCGCGATCGGGTCAAGGGGTTTACGCAGCAGGATCGCTGATCCCCCGGGCGCCGGCGGGACCGGCCCTTTCCTTCCATGCCTTGAGCAGCACCAGGGAAGCGAACAACGCAGCCGGGATGGCGGGCACGCCGGCAAAGACCAACGCGAATCCCACATCCGCAAGCCGGCCGGATCCGAGTGTGTGCGAGAGTACAAAGCTCAGGACCGCCGCAAGCACACCGTAGTACAGCAGGCCGATCACGCTCCTGCCGTAGCGGGTCTCCAGCGCGAACGGCGCCACCCCTTTCCTGAAATGCGGATAGGCAAGCACCGCGATCCATAACGCAGCGAACGGCGGCCCGTATACCAGGGCAAGCGCGATGGAGAATGGGGCGAATACGAATAGCCCTAAGGCAAACAGCAGCGAGAACGGCATCATGTAGAGAAAGATGTAGCCGGCGATCAGGCGCATCCGGCGCTGCTCCTCTACGGCATCCGCTTCATCGTACGAGCGGCCGGTCATGCCGGTGCGCCGGACCACACCGCGCGCGGCGCAACCGCAAGTCCTGGGTATCGGCTGCGCGATGGTCTTGAGTTCCGGCCGGTGCGGCAGGTCACCTGGCAGCTTGATGTTCCACACCAGGCCGCACTTTTCCAGCAGCCACAGCAGCCACCAGCCCGGGTCGACTTCGCCCTTGTACAGCCCCATGCGCGCCGAGCCGGGGAAGGCATGGTGGTTGTTGTGCCAGGCCTCGCCCATGGTAATCAAGCCCGCGAAGGGCACGTTGTATCCCTGCGCGGCGGCGCCTTCGACGTGATAAGTGCGCCCGCCCATGTTGTGCGCGAAATAACCGATCGCCCAGTGTCCGGTGACGGCAACGGCGCAGCGCGCGCAGCCGCCCCAGAACACGTAGGCCCAGCCGCCCCACAGGTAGAGCGGAATGGCGACCAGCAGGTGCTGCAGCATCCAGGTACGATCCAGCCAGCGATAGAAGCGGTCGTTCGCGATGCGCGGCTCCATCTCCAGTTCCGGCGGATGGTCCAGGCGCAGTTCGCAATGCAGTTGCCACCAGGCGTCGCGCAGCATCGGGCCGGCATCGGCCAGGTAGGGGTGGCAGCGGCGCTGGCGCTGCGCCCAGTCGCGCACGTCGTGGGTGCGCACCATGCCGTAGGGCCCGGCCATGCCGACCAGCACGCCGCAATACACCAGGAAGTGCTCCAGCCAGAGCGGGCAATCGTAGCTGTTGTGAATCAGCTTGCGGTGCATGCCCAGCGAGTGGCCGAGCAGCAACACGGCGGCGGTACTGCCGAGGAACAGGAGCAGCGCGTCCCAGGAAAAGGTCAGGGCGCCGCCGATCATGGCCGCCAGGGTCATGCCGGTGAGCCATAGCGACTTGACCGGCGCATATACCACCCGCCCCGCGCAGGGGTCGGCCGCGGCGCGTCCGATGCGCGGCGGATTGATGACCTCGTTCATTCGATTTCTCCCTCATGGACCGGCCGCGCCTGCGCAACGGCGCAGGGCCCGGTCAAAACCTGGATTCCGATCAATTTCCCGTATTTCTGTTATTACAGAAATAACATTATTACCGGACAGCCGACCTGTCAAGTGCTTTTCCGGCTCGCCGATCGCGCCATGCAACTTCCGCCAAACGCGTGGCCCCGGCGCCTTGCTTTCTCACCATTTCTCACCACCGGAATGCATGAAAGACACGCCGATCGCCAACGCACTCCGGCGCGCCCAAAACAGTTGCCTAAGCACACACCCATCGGCTAATCTCGACCGTTCAAGTAGAGAGTCGGCACTCTGAATTCGGGGCAATGCAATATTCAGTGCCGGCCCGGGCCCAAGCGCTTGCCCGCCGAACGGCGCGAGCGCCAGCCGCCCACCCATAAGAATTGAACCAAGGAAGCGAAGCTCCCATGAAGCGTTTTGTGCTCACCCTCGGGCTGGCACTGCTGCCGGCTTGTTCCCTGATGGCGCAGACCGCGCGCCCGCCGGCGCCCAATTCCGCCGCGGCGCAGCCGGAAATGTACGAGTACCACGCCAACCTGGGCGATACGCTGACCAGCATCAGCGCGCGTTATCTCGAGCGCGGCACGAACTGGCCGCAGCTGATGAAGTACAACAAGATCGCCGATCCGAACCGCATCGCGCCGGGCGAGATCGTGCGCATTCCCATCGAGCTGATGAAGCGCGACCTGGCGGCCCTTGCCTTGGTCACCGCGCGCGGCGAAGCGCAGGTCAGGCGCAATGGCGCGGCGACTCCCTTGCAGTCGGGCGGTGCGCTGCAGGCCGGCGATGAAGTGCAGACCGGCAAGGACGGCTATGTGGTGATCCGCCTGGCCGACGGCTCGGTGCTGCGCCTGCAGGCCGATTCGCGACTGGTGGTGGAAAGCAGCGAGAAGCTGCGCGACACCGACGCGGTGCGCAGCATCCTGCGCCTGGTGACCGGGCGCATCGAGTCGCTGGTCTCCAAGTTCCGCGGCTCGGGCAACCGTTTCGAGATCACCACCCAGCAGGCTGTCACCGGCGTGCGTGGCACCGATTTCCGCGTCGCGGTGGAAGGCGAGGCGACCGCGTCCGAAGTGCTGGAGGGCAAGGTGGATTTCGCCGGCAACGGCGCGGCGGCGGGCAAGAACGCGCAACTGGGTGCGGGCTTCGGCAGCAAGGCGAGCAACGACGGGCGGTTGCTGCCGCCGGTGCAACTGCTCGATGCGCCGGCGCTGAACGCGGCCTCCACCCTGCAGGAGCGCCTGGTGGTGCGCTTCGAGTTCCCCGCGGTCGAACGCGCGGTGAAATACCGCGCCCAGGTGAGCCGCGACGCGGAGTTTTTCAACGTGGTCGCCGAGGCCACCAGCGATACGCCGAACATCCGCTTCGCCGGGCTGGACGACAGCCCCTATTTCCTGCGCGTGCGCGGCATCGACGCGAACGGCCTGGAAGGCCGCGACGCGCTCAGGCCCTTCACCCTGAAGGCGCGCCCCGAGCCGCCGCTGATTTCCGCGCCGGCCGATCGCGGCAAGGTACGCGCCTCACCGGCCGAGTTCACGTGGGCGGCGGTCGGCAACAACGCGAAATACCGCGTGCAGATCGCGCGCGACGCCGCCTTTACGCAGGTGGTGCACGAGACCGAAACGGCCGAGACCAAACTTGCGGCGCCGGCCGGCCTGCCGCTGGGCGAGTACCACTGGCGCATCCGCACCCTGGAAGGGGCGGACATCGGCCCGTGGAGCGACGTGCGCAACTTCCGCCTGCTGCCGCCGCCCGCCGTGCCGGAGCCGCCGCAACTGGACGGCAACCGCATCAAGTTCTCCTGGAGCGGCGAGCCCGGACAAACCTTCGTGTTCCAGGTCTCGCGCGATCCGAAATTCGGCACCCTGCTGTACGAGGAGAAGCTCACCGCGCCGGCGCTGGACAAGCCCAAGCCGCGCAGCGGCACCTACTACATGCGCTACCGCGCCATCGACAGCGATGGTTTTGAAGGTCCGTTCACGGCACCGCAGCGCTTCACCATCGACCTGCCCAAGGTGGGCAACTCGTCGAACGTGTTTAGCGGCGACGAGTAGCGCCACGCATCTTCAATCCGCGGGGCCGTAGCCTCGCGGACCGGCCAGGCAGTTGACCTGGAACAGCTTGCGGTCTTCCAGGCGCAGCGCGGTGAGCTGCCTGCCCCACACGCAGCCGCTGTCCAGGCCCGACAGGTTTTCCTGCAGAACCAGCCCGCGCGAGGCCCAGTGGCCGTAGATCACGTGGGTATCGCGGGTGGCGCGCTTCTTCTCTTCATACCAGGCGAGGTAGCCCTTGGGCGCGGCATCGGTCTTGGTGGCGAACTCCATGCCGGCGCCTTCCTTGAGCGGCTTGACGAAGCGCATGCGGGTGAACGCGTTGATCAGCAGGCGCAGGCGGGCGTGGCCGGTGAGGCTCTCGTCCCAGGTATCGGGCTGGTTGCCGCGCATGTTGGCGAACAGCGTGGCGTCGCCCACCAGCGCATACTCGACTTCGCGCGCCAGCTCGGCGGCCTGTTTTGCATCCCATTGCGGCAGCACGCCGGCGTGCACCATCAGGACGCCGTCCTCGTGATGCGCGAGCTTGCGGGTACGCAGCCAGCCGAGCAATTCCTCGCGGTCGGGCTGGTCGAAAATCTCCTGCATGGTGTCGCCGCGATGCAGCTTGCCGTAGCCGGCTTCGATCATCAGCAGGAACAGGTCGTGGTTGCCCAGCACCACCACGGCGGCCTCGCCCAGGCCGCGGATGTAGCGCACCGTCCGCGCCGATTGCGGCCCGCGATTGATCAGGTCGCCGACGAACCAGAGGCGGTCGCGGCGCGCGTCGAAATCAATCACTTCGAGCAGGCGCATCAGTTCATCGAAGCAGCCCTGGATGTCGCCGATTGCATAGGTAGCCATGCATGGATTGTAAGCGAGCGGCCCGCCTCACCCCCAGGTCGCCCTGAGTGGCGCGGCCCTATAATGTCGCCCTTTGCCATTGACTGATGCCACGATGTTCCAGGACCTGCCCGCCGCGGCGATCACGCAATTTCACGAAGAGTCCCACGCACGCCCGGGCTGGCCGCAAGCCGGCGGCCCGCACGCCGACAAGCCGGTGGACAACCCTTGGCACTGGATCGAGACCAATCACCGCTTCAACAGCCTGCTGTGGGCCGAGGAAGACCTGGCGCGCCGCAAGGACGTCCCGGAGTCCGCGATCGCGGCCAACAAGCGCGCCATCGACGGCTTCAACCAGAAGCGCAACGATGCGGTGGAAAAAATCGACGAGGCCCTGCTGTCGCGCCTGGCCACCGTGCAACCGGCGGCGAACGCGCGCCTGCACAGCGAGACCGCCGGCTCGATGACCGACCGCCTGTCGATCATGAGCCTGAAAATCAAGGCGATGCGCGAGCAGACCCTGCGCACCGACGTGGATGCCGCTCACATCGAAAGCTGCCAGGCCAAGCTCGCCAAGTTGCTCGAGCAGCGCGGCGACCTGGCGGGCTGCCTGGACACGCTGCTCACCGAGGCGGCGGCGGGCCGGGCGTATTACAAGATCTACCGCCAGTTCAAGATGTACAACGACCCCAGGCTCAACCCGCAACTTTACAAGGCGGGCGCGTAGTTTCTATCGCGCCATCAGATCACTGATGGCGGCGAACACGGTCGCATCATCCAGTTCCGCCACCGCCTTGGGCGCATCCAGGTAGCCGGCGCGCGGGCCGCGCGGCCCCCACTGGTCCGGGTGCGGCGATACGTCGGTCTCGGCGAACAGCCCGAGCGCCCCGCCCGGGCTGGCGGCGGCGAAATGCATCAGGCCGCTGTCGGGAAAGATGCAAAAAGCGGCATTCCAGATCAGGCCGATCGCCGGTTTGAGCGCGCCGCGAAACGGCACGATATCGGGCGAATTCGCATCGAGCACCGGCTGCGCCACTTCATCATCGCCGGGATACAGCGGGTTGTCGCTCTTGCCGGGTGTCCAGATGAACACCGTCTTCAGGCCCCGTTGCGCGAACCACGCGCTCCAGCGCAGCACCTGGTCGCGCGTCGGCTGCTTCTTGGCACGGCGCGCGCCCAGGCCGATGATCACGTAGCCGCGCGGCCCCAGGCCCTGCCCCGCCAGCCATTGCTCCGCTTCGTCTTGCCAGGCAGCAGGCAGAAAGAAACGCGGAGAAATCGCCTGAGCGGGAGGCGCGATGCCCAGGGGCGCGAGCAGCGCGATCATCGCCTCGACCTCGTGGCGACGGGGATCGAAATCGATACGGTCGGTGACGCCCGGGTAATGGCTATCGGGCGGAAAGGAGGCGATCACGCGCTTCGCGTTCAACGCGGCGCCGCGCTCGATGGCGCGCCGGCTCTCGGCGCTGTTGCCGACAATGGCCACGTCGAAAGCCTCGCGCTTGAGCGCACGGTTGATGTTCCAGGTGACCCAGGCCGCTTTCAGGCTGACCTGGTTGCCGGTACGCACGCGCGGGTAGACCCAGAGCCGGTCGAGGTCCGGGTTGCCTGCGGCGACCCAGGCGTTGTAGTCGTTGGCCAGGAGGTGGATTTGCGCCTGCGGAAGCTGCGCGCGCAAATGCGCGAGCATCGGCGTGGTGAGCAGCAGGTCGCCGATCTTGTCGCGCTTGATGACGAGGATTTTCATGCCGGTTCGTGGAGCCGCAGTTCCTGCAACGCGCTGGCCGGGTGGGCGCGCAGTGGGCAGGCGGCGGGGGTTTCGTCGATGGAAGTGGGGCCGGGCACGTGGCAGTAGTCGGCCACCGCCTGGTGCAGGCAGCAGGGGCGCACGCAATCCTTTTGTTCGCAATGGGTCTCGCCCAGCACCGCCAGGCGCGCCCAGGTCACACCAGGCTGGGCCGGCATCACCACCTTGTGCGGCTGGCTCGGGCCAAAGAACAAGGTGGCGGGCATGCCCATGGCAACGGCCAGATGGTAGAGACCGGTATCGGTGCCGACCCAGGCCGCAAGCCCCATGTATTGCTCGACCAGGTCGCGCAAATCGCGGAAGCCGCGCCATTCGCAGCCGGGCGGCAGCGGAGTTTGCATCAACGCAGGCGCGCCTTCGATGCCGGGATTCACATGGATGCGCAGCAAGGCTTGCGGGTGCCGGCGCCGCAGTTCGGCGAGCAGGATCAGCAGCGTGGGCGCGTCGAAATTGCGCCGCAACTCGTCCGCCGTCGGCGCGATGCCGATCACCTCTTGCGGGCGCGAGGCAGCGGCATGGCGCGCCGCCAGGCTGGGGATCAAGGTACGCACCGCCTGCGGGGTCTCCGGTGCGAAGGCGCGAACCACGCTCATCGCCGGGGCCACCTGCGGATATTCCCGGGGCAGCTCGCCCTGCTCGAAAATATCCGGGGCGAACTTGCGGTTCCAGGCGATCTTGCGCGCCGCCCTGACCTGGCGGCCGATGGTGGCGATCGGCCTGCCCGAACCCCACAGCACGCCCAGCACATCGAAGCCCGGTTCGCGCAAGCGCAGCCACAGCAGCCTGAAAAACATTTCGACGCGGCTGTCGAAGCCGATCACCCGCACATCCCGGTCGCCTTCGAACAGGCGCGCGTAGTCGGCGCGGGTCAGCAGGGTGACAGCGTCACCGGGATGCGCATCGACATAAGCGCGCACCGCGGCGTAGCTGACCAGGGTGTCGCCGAGCTTGCTGCGGATGGCGAAAAGGATGCGGCGGGACATGGACGCGGCGCGGCAAAGGCGCGCGGAAGAAAACCTGCGGAATCGGGCAAAGATGCAAGGAATTGCGCGGGCGGGACATGGCCCGCTCGCGCGGCCCGTATAATACCCGACCCCTTCCAGCCAGGACTGTGCCGCGCGGTTCCAGCCACCCTACTTCCGATGATCCAGAAATTCTGGCGCGAATGGCAGCGCCCCATCGAACTCTCGCTGCTGCTGCTGTTCGTATTTTTCCTGCCCCTGCGCGAAGCGCCCAAGAACATCCTGTGGGCCGCCTATATCGTGACGTGGATCGTCAACCGCGTGCGCGAACGCAACTTCGGCGGCCGCTGGGACGGCTGGGATACGCTGTGCGCGCTATGGATCGTTTGCGGCTACCTGTCGGCGATTTTCGCCGGCATCCACCGCGGCGACGGCAACGAGATGCTCGCCGTCAACGATCTGGTCAAGTACGTCTCGCTGTTCTGGTGCCTGCGCCGCGCCGGCTATACGCGTGAAGAGGGCATCACCCTGCTCGCCGCCCTGGTCGCCTCCTGCGTGATCGCCGAGATCGAGGCGCTGTGGAACTGGCGCGTGGTGCACAAGCGCAATGCGCTTGAGCTGTTCTCGGTCGGCCAGGTCAACCACAGCGCGATCTACATGACCATCTGCTTGGGGCTGGCCGCCGGCCTGACGCTGTGCTACTGGCGTGTGCTCGCGCCGCGCTGGCGCGCCCTGCTGGTCGGCGCCGGCCTGCTGATGCTGGCCGGCCTGCTGCTCACCGGCAGCCGCGCCGCCACCGGGTCCGCCCTGCTCCTGCTGGTCCTCCTGGCGGCGATCTGCGGGCGCGTCGCCGGCCTGGGCCGCGCGGTCTGGGCCGGGGTGTTGCTGACCATCGCGGCCGGCCTGCTGATCGGCGGCACCAGCGCCCTGCAGCGCCAGATCGAAACCACCGAACGCGACAACATGCTGACCCAGCGCGACCTGATCTGGAACCGCGGCCTGGTGGCCTGGCGCGCCCACCCCTGGTTCGGCGTCGGCCCGGACAACTACAGCCAGATCACCGTGCGCGACGTGCGCGATCAACTGGCCGCTGAAGGCAAGCCCTACGTGCCAAGCGAGTACGCGAACGCCCCGCACGCGCACAACCTGTACATCAACCAGCTGGTCGAACGCGGCATCGCCGGCCTGGCGGCCCTGCTCGCGGTGCTGATCGCCTGGGGTGTCGCCCTGTGGCGCCATCGGCCCCGGCCGGGCGCGCAAACCGCTGAACTGGCGCTATGGTGCGCCAGCCTGTCCGGCTGGCTGGTCACGGTGCTGATCGGCATGGTCAACACCACCTTGCATCACGAACACGCGCTGCTGGCCCTGATGACCCTGGGCTTGTGGCTGCCCGCCGCACGCGCTGCCGTGCGCGGTGTCGCCAGCCGCCCGCTGGAGGTGGCCGCCGCGGCCCGCCCATGAGCGAGTCGCCCGCCGCCAGCTATCGTCGCATCCTGGTGGTCAGACGCGACAACATCGGCGACCTGGTCCTCACCACGCCGCTGATCCACGCGTTGCGCCGGCGCTTTCCCGATGCCTGGATCGGCGCGCTGACCAACAGCTACAACGCGCCGGTGCTGGCCGGCAATCCGGATCTCAACGCGGTACTCGCCTACGACAAGGCCAAGCATCGCCCCGACCGCTCGCGCCTGGCGGTGGCCGCCGATACCGCGCGCCTGCTGCTCGGCCTGCGCCGCCAGAAGATCGACCTGGCGATCCTCGCCAACCCCGGCTACCAGCGCCAGGCCGCCGGGCTGATCCGCTGGATCGGCGCACGCGAGGTGCTGGGTTTCGCCGGCCCGCGCGTCACCCTGCCGGTCGAGTACGGCGCTGGCGCGGACCTGCACGCCGCCGAAGACGTGTTCCGGCTCGGCGTGCCGCTCGGCATCCACGGCGACCCCGGCCCTTGCCAAATGCTCGCGGACCCGGCAGCGGTAGCGGCGGCGCGCGCGCGCCTGGGCGGCGCACCCGGCCCCTTGGTCGCCGTGCACATCAGCGCGCGGCGCCCGCGCCAGCAATGGCCGGCGCAGCGCTTCGCGGAAACCCTGCGCGCCCTGCACGCGCAATGCGGCGCGCGCTTCATGCTGCTATGGGCACCGGGCGCCGCCGGCGACCCGCGCCACCCCGGCGACGACGCCAAGGCCGCCGAGGTGCAGCGCCTGGCCGGCGCCGAGGTCCCCCTGGTGCCAATGCCGACAACAAACCTGGCCGAACTGGCCGGCGCGCTCGCCTGCGCCGACCTGGTGCTGTGCATCGACGGCGGCGCCATGCATGTGGCCGCGGCGCTCGGCAAGCCGGTGGTCGCGCTGTTCGGCGATTCGCCGGTGCACCGCTGGCGGCCCTGGGGCGTGGCCCACGAGGTGATCGCCGCGCCGCATGGCGACCTGGCGCAACTGGACGCGGCGCCGGTGATCGCGGCGATCCGCGCCCTGCTCGCCGTGCCGGACCAGGCAAGCGCATGAAGATCGTCGTC
>Ga0307511_10008222_pt1 | contig 10440 bp, 7 predicted proteins | sample 13_EM_MG_FD_200266 | JGI IMG/M metagenome (GOLD analysis project Ga0307511, IMG submission 200266) | Populus trichocarpa ectomycorrhiza microbial communities from riparian zone in the Pacific Northwest, United States - 13_EM | ecosystem: Host-associated > Plants > Roots > Unclassified | place... | reverse complement strand
AAAATATACTAGATCAAGGCCTCTTCCGTAGCACTCGAGTATTCAATGTATTATTCAAATCAGGAGCCGATTTTTCTATTTACCCGTAGTGCTCCATAGTCCCGTATTTCTCAATAATTCCGAATATGAGATAATTATATTAAAATATTATTGTAGCCGTCAGATTGATGGGTGGGCTGGGCCCATTGATGAATGGGCCGGCCATTAGCGCGATTGATGGGTGGGCCGGCCCAACCATCTTTAGCGGCCCATTGATGAATGGGCCGTATTGACGTATGGGTCAGAACATGCATAGGGTATCAAGAAGCTTCTCCTCTCTATGTATGTGCTTTTGAGCTATCAGGAACTTGATTCGGACCTAGTTTGATTGAGCTACAACAAAGAATCCCCCATTTGCACCCTCGGCTAAGACTACCCTTTCGGACCAGTCCATCTGTAGATACATATTGGATGCCATTCCATACATAGTGGATACAGACTGCAAGTTCGGAGTACCAAGTGGGAACAATAATTTCCGCCAATTAAAACCCTCATAGCCCTCATATACTCATATCATATGGCCAAACCTACGCTGTGATCCCCTGGCTTCACCCAGCCTCATTCAAGTAGTGGCGCACCTCGGCCCTTCTGTAATTTATTTAGCAAACTACTACATAGCTACAATGTAATCCCAAAATTTGGGCCAACTTGGTTGTACGAAGTAGTCGAAAATCGCATAAATACCCGGGTGATCCACACCCTGGTGGTGATCCGCATCCCAAAGATGGATGGTAGCCTTCCTAATTCCTCTCGCCCCTCCATCCAGATTGTCCTTCTTATCCCTCACCCATCTCACCCCCCTCATCCCTTGAGTCTTGTGTGGCAGGTTGGTGTCCAAGGCTGCGTTCACTTGTATTGATAATGAACTAAACCAACTGTCTCAAAAGAGGGGGTGGTGCAATTCAATTCTCCGTTAGGTAAATATTTCAATTGTAGGTTAACCTAACAGCATGTTAATCCTTCACGGTCATGATTTGCAAGTCACCAATCTCCACACAGGCAAAAGAAAACAAAAGGGCCAGTGTCTCTAAAAGTCCAGCGAGCAGTATTATTATTAAATGCCCCTAAGGTCATTAGCTCGGACGCTGGAGAAATACCCTTCTGTGTGCGAAGACGTGCATTAAAGACAACTGCTACCTACCAAATTTCGTCACTATTGACCCCAGCCTACGGAATAGGAGTGCGACCGCTATGGGGCGTGGAGCCTAAATATAGGACCGCATGGAGCAAGCCTACCTATGAGCATTCGTAGACTATAGGAGCAAGCTACGGTATAGCTATCGAGCCAGCTATGGGAGCGTATGGAGCTTTATCAAGCTGGACCAATGGCGGTGCATGCCGCCAATGGAGAGCAGAGCCAATAGGAGCTTAAAAAGTTCAGGGGAGCGCGTAAGAGAGTGTGACACAATAGTTTGGAGGTTTGGGTTAGCAGTTGTCTCGGGCCGTGTTTTTGCGCAGGGGAGGCAGGGGCATTTCGCAGGTCCGGAGAAAATAATCTGCGTCTCACTTTTTATAGCAGTCTATGCATGCCCCTTTGTGGGCTGCCGGTACTACAGTAGTGGCCAATCAGTATATAGAATACGTGGATCGATGTTGAGATATCGCGATGAACAGCGGAGAAAGCAAACTCCTCACGTTTCTACATCTTTTGCGACTGAAATACGTACGGTAACCTACCCGAGAATACACTAGTACCATCTATCCTTGAGATTTGTGATAATTTATTTCCCTGATTGCGATGGCCTTTTGCAAATGGAGGCTCATTGCGTTTTCGATCTGGGTCGTGCACATGGGTACTGTCAGAGCTGGCGCCGGGGAAGATTTTTCGAACAATCTGTTCTCCGATCTTGCACCGTAAGTCCCCGTCCCGCTTTACCTGGTCTCTAAGGAAAAATACTAACATTGATCTAGGCTTCTCTCCCTTTTCGGAGAACAATTCGCCAAGCAATACATGAGTGAATCTCGTAAGTACTGATGCGTCGCAGAGGAGAAGGAGCATAAGCACAGAAATATCTATGTTTAAAGTATGTACTGCTAACACATCACCATATATATAGTTGGGTGGTTAGACCATGTAATCTTCGCTATGGCACCTTTGGGGATTCTCACAGCTATTAGTGGAGCTATACGTGTCGGTGGACCCGCATGGATGAGGGCTGTCATTGGAAGGGCACGCGAGAATCGAGCTACTGTGGAACTGGAGCTCATGTCATCTACTTCACATGAAGTTTGCGAGCTTTGGAATGGTCAGGGGCTTGTTCGCACAATGGGGAGACCCGAGGTTCAGCAGATTATTTACTTTGAGGAATTGAAAAATGACCTTGAGACCTTTGGACTACATACAATGAAAACGGCAAAAGAAGATAAGAGATTACAACTTGAACAGAGAGGTAAGTCAGCCTCGGTAGAGAGGCCAGCAGTTGTAACGCTCTCTCTAACGCTTTTATGGCAGAAATGAGGGACCCGCTGACAACAGTTTTATTTCGCCCTTTGCAGCGGAAGGATTCGGAAGAGGCTGGGGCCAGAGACCAGGCTAGGCTTGAGCCCTTGGACCTAGCGGCACCAAACATATCATTAAATTTGCATGGCGGAAGTGGTGTTTGGGATCTTATTGGGGTGACATTGTGTGGTGTTGTACTTCAACTGGGGATGCTGATATTTTCAGCTCTAACCGTCTATCATCCGACCTTCAAGTTAGCGTTCCTAAAAGATGGAAAACCAGTCTCGAAATATGCATACCCAACCATGGCTGGGGGGACGATTCTACTAACTGTAGGAATGGTAATATGTGCGGCTGTTATTGAGAAGAGTACACAAGAGAAGGTGCTTGTAAGGAAAGAAAAAATAGACTCGGCGGATGGGAGTGCCTCAAGCAACAGCCCGTTCAGCGCCCGCCTCCTGTGGTTACAGCGGCATCACATAGTGAGCGACCAAGCATTTGATGCAACTGTCATCTTCCGACCACCTAAGAATGGCATTGCAACTGTCGACCGCATTATAACATCTCGCAGGGCCCCGGAATCTATATCCGGCAAAAAGACGGTATCGATGATACCCCAAAAGATTTGCACATCCACAACTGAGGCTTTCACTCTTCTGGGTGTCCTATGTGGTTTAATTGGTTTCATCCTACAGTTTCAAGGCTTTCGCGGTCTTAGCTGGGTGGTTTCCATTGCGCAGCTGATTTCTATAGGCTTGATGACTGCCTTGCGTGCTTGGTTACGGCGTCATCTTGCTGCTTCTCCAATACCCAAAAGGGTGCCCCCAGAGCACGAGATGGATTGGCTTGCTTTGTGGTTTGCAAGACGACTGGGAAAAAGGTTTCATGATAGAGCAGCCGGATGGCCAGAGGAGAGAGGGGCGTTGGAGGATGAAGCTACTAAATTCAAGCAATATTTGAGGGAGGCTTATAAGAACGAGCAGGATGCAGGGATCATGGGCCCAGTTGAACCTATAAGTAAAGTGAGAAAGCTTTGGGAGGCGGACATCTGGCGTGTGGATATATATTGGACTCCGCTCATTGAGCGATTGTTTTTCAGAGTCATTTCGAACTCTGCACTCGTGCAAAGGTCTCATGATACCGGTATGTATACCACCAGGGCTGTTTATGTGGGTGGGCATGGTAGCTCACCTTGGAGGAAGCAACATTAACGATTATGCAGTTAGGGACAAAACCTCAATCGCGGGGGGTACATTGCAAGGTTCTGGCATTACCGACAGTAATAACCTTGCGGTTATTGAAAACCAGATGATTCAGCCACAAGTGGTATTGAGTATCCGCCGGAGATTAGGTCAGTTGGTGAAATGGCCGGGAAGAACTGTTGCACCCTCTATATCACTCGCAAGGGCTGTGAGTACGACCTTGAATAAGTTTTTGATGGTGCCTAGCTCGGGCGAGACTTTTTGCTGGAGTGTAAAAGCACAAGTACAATTTGGAGTTGATGTTGGTAAAGTAGACTTGATTACTTTTCATGCTTCGAAAAACTCTGCAGGATGGAAGGTAGACGAAACCGAAATTGAGGCGGCGCTGTCATTATGGATGTACCACATACATGAAATGGAGGAGATGTCACGGGACTCAGGCTCGGGAGCGATAACACTGCCGAATGAAGGGGAGAAATATTTCGGTGTCTCCGATTTGAGCCATCGTATCGTTCGGCTACTTGGTCCTGACGAGGCTGGGCAATTGCGAGCCATCAGTTGGTGGATTGGTGGTGATATTCAGCATCAAATCAGTTCCCAGAAGGGGGGGTCTGCTATGAAGCAAATATTTGGACAGTTGGCGCCAGATAGCCCCAAGGGATCTCCTCGATTTCGTGGGCCAATTGGGCTTGCCGGGTTTAGCCAATCTACCGTTCCCGGTGTTGCAACTGGCAATAGTACTGGTAAGTCACGATAATACAGTCCGCATGTGCCAGCATGCAGTGGATACAAGTTGACCATATCGATGTACCGTAATTAAGCTAACTTTGCCCATGCAGTCCCAGATTCCGTCCTTACGATTGAATCTATCGGAACACTGGAAAGCTTGCTCGCACAACATTTTTTCACCATTTTTATGTGGACAGTTGTCAAGGATCGTGGCTTCAAAATGGACAGCGGGAGCGCTGACACAGCCATCGCGGCTTTCAATAGATTCAGGATAGAAGACCCCGACAGTCTTCTCTCAATTCGGTTAGATAACCCATTTCTCGCTGGGGTGGCGAGGGGTATTGAAGAAACTGGACTGTGTAACTTGCAGGATGCATATTTATGTATCGTCCCTGCCCTAAGTTCGGCTAATGCACTCCCAGTGCTAGAAGTCATTGATTTTGTGAGGGAACAAGCCAAAAATGCAGAGCGTCTAGGGCAGTGGGCGACAGTGGCACCAGTCTACCTAAGGTTATTCCAAGATTCTAAGCCCTGGGGAGACACCAATCCTTTCTTTCTCCGAGCAACTGCAGTCTTGATCGAAACGCTTCTCTCTGTTCTTGATATCACTCACCGCCAAACTCGGCAACAGAACCAAATGCATACTGTAGTGGAGGGCCTAAGAACGCTGCAATCCCAAATTGAAGGAGAGCTGAAAAACATGAATGCCAATATCCTCCAGCGGTTTGCAAGACTTCATGAGGTCCAGGGGAGGTTTGAGGACGTAAAGCAGATGTGGGAGGTGTTTGGAATTAAGGAATTGGGTGTGAGCAAACACCAGGCTGGTGAGGGGAATAACAGCCAGCGTACAGCTGCAGAACCTGTGATAGAAAACATTTTCATTAAGCCGGTCAAACTAAGCTTTAGTCAAAGTATACCCATCGATCGAAACCTCTACATCACAGCCCTAGGCTTACAGCTCGATCCCCAGCAAAAGAAAACCATTAACCCAAACGAAGTAATTGACATCTTAGGATGGTCGCCTCTGCATTATGCTGTCATCCTCCCCGATGAGGTAGCATCGAAGGCCAAAATACGGGAGTTGTTGCATCATGGTGCAGACCCCAATAACCCCGATATCACGGGCCAAACCCCATTGCACCATGCCATCGCAATTACCGCTAAGCCTAGAGTTGGTCAGAGTGACCTGCACAGTACTAGCAATATGGGAAAGGTTATGGCCATGATAAGGGGTGGTGCCGATATCAACAGGTGTGCAAGGAATGGGAAGAGCCCGTTGCACTGTGCAGCAGAGCGTGGGAGCAGTGCTATCGTCGGCTTTCTTCTCAGAGCAGGAGCTGCTGTGGATATCCTGGATCACTTCCGTCAAACACCGCTGCATCTGGCGGCATTTGAAGGCTACCAGCTAATTGTCAGTGCCCTTTTAGAAAAGGGTGCGTTTGCCGGTTCACGAGATCAGGAGGAACGTACTCCCTTGCACCTTTCTGTCATGGCAGGGCACTGTGAGATTGTAGACCAGCTGTTGGACAAAATGGATGAGGAAGATATCATGGATACGCCTGGAATGGGATTTGGGGGAAGCCTGATGGATGCATTAGCAATAGGTGGCAAACGCTATCTGTTAGATACAATCCTAGGATTAGTTGCGGATAGGAAATTTGTTCTCCATGATGACTATGCCGCACGAGCATACCTCCATGCGGTGCAATGGAATAAGAGCGAACTCGTGGGCGCTTGGCTCCAGATAAACGGTTCATTAACCATGGCTCAAGCGCGGTGCAGCAGGAACGAAGACGGGCTGAACGCGCTACACTTGGCGTCTGCCCAGGGGTATTATGACCTTCTCACACTACTTATCCCGCAGGGTGATGTTGGCCTTCAGGAAAAAACTAATTCCGGCGACACCGCGCTGCACTTGGCAGTGCGGAAGTTACACAATCGAAACGATGTCGTGCAAACGCTGCTGAAGGCTGGGATTGATATTCATGCTCAAAACGAATTAGGGGAGACAGTGCTTCATGTGGCAGCTGTAAATGGAGCACCGTGCTCTCTTGTGCAGGAGCTTTTGGATGCAGGCTGCAATAGTAATGTGGGCGCGAAAACGAAGTCTGGAGATACAGCTCTTCATTTGGCTTTGCGCTACGGACATCAGCATGTATTGAAATTACTTTTGGATGCGAGAATTGACGTAGGGGTTGCCAATGAATTAGGGGAAACCGCCATCCATGTCGCTGCCGCGATGCATGACGACCGGGCCCTTGATCTACAGCAGCTACTGATCGCTGGCAGTAGCGCCGCAGTACTTGGGGCGCAGTGCCAATCGGGGGACACTGCCCTCCATTTGGCGGTGCGGCATGGCAAGAACGAAATGGTGCAAGAAATTTTAACTCAGTCTAGAACTATTTTAACTCATATTTTCGGGGTGGGAATCAACTTCAATATTAATACGCAGAACAGTTCTGGGGACACTGCGCTACACATGGCAGCGGTATCTGATAATGCTCCCATCATACACAAGCTGCTCGATGCGGGGGCTGATACACGTATCACCAACAATACCGGCGCTACAGCGCTCAAGGTAGCGATGAAGACACAGTGTTGGAGTGTTGCCTCGGAGCTGGACCGTTTCACTAGCTCTGCTCTCGGCTTGGATGTCATATCGCAGGCCGCCCCGGCAGGCCCTACAAGACTTATTACCCTGAAAAGGAAGGGGCTTTTCCTGGCAGCAAAGCATGCTTATGGTTATGGTGATGTGTTAGAGCAGCTAAGGACGGTGGACACTGCGCAAGCAATGGATCCAGATCTGGTCGGCATCGACATCAATGGGGTTGTTGAAGGTGTCCGAGGATGGACGACCCTCCACACCGCAACAGCTCATGGCCACACTGATATAGTCACACTACTCCTGGAACGCGGGGCAGATAGATTTCAGAGTGCGGAAGACGGGCAAGTTGCTCTCCACATCGCAGCTGCTTATGGTTACCACGGGATTCTGAAACTTCTGATCGAATATCGCGATGTAGGTCAACGTGGCTACAGCGCTGAGGGCGAGTCTTATGACGACTGGAACTTGAGACACATGCTGAGTGCCGATGTTATGGGGTGGAATGCCCTTCACACTGCAGCTGCCAACGGCCACTGTGATGTTGTTGAAACATTACTTGCAGCTCTTGCTAGATCTAGATCTGGTACAAGCTCCTCTCCGAGCCCAAGAGGGTTATGGTTTAGGATATTTGGAACTAAACCTCAGATACCCGCCGGGGGCGATGATGTCAATATACCGGACATCTTAATTAGTGGCGTTATCGACGACAGGCGGCCTGGGCACAATGTTTCTAGCACCAGCCGCATACGTGGTGTGACAGCGCTTCATCTAGCAGCTTTACATCGTCGTGATAATGTCATTCAAATGCTCCTACAGTACTACCCTGGGGTGTTGAGCGAGGGGCGCGAGAGTCCTGTTATAGTGAATAGTAGATTGGCTTTCAGTGTCCTTCATGCGGGGGTGTTGGGTGGTTGCGATGAAGTAGTGGAGCGGCTCCTGGAGGCGGGCTCTGAGGTGAACATTGCGGCGGCTGCTCTTGACATCGAATATATTAGGCAAATGGATCGCGAGTGCTTATTCGAGTCATCATATTGGGTGATGCGTGAGGATGGCTATACTCCCCTGCACCTGGCAGCAGTACAAGGGTATACCACTATCGTGAGCGAACTACTAAACAAGGGTGCCGATGTGAATGCCAGCACGAGGTCCGGATGGACCGCCCTCTATTGTGCAGCACAGGGGGGGCGGGAGGATGTTGTGCGCATATTAGAACAAGAGATTGTCGGCAGCTCACGGCCGGCAGGTGGTGGAACACGTGCAGGCATTACATCGACTTCGACTGCCCAAAGCACCACACCCAAGGATCGACATGACCGGGACCGGGACAGAAACATGGGAAGCCCTAGACACACAACGATGGCGGAGAGAGGAAAATGGAGAGGCATGGGGCGGTCGAGGAGTATTTCGTAAGAATACGAGGTTATAAGCGGAGTAATCTAGAGAGAGAGAAAGAGATATAGATGTATTCGTCAGGGCTATCTAGAGATCGCTATAGTCTTAATGCTATGGTTCTAGTGTCCTTATCCTTCTTTTGTCTGACGGATTTCCAGCTCTTTTATCCTTCCCGACCTTGTTCCAATTGCCCTGATTAGGGACCCCGGTTTCTTCCCGCATATCCCGCATATCCTATTCTGGATTCCTGCGTTCCCCGTGATATCGCTGCACGTGAGAGTAATTCCTACATATTTCACCTATCTGTACTGAGCGATGGCATGATGACCTGATTTGGATGGATATTTCACGATTCTCCTTTGTAGTTCCATTTAACTTCTCGTTTTGTACGCATCCCTACTTCTGCCCAAGGCTGGCAGATTAACTTGCCTGACCCTTGAATCCACCCGGAGTTCCGGGTGGCTCGTCATAGTGCTCTGCATACGAGTAATTTGTTTTTCTGTAGTAAAAAAATATTATGAACAGGCGAGAGAGAGGCATGAGAGTGTAAGATTGAGGTGCTAGAGGTGAACTCAAGAGACGCTAGCATATGTACGGGGATTGGGGAGGAAGGGGGCAATAAATTAAATTGTGAAGCTCGAGGGATTATGCGGTACGTCATGTGAATGGTAAGAGTAACACGGTAGCACAAACCGTCAGGTGTCGTCCTAGGTTGGGTTTGCATAAGTGATGTGGTGGTCGCCAATGTATTCCGAGAAACCTATGACATCTTAAAAGTTATTCAAATAAGCTACGAGTGCGATTTCAGGATCGATCAGGACAAGCCTTTTTTGCAAATTTGCTGTGCAAAAGGATTTGTCCAAAACTTATGAGGTATATGAGGCGACACTGGCTGCACTATATCTACGGACACCCTTTTACGAATATAACACACCGGTAATGGGAAGCCAAGGTAGGAGTAGATGAATACCACAATGTGAATCAATTGAAGCTGGATTGAAGTATATTGAGAACTCTATATATTATTCCCGGGTTCACCGCTGTCTGGCTTCAATGGCATTAGCTTGAGCGGGGGGTACCCTTGGGTTTTTTGACTTGCGGACCTGAGTCGGGGTGATGTCATCTTCAGGTGGATTTGGTGCATGGCTATCGTATGCAGTACCGGATAGGCTGTCGGAAAGAGTCGCTTCGGAGATGTGCACTTATGAGCTGTGGGAAAATGCAACTAGTTAGTAGTAGCATTGGGAATCAGTAATTGGGTACCGGGTGCCACTGACCTCGGGCATTTCTTACAGAAAATCCCATCTCCACTTGGTTGCATTGGATCCCCATGCATACTGATGCATATAGTATTCTAGAGGCAACGGAAACCAGGAAGGGGATTCTGATCCACCATCCATGCTGATTGCAATAACTACCGTGAACATCCGAAGATGACCTGAATTATTTGTATGCGACACCGAAAGCTGCTCCTACTTAATACCTTGATAACGGCTCTTACGATTCTCAACACCACCTTCAGGTGCTAGCCCTAGGTATCCTGCACCACTGTGCAAACTCTATTAATATTCATGTAATAGGTATCTAAAAAATTAAGGAATCAGTAGTAAGCATTTTGCCTGGCTTTGTGGCCCAATAAGACGATGTAAAGAGGGGATTAGCATGTTGAAACTCGTTTGTCTATTGTATCATATTTGCTGTTACCCTGAACTTATTTCCTGCGTTCAGGAAGTTGGCTAAATTTCGGCTACTGCTTTAGTAGAAGAAGCAAGAATAAGGAGAAGGCCTGTGGCTTTTAGGGTCCTGTGAAGATTCACGCACGACACTAGTCTGGGGGTGCGCTTGCCTGTGGGACTTCGTGGCTGACTGTAAACAAAGTATAGTAGCCTCGTACTATTTGCACAACCTCGTACCCAGAGCTCGATATAGCAACTCTACTAACATACTAACACGAGTCGAGAGTAGTTACTTGATACTGATATACTTCGTCTCGCCACCCAGCCCTGTTTTCTGAGGGTAACAACATTGCAATA
>Ga0307511_10008221_pt1 | contig 10440 bp, 8 predicted proteins | sample 13_EM_MG_FD_200266 | JGI IMG/M metagenome (GOLD analysis project Ga0307511, IMG submission 200266) | Populus trichocarpa ectomycorrhiza microbial communities from riparian zone in the Pacific Northwest, United States - 13_EM | ecosystem: Host-associated > Plants > Roots > Unclassified | place... | reverse complement strand
CGATATTTAATGATAAAATTGATTTTAAAAAATCAATTAGAAAAGGTAGAGAATAATTCGAGTCAACCGAGTTAATTTATTAATTTTTTTATCAAAATCATTAGACTAAAATAACCTCATAAAAAATAAATTGAAAAAAATAATATGAAGCTCAATACTCAATAAACCTAATGTCAAATAATATAATTGAAATTAAAAAAATTGATTAAAAGTAACTATAGTCAATCTGGGTTAACTCGTTAAACCTGTCACTCGAGTCATGAAATTTAAATAACCTCATAGAAATAAAAAAAAAAACACAATCAATCCAATATTGAAGGAAAAAAATTAAAGGAAAAAAAATCAAATAAAAAAAATTAAAAAAAACTCGAGTCAACTCGTCAAACTTACAGTTTAGGCCATAAGACTAAAATAATTTTATAAAAAATAAATTAAAAAAAATCATAAATTCAATTCCCTAAATTTAATATGAAATGATGGAATTAAAATTAGGAAAAAAAAATGTAGATTGTAAAAAAGAAAAGGAAAAGGAAAAATCTAAATGAAGGGAAAAAAATTATTCCAGTGAATATTATTTTGTGAGAAATAGTAGGGTGAAACCCTTTTCTCTTTTAGTTTTTTGATTTTTTGTTAATGAGTGTTATATTTAAAATAAATTAAATATAAACATGTCAAATAGATAAAAATTGAAGGCTGAATGCTAAATAAAAGTCAACGAGTACTAAATCTACAGTTTCCTCGTGAGAATAGTGATTAATACTTGTGATTTAAGTAGATCATTGTATGTTGTTGTAGAGCTCCTTTGAATTAGCAATGTAAAATTTTCTTTTTTTCTTGGTTTTGTTTTAGTCAATAATGTTAAGATATACAGGTCTAAGTCAACAGAACACATTGTCGAGTGCCAATGAGAAGGCCCTAAGGATAATTTGCAGGACCCATTTGACACTAACTCACTGGTGATGTCTACGACCATATAGTAGCGATTAATCATTTTTATATAATTTAATTTTAAATTAAAATTAAGTTAGAAGTTGGGTGATGAAATTTTTTTTGTTAATTTTATTATTTTTCTTAAATTCATCATCATTTTTTTTTATTGATCGGCTAAGTTATCTTTGGGTTGGACAAGTCAACTAAATCATGTTAAAATAACTCCCACATAATTTAATTTTAAATTCAGGCTGGGAAAGGAATTTGATAAAAAAAAAGTTACAACATTGACCTACTGGGTCTATTTGGTATTGGGGTAGCAGTAGCGGTTCAAAATACTTTTCACTTAGAAATACATCAAAATAAAGTTTTTTTTATTTTTTTAAAATTATTTTTTATATTAGCACATCAAAATGATCTGAAAATATAAAAAAAATCATTTTAAGTAAAAAAAATATTGAAAATTTTTGAGAACGCGGTGTAAACCGCGTCCCCAAACACACCTTAAATCAGATTTAATAACAATACCAAATAATTTTTTATAATCTATATATGTTTTGTTAGTTGAATTTTTTTTTTTGGGTGCATCCCGTAGTATAGCGTCTGCTTGGAGTATAATAAATTAATAACTAATTAGGTAATTTTGCTAAACTCATGGACTAAGGTCTAATTTATAATTAATTCATGAAATTCCTCTAAATAGACGCTTAGCTAAAGAATGGCGGGCAAGACCAAATGTCAAATAAGCTCCCAAACTTCAATATTTTATTTGTTGAAAATGTTTTTCCCATTCTTATGCAAAATGACGGAGTTACTCATTATTTTATTATTATTATTATTTTTTTTTTTATGGAAATGGAGTTACTCATTAATCCCCAACATGCAATTAAGAATTCATTATTTGTATGTATAAATTTTATGGTATTAAAGCTTCATTAACTTACGCCGCCATGTCAGAAGAAGAAAAAAAAAAGAAAAGTATTCCCTCTCTTCTCATCATTGTATGGAAAATCCTTGAAAAGATCACAGCCCGCCCCCATCTCCTCTCTCTCTAAAGAAGACAACAAATAAGAGAGAAACATCCAAAAAAATCACAACCCACAGAGCATCACCCTCCTCCCTGTGTAAGACTGCTGGGAATCTGAAAGTTCATTGTTATAATCTCTCTTGAAAATCCAGACCAGAAACTCCAAAATCTAAGATTGATGGGAATTTCAGGGGAAAATCTGAAGGTATCTCAAGCAATAATTGGGGTTTCATGGGAGAAGGGTGACTATGATTTTGTTCTAGAGATTTCTCCGTACAAGGAAGAAAAGGAGAGGGGAGATTATTTCTTACGTTGCTAACATGAATTTTGTTAATAATAGGATGCTACTAATTATAGTTATAGCATGAGCACCGTATCTCTAAGAAATATTTATAGGCACTGTAAAGAATAATGGAAAATTAATTTGTAATTTGGGATTAGCCCACGTAAGCTTTGGTGGTTAGAATCCAATAACATTGCCAAAATAAAGCGTATGAATATTTATAATTTAATCATATATACTCGACATAGAACACTAAACTTTTCCAGCATCTATCTGTCTGTATGTATAAAACTAGAGCTTCTAATGCCTAGAAAAAAATAAAAAATTTATGGAGTAGAAGAATGCATAGATCCATATACATAGAAAGAAAGTAAATTATACATGTAAAACTACACACAAGTCCTGTAAATACAATTGGCACGACAAACAGCCTCTCTACCCATCCGCCTCTCTCTCTCTCTCTCTCTAAAACGAGGAAAGGTCAAGCCAAGCCTCAAGCGCTACTCCACCACCACCACGGCACCACCTTCCTTCCTCGCTATCTGTCTCTTTAGAATCAAGCAGCGGCAGCAGCAGCCAGCCAGACACTAGCCATTACCATTTAGCAAAGCATCACCAATATTAAAACAAAACAACAGCAAATCCCCTTCAATTCCTTTGCTTCATTATTATTATTGCATATATTGGCTTCCGAGCGAAAAAAATGCCAGCCCAGAAGCGTTCCCATGAGACCCTCCAAAAGGAAGATGATGATGCTCTTATTCAGCAGCAACAAGACCACACTAACAACAACAACAACAACAATAACCATGAACAAAAGCAACAGCCTCATGACGATATTGATGATGACGGTGGTGGTGGTGGTGTTGATGAGCGTACGTGTGCATAGATTTCTAAGATAACAACAAACATTAGTTCTCACTTTGTGCATTTTGTTTTGGATTCGATCAACTTTTTTTGGCTAAGTTTGTTGCCTTTCACTTTAACAGAATCCGATCGAAGCCAGTCTTCTTCAAGTATTAACGAAGACGTGAAAGAAGAGTAAGTTTTTCTTGTTTTGGATCGCTTTGCTTTATCGATTATGCTGTTGCTTTTTTGTTCGGGATCTTCGTTTTTTGCTTGTTTCTTACATTTTATTAGTGTATTAGTGGACAAGCTTTGTGGGTTTCTTGAGTTTTCTCTTCTCTTTTCTTGCAATGGCTAGCGCTATCTATCGTTGAATTCTCAACCGCGTACGATGGAGTGTGGACTTTGGTTTTGGGTTTAAAGGGTCTTGGTGATTTTGGCTCGAATTGGTTTTTGTGCATGAAAGTTGGTTTCTTGTGTTACCATATATATATATATATATGTAGCTGGTCATAAGATAATTGCAGGCAGTTTCATACCGGGATTTGTTTATGTGGCTGAAAGTTTTGTATATGCTGGGTAAGATTCCGGTGTTTGCATGTTTTCCAGGTTATTTGATTGGAGTATATTTATTTGTTTTCCTTTTGGATATGCAGTGTGAATTTGTTTGAAGTAAGTTCTTGAGTACTTGGATTAATTCAAGAGGAACAAGCTGGTCTAGGAAGTGGCTTAACTGGCAGCTTAGTAATTGCTGATTAACTGTTAACCAGCTTGATGACCCAGTTGTTTAAATTTGAGAGTAAAGGAATTTTAATACTTTTATTTGTTTATTTTTATTTTTGTTATACCATGTGGAGCTGTGGAATATACATGCATTTTCCAAGGAGCTGAATGATGATACTGGACAAAGCAGCAAGCATATGAGTTGTGCAATTTTGTCATAATTGTGAACCTAGTTTTTTTTTTTTTTTGAAATTTTGATGAATTTGTTTGGCATATAACATCTCTTTTGCTTCTTTGATTACATTTTAGCATATGAATAGTTTGATTTTATTTTTTCAATCATGGGATTTAGTGGTATGGGATCTGATATAATGCAATGTCCAAATGATTCCCTTCTTTTATTGGATGAGTAGTCTAGACCATCATGCGATCTCATGTTTGTAGTGTATTATGTCAACAACTTAAGGAAAAGTATGGATCTAAAAAATGAGATTCATACTTTTTTTCTGCATGAGGGTGCCACTAATCAAGTTTGATTTTCATAAATATCCCAGGCATACAAAGCAATAAGTTTGATGATAATTCTTATGCATGAAGAAAGGAAAAAGAATGTTGCTGAGTACTAGACATCAATGATTGGCTGTGAATATTCCAGTGACTGATATTGTTTGTGTTGGTGCTTGTTTGCAGATATGTTGTAGTGAAGTTGTCTGAGATACGCAAGGAAGTACAATGTCCAATCTGTCTAGGTGTGAGTTTTGGTCTTTGCTTTATCAACCTCGTGATAACTTTTGACTGTTCCTAAATTGGAATAGCAAGATGTTTGTTTTCTGCTCTTTAGCTGTTCTTTAAGAAAAACTTTTCTCCAGGACACATAAATAACTCAATGACTTCACGAAGTGCTTGTATGCTCATTATCTCTTACATTCTAGTCACAATAGCAACTTTCCCTTTATACACGAGCAGAAATATTTGTTTGTACGAAATTGTTTTCTCCTTTTTTATGTGCAGGTATTATCCGCAAAACAAGAACAGTGATGGAATGTCTGCATCGTTTCTGCAGGGAATGCATTGACAAATCTATGCGGCTCGGGTACCGAAATCTTGTTGCCTTCAATGATTCTTTCCCCCCTAACATCTGTTTAAAGAAGGCGTTCTAGATTAAAAATCCACCCTATTAAAAATCTATACTGAAATTCACTACAGGAACAATGAGTGCCCTGCTTGCCGCACACATTGTGCCAGTCGTAGGTCTTTGAGAGATGACCCAAATTATGATGCATTAATTTCAGCCTTGTATCCAGATATTGACAAATATGAGGAAGAGGTAAATAGGTTCCATCCTACTGAAATCTGTTTTCTGTATAAAAATATTGAACTTCAATCATCAATTGTTTGTATATCTGTTGTAGGAATTGGCTTTCCAAGAAGATGAGAAGGCTCGCAATAAGCAGGTGTGATACTCCTTTATTGTTTCAAGTCTTTTTTAATACAGATTCACATGCATACATTCTTGAGATTCCTGGTGAATTTAGTTAGTCCACCATAGAAAACTACACTAGCAGAAGACTATATCATTCTTCATGTATACATGCTATAGGTCCATCAATAGCACTACCACTGCTGGAATTGTCAAACCATGAAATGTGATCGAACGCATCTTTATGTCCACGTGAATCCATATGTTGTAGTCTTTCATGTTTCTATCAGTTGTACAGTACTCTTTGACTTGATTTTTAATACAGATTTTTGATGATGCGTAACACCGATTTTGCCATTTGAGTGTTAGCCTTCTAGGCCTTGGTGGTGAATCCTATGCAGTAAAATGCCATATGACTTCTCCAAATCCGTCCCTTAAGGTATTTAATGCCAAGTTTTATTTGGGCAGATCCAGGCTACCATCGCCCAGACTTTTCATCGACAGGCTGAAGCTCTGAGTAGAAAAAAAACAACAGCTAAAGTGACAGCAGCAGCATTTGCAAGGAGAACACCAAGTCGTTTTCGAGATGCCCACTCTAGGGGAAGAAGAAATTATCGAATGGCTGGATTTCAAGGATCTGATGACAATGAAGATGCAAATGGTGATGGAGGAAAAGATTCATCATCTGCTGACGAGCACAGTGCAGAAGTCAAACCAAAAAGGTGCAAGAAATGGGCAGGTGCTCGTTCAGCTGCTGTTAATGCAGATGGAGGTGGTGATGAAAATGATTCAGAAGTGAATAAAGAATCTGTGGGGGGATCTTCTGGGCTAGTTGGCTCCTCAGAAAGGCTTGCCTGGGGAAAAAATGGCATGCGGAGTCACACCCGGTATGGCAGTGCAAACGGCAGCAATGTAAAAAATGCTCGAAGCAGTCGCATCTCTAAGTTAGCAGATTATCTACGGAACTTGGAGGGAAATGATAATGAGGTAAAGCTGATCCATGGCTGGTCATGTTGTGAACTGCATACAATGAGGAACTATGGAACGTTAATTGCAGCTTTAAACCAGATCAAACGGTTCTGCATTCTGAGTCACAGGCTCTGCATTTAACCCATATGACTGTCACCTTAGTGACACTATTCTGTTTCTAGATTATTGTTTCACCTTGAGCTCTCACTTTACTGCCCTGAAATGATTGTCCCGCGTTCTTTATTTCAGTTGGATATCAACCTCATGCTTGTTTCTTTTGATGAGCAAAGAGTACCCAGTTTGCAGCGCCCATACCTTTGCTGCAGGCCAACTTTGTCTATTAATAAACTGTGTCAGGTGATTTTTCTTCTAACCTATATCCTGTTTTCTAATAATGACACCTCATTTATTTTAAGTGCTCCTGATGTCAGCGTGTAGAATTGGTCATCAATTCTTTGTTCGATTGCAGTATGTTGCTTTCCAAACCTCTTTGCAAGCCAATGAAGTGGAGATATACTTGGTCCGAGAGATGAATTCTAAGGTCGACTTTTCAATCTCCATGAGCACTCCAATTTCTAAACCTGGTATAATTGATCCATGCAAAGATAAATTGCAAGTTTTAGAAGAACAAGAAACTTTGGGAAGACTTAAAACAAACAATTTCATCCACGGGTACCTGGTGAGCTCCTTTTCCTAGTCAACATATATTTATATCCATGCTCACATGCAGATGAGAATAGTTGTATAAGCACCATAAAAAATATTTCCTTTTGCCCTTCTTTTTTCGCAGCTCCTGGCATATCGGAAAAAGGTGTGAAAGTCCGAATGGTAGAGACATTACCTGGCAAAATCCTCATGGATACCAAGTTCTCTACATCTCGCTTTTACACAGGTATAGATATATATACACTCACAACGGGGACCTCTGCCGGTTCTTTTCTCATAGCGTGCATGTTCATGGATCTGACGTTATACAAATGGTAGTAATTGTACAGGGTCAACATGAATGAGCATAAATGGTTGTCAGTTGTCAAATTTTTTTCGTTCAAGATCTTGCCTATCGACCATGTGCAATGCTGTGATTATGATTATTTACTGCTCCAATCTTCTGCTTAAATTCTTGCGAGCATTAATTGAGCTTATTTCTACTGAACGTGAGCAAATTATTGCCCCAAGTTTCCAAGTTGTAATTCAGGTGCTTTGCGAAAAATATCTCTGGCGCTTGAATGTTCCATCATGCCAATATTTTCTAGTGCACACTGGCCCCATTTATTGGGACCCATAAATTCTGATGTGGTTGGAGCATTGAAGAATTAGGGGAGCTTGCATGTTACCATAATTTCAAGCAACAAGAGACTACACCTTTTTTAACGGGAAAGGAAGTAGTTTACTTTTATTTATGTAACTTCTAAAATTTCAGGTAAAAACTAGTTGAAATCGTGGTCACTACATGTTGTCGTAGAAAATCCTAAAATTTAGCCATGCTTGTCGAAATCGTGGTCACTTGTGGGCTGCCATGTCTTGTTAGATCATGTGTGTGTGTGTGTGTGTGTGTACAGTGTGTGTTTGGTTGAAGATAAACCTGAGGAAATAACTATTTCCAATAACAATCAAACACTACCTAATATTGTCTCATTATTTGTGATACAAAGAAAAACTCTAGAATTTTAGGAGCACCCACTGCTCCCAACTCCCAGTGGAACTCAGCCATATGGACGAATTGCTTGTATAACGACAACATCTTCTCTTGTCTATTTTTTGTTTTCCCGCATAACTAAGTTCAGTTTTGATTTTACATCGAAGTCGCCCAATCTCAGCAGACTGGATACTCTTGAAGCATTGGAGGTTGTTACGAATACACGTTGGATTCAACTTTTCTTTATGAATAGACTTCTTAATTCAGCTTGCCAAAAACTTGACTTGTTGCAGTGGGGCATTTCCTTGCCATTATTCTCTTCTTCACAAAAGCAGAGGCATAGCCCACAGGGGAAGATAGGGAAGAGCTCAAGTCCTGATGACCCAGCAACAAGCCTGAGTTCGTATTCTCCAGGCTAAATGCGAAGGCACAAAGCTAAAAATCGAGTTGTTTCATGTTGAACCGTATCGAACGATGATGCACATCAAAAGTTCTTCGGCTCTTTTTTTCTATTTTTCCAGTAACCAAGAAGCCTTAAAGCCCACCTTTCGCTAACTTCACCGGTTAATATTTCCCTTGAAAAAGACGAACACCAATTTCTTCGATCAATCACGCAAGAGTGGTCGTCCCCATGCAATAGTAACCGGAGAGCTCCATCTCAACCAATTTCTTTTTCGTAAATTATTATTAAGTACCCGTGTTTTCAGAAAAATAATTAGCTAGTCCTTCCAGTTTAAAAATGCCCCATTTTACATCCCTCTAATTCTTATCTATTTATTACTTAATCCCTCTATTATTCATTCATTAATAAAGTGCTGAAATATCACTAATTCAGTTTTTTTTCTTCCAAGATATATTTGGCTATATATTAACTCAATCAAATCCGAGGGGACTTGTGATTTTTTGAATAAATAGTGTAGCTTTCAATAAATTAACAGCCAGTTACAGATATCGATAAAAAAGAGAAAAAAACAAAAAGTGATATATTTAAAAATACAGGGACTAAATATTATTGTTCAAGAAATGGTAACTAGTCCTGATCATCATTAAAAAAGGACCACCTTGACCTAGGACAAAACTGATCCAATATCCAATTCCTCGACAAATGATGACATGCCAGGCAGCTAGCCTGCCATTGGATCCCCCCATGCATTCCCTTTTCCTTATCCAATAATCCATCGCAAGATGTCCCTTCTCCTAGGATCAGTATTCCTTTAAATAATAATTTATTGATCGTCTTCTTCATAATGCTCCATGATAATAAATTAAGGAGCAATTGGGATAGCAGATAAGCACAGGCACGTAATTAGATAGCATCAACAAGAACAACTTATTATATTTAATAAGGCATCATCATCATCATCATCATCACCATCCCTGATTGATCTTTGATTCACAACAAGACCAACCAACCGTACAATGTTTACATAACTTGGGATAATCTCACAAGAAAGAAAGATCAATACAAAACTAGTCAGCTCAGGATGTTCCAGGCACGGTAGAACCGTAGAACCATAACAACAAGAGACATATTGCAGATGAGTACTGAAAAACAAAACACAGTACGTATTTACATGGGCAACCTTGGTTGAAGGCAACCTCATCAACGATGCTCGCTCTTCGTCTCTCCACTGTACATCCTGTGATCATCAGATACAGAACAAAATCTCATTTCAACGATCAAGAAACAAATCCAATTGGCAGATCCAAGCCATCAGATGCAGATCCAATGGCTTGAGTGAGCTGAAGCACAATTAATGAAAATAATTATACCATATCGTGTCTACTTGCATGCATGCATAAGAGAGAGAGGTCTAATCCCACGCGCCATTATAACACCTGGAGATTCCTCTCATTTTATTTTATTTTTAATAAAAGAAAAAAAATCTAAAAGGAACATCATAAAGTAGAACAAAAACAAAAACCCTATTCGAAAATTCACGTGAAATCAATTAATTATCTAGTGATTTTCAAAACAAAGCCTTTCAAGTAAAAATTAAGAAACAAAAATCTCAAACAGTACTCTTTTCCTTCCCTTTTTCATGAGAACAAAATAATCTTCTGAGCAAGTAATTAACCATTATATGAAGGAGACTAAAATTCAACAAATATGGGTTTACGTACCAGTCATAGACAGTGGGTGTGTTAGGCTGTGGCTTGTCAAAAACATGAGCACCAATATTCTTAGTAGCAAGGTTGCTACCAGGGTGGAACACGCTCCTCCAAACATTGCTACGCGCCGACACTGGGGTTGTAGGGGTCACTGGTGTCGTCGGTGTCCCTGGAGTTCCTGGCATAGTCATGGACCTCTGAAACTTATTAACAGGACTGCTCCCCTCTCCGACGTCAATATCTGACCAGAAACAACCATCAATATCAGTAAAAATTAAACAAGGAAACAGTTAACAATATGTAGATGCATAGAATTAGTAATAATACCTTTGATGTTAAGTGGTCTGGTGCTGATCTTTCTAAGCTTGCCAAGGCCACGTTCTGGCTGAGGTCCAGCAACAACATCATCCCACATCTTGTCTAGTAAAACCATCTTGCCTAGCTTATCTTTTCTCTCTGTCTCCCTTCAATGGAGATTGGCTCACTTATATAGA
>Ga0307511_10008220_pt1 | contig 10440 bp, 7 predicted proteins | sample 13_EM_MG_FD_200266 | JGI IMG/M metagenome (GOLD analysis project Ga0307511, IMG submission 200266) | Populus trichocarpa ectomycorrhiza microbial communities from riparian zone in the Pacific Northwest, United States - 13_EM | ecosystem: Host-associated > Plants > Roots > Unclassified | place... | reverse complement strand
TACCATGTAGGAGTTGCCGGTTCCAGTAATACTTGTTGGTCAATATGCATTTTTCATATCCTTAATGCTTTGTTTCCGTGTGTGCTATATCTTTCCTAGTTGGAACATAAGGTAAATATGCCAAGAAGATTTATGAATGATACTGTCTTGATTTCTCTATGTTCCTATTCTGTCTAATATTTTTATTAATGCATAATTTTATATATTGATTCTTGAACTGCAGGATACATGGCATATAAAAAACCTACCGGTGGCAATAGACTTGACGTGGGATGGCAATATGGTATAGATGTTGAAAAGAATTCAAGAAGAGTTCAGTGCAAGTCTTTTCAGAAATTTATCAGTGGAGGCATTTACCGTTTTAAGCATCATTTGGCTTGCACTTGAAAGGTGTTTGGACATTTTTAGTATTTTTATTTGGATGTTGATAAGAATTCAATGAATTTTTATTTGAATTATGTATTTTAAGGTGTTTGGATATTTGTATTGTTTATTTCACTTTTATTTTAATTATGTTATATTATTATTTACTACTTCACTGGATCTTGCAATTTAGTTAAAATATTTTACTTGCGATTTTATGATTTTTAGTTAAAAAATTTTACTTGCGATTTTACGATCCGAGTTTATATTGTATGTTCCGTGTCGTGTCAAAAAAGCATTTTTGACAACCTTGCTGCCCATGGTCTATGTTTGGGCAATTTGCCCATGGTAAGTGATCAAGTAACCTACTTGTGGTCTCTATTTGGGAAACATGTACATGGTTTGTGATTCAGTAACCTATTTGTGGTTCATGATAAGGTAACCTGCCCATGGTCTTTGTTCGGGCAATTTGCCTGTGGTAAGTGATCGGATAACCTGCATGTTGTGTGAAAAATATCTAGGATTTTACACAAATAATCTTTGTTCAGGCGACCTGCTCGTGGTTTGTGACCGGGTAACCTGTCGGTTGTGTGAAAAATATCTAGGATTTTTCATAAATGGTCTTTGTTCGAGAGACCTGTCTATGGTTCGTGATTAGGTAACCTATATGTGGTCTCTGTTTGGGCGACTTACATGTGGTTCGTGAATGGGTAACCTCCTTGTTGCTTGAAAAAATCTAGGATTTTTCACGAATAATGGCGTGTTAGATCTTTATATAATGAGCTTTAGCCTCCCTTCTTCTAAGATGATCCAACGTTTTATTTTCTTTGTCCATGCACTTTTAGTTATATTTTATGGTTCACATTTGTTGAACCTTTCTGGCAACTTTTGAGGAAAATTCCTGAAAATATCTTCATGATGTTTATGTATGCATTTTACCTGATTTGAAAGATATGCCCCCTTTTTGTCAGTTTCTTTATTCCTTTTGATTATTTTGGCTTCTAACTTACTTGAGCCAGTATGTAGGTCTTTGCATGATTTTCACTATGCCTTAGTGATTTTCTTAGAGCTTACGACCTTATAGATTTGAGTAAATCATTCCATGCTTCAAAACCAGTTGTTTAGAAGAGTTCAAAACAAAGTTGCCCTTGCCTTCTTAATTGTCGTGAGAAGAACTTTAGATTTTTTTTGAACTGTCCGTTGTTGTATCCTTCCAAATATGCTTTTGTCAGTGACTTAAGTAAATGATACTTTTCAAAAGCCCCTTTTATCTTGTTGGTTTATTTTGAAATAAACCCTAACTGTAATGGTCATCAAACTTTTGATCTTTTTCTGATTTTGAAAACTCTAATGATTTTGATGTGAGCTTAAAAAAATCTTTAAATTACACAATTCCCCAAGTTTTGAGGATGCCATTTATAGATCCAAGTTGCTTGTTCGCTTGATTCGAAAAAACTTCTTAAGGCACGTAATGCAGGTTGTGGCTTTTGGTTATGAAAGAAAGCGATTCATGGGCTTAAAGAGTGTCAAGGTTTTGTAGACTAATCACTACTTTTTTCTCAACTTATTATGTCTTTGTTTTCTTTTATATTGCTTTTCTTATTCACCCTTTTTTATTGCTTTGGTGAGGAATCCTTATTTTATTTTGACATTTAATTGGTCATTATTTTTTTTCAATTGGGTATGCCCCTCCAACATTTGGATTTCTCAAGCTCTTTGGAATTTTCAAAGCACACCTCATTTTTGAACTTTTGTGTGCCCCCTAGTGTGGGGTTGATCCTATTTAAGATTGAACTTTGACTTTTAGAATTTTTATGCCCTTGCCAGTATAGGATGTGATTCTAGTTATGGTTTTTTATGAAGAAAAACTAATTTAAGCCAAATAGAGACAACAAGAGATATATTTTAGAATGTGAGGGGATAACAAAGATGACATTTTTTTATTTCAAGCAGGAACGATTATAATCAATAAATTTTGTCATCCTCCAATTCTAATGGTTTGGAATTTTTGCAAAAAACTTCGAATTGATGACTAGTGAATCTTACTATACTATATGTGATTATACATGCAACTAAAATGTAACTTAAGATATATGTTGTAGGTGATTTTTGTTGTCACCTCAAGGTGAGAACTGCTTGATGAACAAATGCCAAAATATTATTTTAAACAAACATCATTTCTTTTTTAAAACAAAAGGCCATTTAAGAAAGAGGATTTTTTAAAAAAAACATTTTGAGCCGGTGAGATCATGCAAGGTTGTAAGGAATGTTTATTTGGAAGAAGAGTACACACAAAGAGAATTCTTGGCCAAACCTCATTTTATTGATAAGATCAAATTACACAAAGTATTTGTTTATATAATCTGAATTCACGAGCCTAATTACATCTTCACCATCCATATTAGTTAAATCAATGCCCCTCTCGAGAATGCCTTTCTTTCTTTTTTTTATCATACAAAGGCCTTTCTTAATTTGGCACCTATTTGTTATGATCCTCATTAGGCAATGATAAGATCTTTCTTAACACTAGATCACCTAATCTGAATTATCTTGGTTGAACTTTTCTGTCATGGGTTTTCGCTATTCATTTTTTATACAGTTGGTGATGATAGATCGCTACTAGCCTATTTTCACTAATCATGTTTAACTGCTCGTATTTTATCTTTGCCCCTTCAGCTTCTTCTAAACCACTTTCATTCTATATACCAATGAGTAGAGTGTAACACCAATTGATGTTCTTACTGCTATTCAAGAAGCCATTCATGTCAATCTTTATAAGTGACTACCATCTTTCGGACAATCTTCTTAATGTTTTTTGTTGGCAGCCTCTACAAGTACATTCTTCTTTAGCCTATATGAAAATGGATTCGAGTGCTTGATCTTCCATTTAGCATATAATTTAGCGATTATTTTTCCATTAAAGTTATGAGCATTATCTATTACTACTCTTTCAGGCAGCCCATATCAGCAGATCAACTCTCTCTCAATAAATTTTTTGACAACCTTTTGAGTCACATATGTGTATGAATAAGCTTTGATCCATTTAGTAAAGTAGCCAATTGTTACTAAGATGAATCTATGTTATTGGCTTTTCGATTAATAGGCCCAATAATATCTATCCCCCATATTACAAATGTCCAAGGTGACATCATGTTGAATAGAGGAACCAGTAGTGCATTGATTTTATCTCCATATACCTGGCACTTATGACACTTCCACATATAATATAATCCCTCTCCATAATGATAAAAACATACCCAGCTCTTTGTATATGTTTGGTCATCATGTGTTTGTTTGCGCGTGTAGCACAAACTCTCTCTCACGTATTTCGTGCAATGCTATTTTTGTTTCCTTATGTATAAAACCAAGTAGCTGGACATGCTGATTATACACGTGGGAATCGAGCTGAATTTGCACAAGACCCTTTGTCACTTCCTAGTGGCCCAATTACAAGACTTAGAGCCAAACATTTCAAGGAAGCAATAAATGGGCTAATCCAAGAGAATTGGGCTGATTCTAAAATGATCAAGATGGGCTCAATTAATAATCAAGGCTTAGTACATGTCATCAAAGCAATTGAAGAGGCTAATTAGCACGCAAAAACATGACTAACATGGTCTGACCATTAAAGGTTATGAATTTGTTGAGTTTCAAAGATATTAAATAGGGGAATGAGCTTGGTCTTAGCTGGTTATGTTAAATACATTGAACTTAGTCATTTAGTTATTTTTGGCTATCTCTAGAAGTCCAAGAGACCTAAATTAACATGGGGACTTGTTGATGCTGATGTTTTTAAAGATGTAGTTATGAAAAGTTATGACTTTTCCTATTCTTTGAGGGTTGTTCCTAGTATGAATTTATTGGGGCATGAGTTTTCAGAAAAATTATTATTATTCTGAGGTCTTGTGTTCCTCTTCATTCTTAAGAGAACCCACTTTTATCAAGTTAATCTTGTGGCGTTCAAACAACCAAACTTATCACCTTGATTCTTCAGAGAATTCTCAGGTTTCTTGGTGTGGCGTTTTCAATATAGTTTGTATGAGTGGTTAGTAATGTTTTTTGGTTTAACTAATGCACCAAGCACATTTATGTGTTTGATTAACCATGTTTTGCATGTATTTATTGGCAGATTTGTAGTTGTGCATTTTGATGATATCTTAATTTATAACAAAAACTTGGAAGAACATTTAATGCATTTGAAATCTGTTTTGGAAATTCTAAGGAAAGAAAAGTTGTTTGCTAACCTCAAGAAGTGCACCTTTTGCACGGATAAGCTTGTGTTTCTTGGTTTTGTTGTTAGTAAGAGAGGAATTGAGGTGGACGAGGAAAAGGTGAAGGCAATCCAAGAGTGGCCAATGCCTACAACAATCAGCAGCAAAGTGAGGAGTTTCCACGATATAGCTAGCTTTTATAGACAGTTTGTGCATGATTTTAGTAGCTTAGCTGCCCCTCTTACTGACGTCATCAAGAAAAATGTGTCATTTAAGTGGGGGAAAGAATAAGGAAAGGCATTTAATTTGATCAAAGAAAAGTTAACTAATGTACCTTTGCTTGTTTTACCTAACTTTGCTAAAACTTTTGAAATTGAGTGTGATGCCTCATGAATAGGTATTGTAGCTATTTTGATGCAAGAAGGTCATCCAATTGCTTATTTCAGTGAAAAGTTGAGTGGGGCAGCCCTAAGTTACCCCACTTATGATAAGGAGATGTATGCTAGTAGGGGCTTTGGAAAATTGGCAGCACTATCTATGGCCAAAGGAATTTGTGATTCATACAGATCATGAATCTTTGAAGCATTTGAAAGGACAACAAAGGTTGAACAAACACCATGCCAAGTGGTTGGCATTCATTGAAACATTTCCTTATGTGATCAGATACAAGCAAGGTAAGGAAAATGTGGTGGTTAATGCCTTGTCCCGAAGGTATGCGTTACTTTCCATTTTAGATACAAAATTGCTTGGCTTTGAATACATTAAGGATTTGTATGCACGAGATTCTGATTTTGGTGATGTGTTCAATGCATGTGAAAAAGTGGCGTTTGGTAATTCTATAGGCATGATGGATTTTTGTTTCAGGAAAATAAATTATATGCCTATGTGTTCTTTACGTGAATTGCTTGAGAGAGAAGCTCATGGTGGTGGTTTGATGGGTCATTTTGGTGTAGCTAAGACTTTAGAAATTTTGTATGATCATTTATTTTTTGCCTCATATGAAACGTGATGTGGAAAGAATCTGTGAGAAGTGTATTACGTGTAAACAAGCTAAGTCTAAGTTGAAACCCTATGGTTTGTACACCCTTTTGCCAATACCTAGTGAACATTGAACTGATATTTCTATGGATTTTGTTTTAGGTTTACCCAAGACTAAAAGGAGGAGAGATTCAGTTTTTGTGATGGTAGATAGATTTTCCAAGATGACACACATATAGCTGTCTAGTTGCATGTCATAAAATCGATGATGCATCACATATAGCTTATTTGTTCTTCAAAGAAATTGTTAGGTTACAATGCGTGTCTAGGACCATTGTTTCTTATAGGGATGCAAAGTTTTGGAGTTACTTTTATAAGACTTTGTGGGGAAAGTTGGGAACCAAGTTGTTGTTTTCTACTACTTGTCATCCCACAAACGGATGGTCAAATTGAAGTAGTGAATAGAACTTTGTCTTCTTTGTTGCGTGTTATAATTAAAAAGAACTTGAAAACATGGGAAGATTGTTTGCCACAAGTTGAATTTGCTTACAATAGAAATATACATTCTGCAACTAAGTTTTCACCATTTGAAATTGTTTATGACTTTAACCCATTGTCACCTTTAGATTTAACTCCTTTATCTTTGAGTGAACGTGTGAACTTAGATGGCAAAATTTGTAAAGATGATTCATGAAAAGACATGACTGAAAATTGAAAAGAGGACTACACAATATGTCCATCAAGCCTACAAGGTACACAAGAAGGTAGTGTTTGAACCAGGAGATTGGGTTTGGTTGCACTTAAGGAAGGAATGTTTTTCGGAGAAACAGCTTTCAAAACTCCTTCCTCAGGGTGATAGACCATTTGAAGTAGTGGAACACATCAATGATAATGCCTACAAGCTTGACTTACCAGGTGAGTATGGTATCAGTGCAAGCTTTAATGTTGCTAATTTGTCTCCTTTTAATGTAGGTGATGATTTGAGGACAAATCCTTCTTAAAAGGAGGAGAATGATCCAAACCAAGGAGCTAGACATGCTGATTATACACGTGGGAATGGAGTTGAATTTGCAAAGACCCTTTGTCACTTCCTAGTGGCCTAATTACAATACTTAGAGCCAAACGTTTCAAGGAAGCAATAAATGGGCTAATCTAAAAGAATTAGGTTGATTCTAAAAATACCAAGATGGTCTCAATTAATAATTAAGGCTTAGTCCATGTCATCAAAGCAATTGAAGAGGCTAATAAGCATGCAAAAAAGTGACCAGTATGGTTTGACCAATAAAAGGAATGAATTTGTTGAGTTTCAAGGATATTAGATGGGGGAATGAGCTTGGACTTGGCCAGTTGTGTTAAATACATTGAATTTAGTCATTTAATTATTTTTGGCTGCCTCTAGAAGTCCAAAAGACCTAAAATAACATGGGGGCTTGTTTATGTTGATGTTTTTAAAGCTGTAGTTCTTAAAAGTTATGACTTTTCCTATTCTTGGAGGGTTCTCAGTATGAATTTATTGGGGCATGAGTTTTCAGAAAAATTATTATTATTCTAATGTCTTGTGTTCCTCTTCGTTCTTAAAAGAACTCACTAAACTTATCAAGTTAATCTTATGGCGTTCAAACAACCAAATTTATCACCTTGATTCTTGAGAGAATTCTCAGGTTTCTTTGTGTGGCATTTTCAATTCCTTTATAGTCTTGGTTCTTTTTTCCATCTAGTTAGGTGACAGGTCAAGGCTCAACAAATCTTGTCTGCATGATCTTGGGGATTCAAACCATCATTGCTATCGGGTTTCATCAAAATTATTCATGGCTATTCTTCGCAATTTGTTTTCGATCTGACTTGGATGCCCGCTCGGGATACTCTCGATACTACAAAATTTTCTTTATATCGTAATACCAAGGCTTCTCATCTGTTTCTTCCCCGATTGAGCAACAGTAAACAGGGGAATTTTTTTAATTCTTATGCAAATGAATTTTACTTGATCCTCATAATCAATCTGAGTCATGGAAGCCAAAGTTGCTAGAGCATCAAAAAAATTGGTTTTTGTCCCTTCCCAAATGTGTAAACTCTATCTCCTCAAAACCCTCTATTAATTTGGAAAGGTATTCATGATATGGGTTTAACTTTTTATATTTGATTTGCCATTCTCCTTTTACTTGGTAAATTATCAAACTGAATCTCCATATACATTTAACTTTATTTTTATTTTCACAATTGTTTCTAGGCCATGAATACATGATTTATATTCAGTTATATTATTAGTGCAACCAAATTCTAGTTTGAACGAGATAGGGTATTGTTTATCATCTAGAAAAATTATGATAGCTTCTACTCCATTACCATATATGTTCACAGCTCCATCACAGTAGATGGTCCACCATTCATTCCCCTCTTCCTTTTCAATTGTCAGGACATCTTCATATTGGAAGTCAAAGCTCAAATGGCCATATTCTTCGATGACATTGTCAGCTAAATGATCTACATTGGTGCTTTCTTTTACATCTTTTACATCACAGTAGATTATGTTGTACTTAGACAATAAAACTTGTCATCTTACAATTTGATTTGACATATACAATTTCTCAAATATGTACTTAAGGGGATCTATTTTACAAATAAGCTAGGTAGCTTAGTACAACATGTGCTAGCATAGTCTCTTAGCATTTCGTGCTAATCCATAACATAATTCCTCAATCATGTTACCATATCACCCCATCCATGGCTGCTTCATTAATTGTTAAGTATTAGTATCAAAGGCCTCCTAGGGATTGGTGGTACTACAAGAGGTGGGTTCACAAAGTATTGTTTAATTTTATCAAAAGCCTCTTGACAATCTTCATTCCAAATTCTTTGGTTATTCTTCATTAATAATTTAAAGATTGGTTCGCATGTAGTTGTCAACTAGAATATAAAACAAGCTATATAATTCAGTTTTCCTAAGAAGCCCTACTTCTTTCTCGGTCTTAGGTGCCCACATCTCTTGTGATGGCTTTGACTTTATCTAGATCTACCTCAATTCTTTTATTGCTTACCATAAATCCTAATAACTTCCTAGATTTAACTCTAAATGTGCGTTTTGTAGAATTCAACTTTAATTGATACTTTCTCAATCATTCAAAGTTGGCACATGATCTTGTTTTATCTAGGTTTTGTTATCATATCATTGATGCATACCTCAATCTCTTTATACATCATATCATGACTCTTACCATCGCTCGCTGATACGAGGCTTCGTCATTTTTCAAACTGAAAAGCATTACCTTGTAACATAATGTTCTTCATAGGGTAACAAAGGTAGTTTTTTCATTGTCTTCTTTGACCATCTTGATCTGAATATAACCCAAGAAATCATGTAAACCTTGTTAGAAAAATTAAGTTAAATTGAGTTATAGTAGTACATCTATTAAAAAAAATTGACTTGGTACCCACCCCAGAATAACATAAGGGAACCGGCCAATGTACAACTTAAAAAAAACACTCGGATAAAAAATACATCCAAACATGGCCTACCCTCATTTAAGAGGGAGTATAAATACATTGGGAGAGAGAAAAATTAACTTTTCTTCTCCCTCATGGTTGGCTGAAACAACCATACCAACCCCTTCTCTTACAAGTTCCACCAAAGAAATTCCTTGCATGTCACCCATACAAGATACTTGAATGAGAGAAGAATAGAGGTAAGATGAAAATCCAAAAACATTAAACTAGTAAAAGAGAGAGGAAATTGGCTGGAACAACAGCGAAGGAGGAAGAAAAAATCGGAAAAAAGGTGAAGAAAATCACAAAAACACTCCCTCGTATTCTATTTAATTTTGTGTGGTAAGTATAACCTTTACTCTTGCATTTGTTGTTTTGAATTTATTAGATGATATGGCAGGAAAACCCAAATGAGGTAACCTTTACTCTTATATGTCATGATTATGAAAGACAAAAAAAAAAAGATTAGAAGGTTGAGATAAGAAGAGGATATTTTTGTATTCTATAACAAAAAAAAAATATTGATATGTATTAATATATGATGTGGATCAGCCCAACACCAAGCGTAATCATGCCAACGACCCATTGGAGGTGCTAATTGGGCCAATCATAAGAGCTAGGGAAAATAAGCTTAAAAAAGCATTGAATGGGCTTGTTCAGAACATATAGAGCAAAATGGACCTAGAAGGGCTTGAAAAATTTAACGAGCATGAAGGAAAACTTTTAATTCATCTATGATACGATCCAGGAAAGGTCAAATTTGGATTTTGATGTAAAATGTGCAATTATCCAGTTTTACGACAATAGTCATAATGCTCAATCCGACCATTGGATTGGGCTGAAATTTTACATGGAGTCTCCTGACATGTTTTCCTACCTTGGGTTAAAATGTCAGGTGAATCGGAGTTCTGGAAGGTATCGAAACACGAGTCAACAGAGGCTGTATGAATTTTGTTATTTACTTCCTTTTGACTTGTGGACTTCCTATTTGGTTAAGATTCTTTTCCTATAAGGATGTGGCAGCTTATTTTGGGAATCTTCTATTTCTACAAAGATCTTTAATGGGCTGCAACATAGTTTCCAAGTGTGGCAATGATTCATAAATGTTTTAGAATCCTTTTCTTACAAGGATTCCTTATTCATCCTAGCTACAAAAAAGAAGAAGAAGATTTCAGAATTAATTCTACCTTCAGATTTGATTCTCCTAGCTTATGACTTCTAAAGGGCAACAAATCTGATCCTATTATATTTAGGATATTAAATTCGGATTTATTATTGTTGTTATTATTTTCTTCTTAGTTTAGGGTTTATTTATATTATTTGGGTTTAATTGTAAGTGGGCATCATATAAGTCCACATAAGGGGTCCATTAGGGTTTATTTTAGTTTGGAGTCACTATAAATAAGGG
>Ga0307511_10008219_pt1 | contig 10440 bp, 9 predicted proteins | sample 13_EM_MG_FD_200266 | JGI IMG/M metagenome (GOLD analysis project Ga0307511, IMG submission 200266) | Populus trichocarpa ectomycorrhiza microbial communities from riparian zone in the Pacific Northwest, United States - 13_EM | ecosystem: Host-associated > Plants > Roots > Unclassified | place... | reverse complement strand
TTCCAAGAAAAAAAGTTATTTTTTCAATGTGTGATTTGAAACCCTTTTGTATATATACTCTATGTTCACAAGAAAAAAGTTATGTTTTTTCAATATGGGATTTGAAACCCTTTAGTATATATACTCTATGTTCGCAAGAAAGAAGTTATTTTTTTAATGTGGAATAAAAAAAATTTTTAAATTTTTTTTTAAACTTCATTATTTATAACATGTATAATATATATTCACATGAATTTTTTCATATAAAATATTAAAACTTTAAATATTTATTTTTAATTATTCTGAATTGACCCGAATTGACTTATAAAACTTGAGACCCAGTCTTTTAACCGGGTTAACCTCCAAACCAGATTTGATAACTATGGTTAAAAGTCATAAAGCTTAACTGCTATTTTCCCTTCATTAGTAATACATAGTGTTATTCATTTTTGAATATTTTTGTAAATTAAGTTGTTTTCTTATGTTTTATCAAAGAGAATTATTTTAACCAAAATTTCTTAATTTTCTATTTCACACCTCCCCTTGTATTAAACCCTGAAAATAATAATAGAAACAGCAAGGAAAATAAAATTCACTGATCCCATAAGCTAATTAATTAAGTAAGAAGGGTTTCAATTAAAAATAAATAAATAAATAAATAAATGGAAGGGAGGGGAGGGGGCAAAAAGGGTGAAACGTGAAACCATGCAGTGCAAGAAGCCACCTTTTTGGTTCTTTCTAATCAGAGTCACAGCAGAGAAAGACAAAGGAGGATGTAATCCACGTGGCATTCAGAGAAGCCACCAACGTGTCACCCTTATTTCTCCTGAAAAATATTATAAAGAAAACCAGCGCGTGTTATCCACTCCCATCTTCTTCTACTCCGTTTCTCTATTTCCTACTACGCTGCCCAAAAGCACGCTCTATCATATTTCCCCGCCATTAAAAAGACAAAATTAAAGGTGGCTGTGGTGTTATTGGCATTGACATTTAATTGCTATAATAAATAAAACAATAAAGGGTCAGGCATTTCGTCGAGCATCTGGAAGAATCCGAGCACCACCAGACCCACCTCCACACGGCGTGAGGCCGCCGTTTACCCCCACCGAAAAGGTTGAGATCTCGAGGAGCTCCACTGCCAATCAATTTAACAATGAGAACGGTCTTGGCTCTGGTTAGTTTATCATTTCATGTTACTGCTTCTCTTAAGAGTTTCTTTTTTTTTTGGTAAATGATGAATATTGGTTCATTCCATGAGAAAATAGCACAAATTGAGCTCTATTTTGGGGATTTTTTTTCCTGAACCCAGAAGCAAAAACACATGGAGGAGTTTTTGGGCTATCGAAATTGTATAAAGAATCTAACCCTGTTACCCTGGTATGATTTGAAGGGTCTGTTTGGTTTCTGGGATTTTGTAAGGCACAAACTGTTGATTAAGAAGAATCTGAAGAGAGAATAGAAAGAATAGAGATAAAAGAAGAATAGCAGATTAAGAAAGAACAGAGAGGAAGAGAAAATAGAGAGGGAGAGAGAATAGCAGATAGTCTGCAAAATTTATCAATTCTCATTGTTACCTTCCAAGTCTCTTACAATTCTCTTTATATACAATGGATTCCCATTCTTTACGTCAACTAACTAATCCTAACTGATAAAACTATTAACTAACAGTTATTATAACCTCCTAACTAACATTCCAAGTGTGATTCCATCAATGCACTTGCTGCTGCTGCTTCTTGTTGCACTCCTTCCAGCCTTCATCATATCCTCTGGTTCATAACAACACCCTCCCCATCAAGAGATTCTTGTCCTCGAGAATTTATATTGAAATCTGGAAACTGCCTTGATAATTCTTCTTGACCATGACATTATTGGATTCCTCTTGCCACATAGGTTTTTCAAAAACTTGCACCAACATTGTAGGTTTGAGAATCTTCTGTCATTTCTTGAAAGAAATATGACCAAAAACATTAGGAACGCACACAAGATAACGGGACCAACGATTCCTGGATCGAAAACAAGGATCTTGTGATGTTTATTTGCAGTATTTGATATAGGAATAACAGTAGGATTTGGATTTGGATTCAAAGGAAGGAAGCCAAAGGTTCTACTAAAGTTCCAATTCGCAATCAAGTGAAGCTCGGTGCTTCCTTCTGTAGAACTTGAACAACTCATATAAACTTTGAAGACACTCAAATCATTCTTGTAATCAATCCCAGCAGTGATCAAAATCTCCACTCTTTAAATCAATACCTTGTAAGATTGGTTCAACAATTTTGATTGAATTAAGGCTATCGATATCTAAAAAAAAATGGTGATCATTTGGATCTTTGAAATGGGCATCAAGCCTGGTGTCAAACTCACTACTCACAAACTTGTTCTTGGTCAACTTAGAAGAATAAACAAGATCCAAGTACCCTCTAGGCCTTGTTGAGAAAGAAGATGTTGTATTGGATTCATCATCACTAATCTCCTTCTCCGTCATCTCATCTTGTTGTTCCTCTATTTTCATTGATGAACTCAAAAGAACACGACCACCATTAGTCTTCAACTTTATTTTCACCCCCAAGAACAAACTTGCAACTTTCTTCCATTTTTGTGTTGATCCTTGGATGTGGTACAGTTCCATCAGTTGTTGGGTCATTCTTTTCACCTGTTAGTAGACCATTTCTTCCTTTTTTTACAACTTCCTGATTGTTCACTATCGTTTGCAATATAGGCCCTTATTGAATCCAATTTTGAATTGAATTGATCATTCTTCTTGTTTTGTTTTTCTCAATGTCTGTGATTTGCTGCTTTCCACTGCAAGAACTCCTCGTGCATCTGTTGCATTTGCTCTTCCAACTTCTTGCCTTGTTTCTCCAGTGCTCTAACCTTGTTACTCTCCACCATAGTTGCTAGATAATTGTTACAATCAATCAAATGACAGTGGATCATTTGTGGCTCTGATACCAAATGTTAAGGCTTGCCTTAACAAACTGTTGATTAAGAAGAAGAATTTGAAGAGAGAATAGCAGATAGTTTGCAAATGCCAATACCCTGGTATGATTTGAAGGGTCTGTTTGGTTTCTGGGATAATTTTGTAAGGCACAAACTGTTGATTAAGAAGAATCTGAAGAGAGAATAGAAAGAACAGAGAGAAAAGAAGAATAGTAGATTAAGAAAGAACAAAGAGGAAGAGAGAATAGAGAGAGAGAGAGAATAGCAGATAGTTTGCAAAATTTATCAATTCTCATTGTTACCTTCCAAGTCTCTTACAACTCTCTTTATATACAATGAATTCCCATTCTTTACGTTAACTAACTAATCCTACTAAACCTAACTGATTAAAACTATTAACTAACAGTTACTATAACCTCCTAACTAACATTCCAAGTGTGATTCCATCAATGCACTTGCTGCTGTTGCTTCTTGTTGCACTCCTAGCCTTCATCATATCCTCTGGTTCGTAACATAATTGAAGTTGAAAATGAAAACCCGGTATTGGCATTCATTTTCTTGGAGTGTTTCCATTTTGGTCCTTTTCTTATGTTTAATTTTTGTATTTTTTATGCTGTAGAACACGGAACAATGTGAGAGAAAAACCAGTCTGTGATTTTGCGATTGAAATAACTGAGAATGAACTGGGTATGCGATGTGATGTGAGTAGTGTCTTCTTGGTTTTGTCTTTCCAATTATTAATAGTGGCTTGCTAGACACTATTTGCTTGAACTATTTCGTCAATTTGATCGAATTCAGTGCATACCCCCCGCGGTTACTTATGCTCCCTCACATGAGAGTAGGGATGCATGCATATGTGCAATGTATGTTCTGTAAGAAATGTATTAGAACTGACCAATTATGTGGCCCTCTTTAATGTGCTCAAGCAGATTGCAATTCATCTATATCCTTGACCGTAGTTTGATAGTATTAATTGGTTGGTATTGATAATTGATCTATGTTTGTGCTTCAGATATTGAGCTAGTATTTGATAAGGTCTTTTGGATGTTCTTTTTCGTGACTCTCTACATGCTTGTGGGATGCTACTCTTAGGACTGGAACTTGCTAACTTAATATTACTTTCACTTTTTTTTTCTTACCACTCCTCGCGGAAGAAGATGCTCGGAGAATTAGTTCTGACAATGTCCTTGAAGAACGAGATTCTCGTTATGATGCGTTGCTTAGTCAAATGGTGGGCAGAATTAAATCTAAGCCCGGAGGAAAGCTTGAAACGGGTGAGGTGGGTTATTGGGATTCACTCTTGCTGTTTACATTTTTCAATCAACTGTTGATTCATAGATGCTATTATTTATTGCTTGTCACTTAAACACCTTTTACTGTTCTCCTTCCCATTTCTTTTAGAAAGATCATATAACTTTATTAATTAGAGATAATGGCAACCTGAAAATTATATGCTGCAACATGTTTCTCTCTCTTCAGATCGTCATTTGAAAATCCAGTTGGATTTCTTGACAGGCACCTGTGGTTGAAAGGTACGATAGGCCCATGCCAAAGCTGAGAAACACAAAACCTGATTCTGGCAGATATGAAGAAAGGCCTGGTTCTCCAGGAACTCTGAATGTAGCACAGCTGTGCCAAATAATGCTCCTGTATCAAGGGAAGGCTGATGATCATGAAGGACCCATGAATGCCCAGCAAGTCGCTGAGAAGTTTTGACTTGAAGTTGCACAAGTTCAGGGGGTCCTGCAGTTCTTATCACTGCCGCCAGAGGATAACAATAAACAGAGAAGCAATCGGTGAAAGATTGTGGGCTTTTAGGATATGCTGTTGAATAAGAAAGCAGTCAATGCCAGAATTCCATGTCCTTCATTATAGAGCAAATCAGCAAGATACAAATATACTGTTAGTTGGCCGTTCTTGCGAACAGAATTTTGGACAACAATTTGTCCTGTTGAGTATGTCATCAGCAAATTTTGTTGGTAATCTGATTCTGACCACTAATTGACACTATTTGCTTGTACATAGAGTTGGGGAACTATTCCCCTCCTTGTTTCTTGTGCTGATATGTAAAATGCCAGTCTTGTATGTTTTATCAACTCCGAGTTATGCAAGGCTTTAGCAAACAGCAAGGTGGCAATGGAACTTCCCGGAAGACATCCAGGACCTACGTGCAACTTGGGACTCCATAAACTTCCATCCAAACCCTTCCATGGATGACCATTGCGTCTGGAAAGGCCACCCCTCAGGTGCTTTTACAATTGATTCTGCATGGGAACTTCCCGCCACTCTTTCATACTCTGGCTTGCTTCTCTAGGTCGTCTGTGCACCATGAATAGGCTGCACATGGCTCGAATAGAATGCGGTCTGCATACGGAGACTCATGATCACTTATTCTTCCATGGCCACTACTCTAGCTCCTCAGTATGGGGAACCATCAACAACAAAGCTAACATGCAACTAGTGATTCTTCCATGGCCTGCTAGCTCTTGGAATCATCTGCTTCTCTGAGCTTCCACAACTTACCAAAAGAAGAACATCACCCACATGATTGCTCGCCTCCTTCTATCCACCATGGTCTACTTCATATGGCAGGAAAGGAACAACAGAATCTTCAGCAACTGCTACCAGCCCTCTCAGACAACTAGTGAGGAAATCTACTAGCTTATCATAACTCACATAACAAATATGGAGCACAAATGCACCATCCCAGCCCTGATCTGAGATGTTTGGAGCCTCCTGGATCCTTAGAGTAATGCTCCAATGGCTGCATTTCTTTTTTAGTTTTCTAGTTTGTAGTTTTCTTTTTTCTGTTCTCTTTTTAGAATTGGCTAGGTAGTTTTGGAATGTTGCACATTCCAGTCTCCTAGCCTATTTTTATTTTAGACTTCCCTCTCTTCTTCTTTTTTTTTGCCCTTTTTGTACTGTTCCTGTGCCTGTTATTTCAGTTGGTTTTTCTTCTTGTTTCCTGGTTCTCCGAGAAGTATGCCTCTCATTCACTTTGTAAGTTCCTTCTTCTTCAATACAATTAAACCTTTCCCAAAAAGAGAAATAGCAAGGTGACAATTTACATTCAATGATGTTGAGGTTTCGCAATGGACTGCACGGTCAGGACTTGCCACTGCAGTAGTTGGCCGTTGCCACCCTGTGGCCTGTTGCCCGTAACTAGTATGTTTCTGGTCACAAACTTATTCTCCGGTGATACATGAAGGGTGGTCTTAGACGGGTAGTGGTTCCATGGATTACATTGCTAAGATCCCCAACGTTTATAACCGCTGCAAATTCATCAAACAATGGTCAGATGCCCATATCAATAAAACAGCAATTGGCGACCAAAGTGTAACAAAAGAGCAAACCCAGAAACTTGAGGATTAAATTCCCGAACAAGGTCCCCTGTAACATTAAGACGAGAATTCATGCTCCATAGCCAAACCATTGTGCTCCAATCCCCTTGATTCCCAAGAAGATCTCAACGTTGAAATCCCGCTTCTACTAAACAATCAAAATACATATAACTAAACCAGCAACAACAGAGCTTCCACCATGTGTGAACAAATTTAGAGATTTAATGAACAGTCCATGATCTCCAGTGGCATATAAATAATAGCATTGTCTCCTGAAACGTTTACCTACAAAAAATGACCATACCCTCTAAATTTTAATTTTTACCTCGTTTACTCTACAAGCATAAAATCCAGCCTCTAAAAATGACTAATCAAAATATAACCACCCCCACTTCCTTCTGTGGGGGCAAGAAGAATGGGACGACCAAAATGCATAAAAAGAGAACAGAAAATATTTTGTTAGATTCAAGTCAAAATAGACTCCAGCCAGTCTGATGTGAATTCATACGCCACAAATGTTACAGCACCAGCTGGTGCAGCCTTGACAGTTGATGGGACGATGCCTTTATAAAGACCAGCCCAGCCCTCCGTCTGCAAAATTCGGCGAAGAGCATCAAACATGTTTCTGTAAGCACGATGCTCGACTCGACCACCATACTTTGGGTGCCTCTGTAGTCCTTCAATCTGTAGCAGCCAAAAAACAAAGAAAAATCAAATATCATTGACAGTGCTGTAAGACAGAAATAGATGGCAACAGCACTTGTTAAAACTCAAGTTTTTTGACTAGCAAATTGATTTGGAACAAAGATAAGCTTTTAGCAATCAACATTAAAAATGCATAATCTACCTGAAACCTTTTCTTGACCACATCAAGAGGATGACAGACAAGTTTGGCACACGTGCCAGCTGCTAACCCGCAGATAAAAAGCTGAAAGCTTGAAAGGTTATCATCTGTGCTTATGGAGCTTGTGGATGACGATTTGTGATGGTTCCAGGCCTACAATGAATCCTGTAAAATGTATTACCGTCCAAAACAGCTTGGTATGTATGTGTAGAAAGCAGGATGAAATATCCACCAAGTGCATGCAACACACATAACCTTCTTTCAATTCTTGAATAGTGTTGGTTAAAATTTAAAACTAAATTGCAATTCTTAACCAATTGACCAGCTGTAAAGAACTAAATTTAGACCTTGATGACTGGCCAACAAAATCCATGACAGAATAGCTTCTCCATTGCCATTAAGTTAGCGACTGCTTTGATAGAAATGACAAGGTGTCTCTCCAGCTTTAACAAGGTGATGTTTTATTTAAAATGAAAAATTATTCATACAGCAGAGCAGATAATTCCAATTGTCTCACTCTCAATATATTTCCACCTATAATTTGAATAGTGTTGGTTAAAATTTCAGTGTGTAACGGGTGGATAATCCCCAAAGACCAAGAACGCTATTTTTTTCAAATGTTTTACCAGCACACTAGATTGACTTTTTGACCAAATACCATTCTTGTTCTTCCAATTCCAGATAAAAGTTATTATCCCTTTAAAATCTTACCGTGGTCCAGTGCTTAGACACTTGACTACAAAAAGAGATCTGAATTCTTACCATGGTCCAGCGCTTAAATGTATCGTAGGTGCCAAACTGAAGTCCAGCATAAGGAACAATCTCAACCAGTGTTGGGGATAATCCAGCATATAAGCCTCTGAAGCCACGAGTTCTGACAATATCAACAAATGCTGACCTCATTGTTGGATACACCTATAAGGCACTAATCAGTCAAGCAGTAAAATGTAATAAAATCATTCTAAGGTGTCTGGAAATAGTGTCTGAGAGACAAATGAACTGAATAGGGTGAAGTGAATTATATACACTCCTTTATGCAGTCAGCTTATTTCTGCATAGTACTTCCACTAATCAAAATCATCACAGGGAAAATTCAAGAGAGTCGCCCATGTCTCTTAGAGAGCATAAGAATGACACAAATAATCATATTCTATACCTTAGGTTCACCCTGTGAAGCTAGTATGGTTCTTAGAAGATCAAATGGGTACGACCCAACTGTAGCTGCACACCCTGCTAATGCTCCGCTGGCATAGGAGAGGTAAGGACTCAACTGAATATGATCCTCTGCATCATATTAAGCAAACAGGCCAATAAAAGAGACCTTCAGGATACGTATACAGGACAGATATTAAACATTTCATCACCTCCAGCGCCATCATATTTTCAAATAACATTGATACAATGACCTTCACCAGCATTAGGTATAAAATATAATAAATTGACAGTCAGAATCTGGACCATATGTTTCTAAACATACAGTAGAGCATAATACAAGTAGATTTTCCAGTAAAATTGTGCCAAACCTGTCACCATACATAACTTCATGCTAATGTATTACAAAATTTGAATCAGTTTTATGTTAATCTGAATGTTGAATCAATCTATAAGCAAGGGAAAACAAAATAAAAAATGAGGTCATATTTGATTTGTACATGTCTATGTCATCCATTCACTAGTCAAAAATATTTTCATTATGTTCAAAAGAAACCTTTACTGACAACAGCTAAACTACGTAATAGAACATTCATTGCCAGAATCAAATTTAGAGATGATATTAATCTGTTTATAATTATACCTGTCTTAGAAGAACCGGCAGCAAATGTTTTCAATTTGTGCAACACCGCAAATTGTATGGCAGTGTATGGCATAACCATAAGTAAAGCTGGGACATTTCCACGCCAAAAACCCTACAGCATGCAATCATCTTGGATAAAAAGCAGGAAAATGGTAGATAGCCTTCACAAAATTAGTGTTTGAAAATATCTAGAAGGAACTCCCAAGAACAATATTTGGAAATCATAAACCATCCACTATACACAATGGCATGGAGTGAAGGAACTGTGGTATGTAGCAATGTGTAGAATATCTACCGCTGAGATTAGTAGCTAAAAGAAAAGCAAGTTTCATTTACCTTTACTACCTGAAGAACATGGATAGATAAGTTAAAAAATCACATTCTCAAATTCTGGGCTCAGATCCCTCTAGTTATCCAAAAAAAAAAAAATCCAATCCTCAGAAAAATAGAAAAGGAACCTACATTTGAAAGACATTCCATCACTTTAATATTTATACCACACCTCGACTGAAGCTAAAACATAAAGTTGGTAAATTGGGAGTAAACCGCCTGGGGTTCAGCAACCCTGCTTCTGTAAAGTTCAAATCATTGGCTTAGATTTCTAAATACTCATCTACAACAAGTATCATTAAATCAGCAACAGTGTACCAATTTTGATTTACACTATTCAAATAAATCATCCATCCAAAAATAATAAACAGAAAGAATGCATCATACCGGTAAACCTTCCTCTCTAAATATATCCTTTGTTGCTTGCAACATTCCTGTGTACTTTGATGGTGCAGTCACATTACTGCGAACCAAAGCCCACAAAGACGTTGGCTCCAGTTGAACCTGTCAACAAATACACACCCCAATATTTTTCTTAGTGTCACCTCTCGACACTTTTTGACTCATAAAATAACCTATATACAACCATGCATTTGAAAGACAAACACACAATAACTAACAACAATATATAAATTAACATGGAGATCTCCTTAGTGTACAATAGCAGAAACCCCTTTTCAACTAAAGATCTATACTCCCCATTTCCAGGCCTCCATCATGAACTTTAAATTCTTATTCAAGTTGCATATTAATTCCATTCACATGAGCAACAGAACTTTACAGATATACTCTATTGAAAAGTGTCCATTAGAGAAACAAACATTGACAACTTCTTTTTATCAAACAAACAGAACCTTACAGACCAATTTATCAAGACAGTGAAAACCCCAAACAAGGAAGTACAAAAATCGCATTGTTTCATTGAGAAAAACAAAAACCCATCATAGCAAAACAATCAAATTTCAAACCCACATAATTCAACAATTAATAATAAAAAAAATAAAAATAAAAAAAGGACCTGGAATCTGATCTTGATGACATCAAGAGGAGATGTAACAGTACGTGAAATGCCACCAGCAATAGCACCTGCTGTTGCATCTATTAACGCCCTTTTTATCTGCCCTCCTCCATCTGCTGTTGCTGGCTCCTCCCCCTCCATTCTCATTATCACTGATTAAATATCCCTGAACCGAACCGAACGCCCCCTTTCCCTT
>Ga0307511_10008217_pt1 | contig 10441 bp, 12 predicted proteins | sample 13_EM_MG_FD_200266 | JGI IMG/M metagenome (GOLD analysis project Ga0307511, IMG submission 200266) | Populus trichocarpa ectomycorrhiza microbial communities from riparian zone in the Pacific Northwest, United States - 13_EM | ecosystem: Host-associated > Plants > Roots > Unclassified | place... | reverse complement strand
TCACTCTGAAATAACACATATCCCGCCGTGGTGAACATGGAATTTATACCTGGCCCTGCAATTACTCGAGTCCTTTGCGCCGATTGCGGTGAGAGCCAATCCGTGGTAGAGGGAGCTGTCGAGTGCTAATGCCGAGATCAGGAATTCCCATCGTGCCCAACTCGGCCAATTTGTGTGTTGCGTGTCTAAGGAATAGGTGAGCATTGTATGCACCACGGTGTTGAAGTGCGAGCTAAACAATTTTTCGCAGTGTCGATATAACGGAGGGTATTCCGAAACAATGTGCGAGAATCTGATCGTACCATGCTGAGATGCATTGATTTCCCTCCCAGCATCGGTATCGTTTTGCAGAAACTGCGAGCGTTTCTTATCACCTCCACAAGCGTGGACTTTGGCGCGGCCAGAATCCCAGGAGCTGCTCGCGATATGTCTTAAAAGACTTAAAGGATTAAATAAAGTGCGACTGACAGAAGCGCACTTCATCTGGACAGAACCACATTCAAGACGATTGCGCGTATCGCTTACTATTCAAAAAGAGGTCTGTAGAAGAATATTTTTTCGATGTCTCCTCGCCCCACTCAACAATCGCTCTGAAAACGTCTAGGTTTTGGCCTCTACGATCCTTGAACAAGTGTTCGAGATCGAATACCTTGTACACAACACACAGTGCCCTGATTGCACACGACTCGCAGCAAAAAATACGTGGAAAGCACTCGTCCAAGTGCGCCAGAAAGTTTCTCATAAACGAACCTTTTTGTACCTCGAGCAGCTAATATTGAAGCACGGAGCCCAGAAGGACACCATCTCCGTTAAGGAGGTGAGAGATGGTCTGGATTTCTTTTACAGCCAACGCAGCCACGCTATTAAAATGGTAGAATTCCTGAACGGTGTTGTACCCATACGGTAGGTGAAGCCACTGCGTCTTGATTTCTATTTGATTGTGTCCGCTTGTACAGGACGAAGGGGTCGGAACGACTTCTCTCCACGGATACGCATTCGAACACTGCAAATTACAAATTTACATATTCGGTGGAGATCGCTCCCATCTGTAAAGACGACCTCGTTTGTATCCCGCCGAAACATGCGCGATCGCTCTCGAACATTTCACCATTGACAATATGTACACGCGTCGGAGCATCTTTCCATCTTCTTGACGTCAGCACATTGAAGTCTGTTGAAGTCAACGGTCAGGTATACTGGCGTGCACCATTCTCTGCGTTGGCTGGAATGGGTGATCTGATGGAATTCACGGTTCTGGATATCGAACCTGTCGGGACCACTCGTGGCCGATTGGTCCTTGCCGATGCTCAGGTTGCACTTGCAGGCGCATTCAGGTCGCAGGCGAGTCTCAACGACGGCGAAGTGGAGATGGACTATGAAACGGCCGCCAGAAAAACGCAGATCTTCCACACTCGCACCCATCTGGGTGGAATTTTGCAACCGGGAGATACGGCCATGGGTTACTATCTTACGTCGTCCAATTTCAACTCAGACGATTTCGCGACATTGCAAGCGGATCGCATTCCAGATATCGTGCTAGTCAAGAAAGCGTATCCCAACCGGAGAAAGAAAGGAAAGCCTAGAAATTGGAAGCTACGAAGCATCGCCAAGGAGCAAGGCGAGGAGGGCGACACTGGTGGCGGACGTGGTGTAGTCGGTAGGATGGGCGGTCGCGATCAGAAGAGGGTGGACGAGGACTATGAGTTATTCTTGATGGATCTGGAAGAAGATCCCGAGCTGAGGGGGACTGTCAACCTTTACAAAACAAAGGATGTCAACATGAAGGACGCTATTGATGGTGGGCGGAGGCAGCGCCACGGACAGTACGGGATGGATGTGGATGAGGTGGATGGTGGCCATGTTCCACTTACAAGTGGAGAGGAAGGGGAGGAAGAAGAACCTGATTTCCCCGAAGTGAAGCTGGAGGAATTATTAGAGGAGTTTGACGAGATGACTTTGGAAGATGAGCCTGCTCCTTAGCTCCCATGTGTTGATTGCCCGTGGTTAATTCCAAGTACTCACTTTTGCTTCGTACGTCTTGTCACGCAATGCAACCCCTTAGGTAAGTCAGAAAGTAGCCTTGTATCACGAGCGATTGCTACACAATCTCAGGGTGCATGAGGCGATATGTATTACTATCACTACAATCATATTAACTATCCCGATGATGGATTACATGGTATTCCGATATAACGACTTGGGATTACAGGGGACCACAATCAACATGACCTTTGGGTTCTGGTTCGTAAGAGCAACACCCAACGTCTTCCAGAAACTTGGCCCGCTCTTGTTCTCTACATTGGAGACCCATGCCGGTAGTCATAAATTTCCCGTCAGGACTTGAAAGTCTATAAGTCATCTCCAGGCTGGAGGGGTATCCTTTCCCCGCTCCCCGACGAAAATTTGGTGTCAATGACGGAAGGGTCTTAGGATCTGATGCATATTTATAAACGCGTATTCGTTGCGTCGATGACAGCGAAGGTGCGAAAAGGGCCAGAATGTACAGCTTGAGCTCGTTCGGAAGTGCGAAAAACGGGAAAAGAATGGTTGACGTTGGGGAAGGATTAGAATTGGGTCTAAGGTGAGAGGGGGCGGAGGACGTCGGAAGTAACTTGGAACACATGAGTAATGGGCGAGCATGTCTCAGCAGGTTGCATGCTTCCTTCCCAGTCTGTCGCCGCCAATATTGGTTGCGCATGATAACTCTATGCAAGCCCCGTTCACAGTCTTTCCATGCTTCCTCTGTCTCTGGGATACCGGGTGGCTGATCGGTCATGGGAAATTCCGTCGAAGAGGATTGGCTAGCTATGATTTGGAGCTGTGGTGCTGTCAGTTGATTGGCATACACTTCAACCTTGCTTAGAGCCCAGTTCCCTTTCTCAATCGCTCGTATGACTTCCCAGACACCTCTGACTCCAAGGTTATTTCCGCTGCACTTCAATGTATGGAGGTAGCATGTCCCTTGGTTGTCCATCACCTTGCTTCCTGCAACCCAGGCAGCAATAGCGGATGCCCCTCGAGGGGTAAGGCCAATGGCATTGATATGTAGCTCCCCGAGAGACCGTGATCGAAGGAGAGGAAGAAATCTGTCCACGAACAAGTCACCCAGTTGCGAGTTACCAGTGACTGAGAGGAGACGTAATCGTGAAGAATTTAAGGCACTCGCGAAAGAAGTCAGAGTGGCTGGATCTGGTGTGAGCTCATTCTTCAAGAAACTGGCATTAGAAACAATCGATCTTTGAAAAAGCACACGCTACATACTAACATTGGTTAACCACAGTACCTCAAGGACATCATTCCTACGGACAAATTCTGCAATGGCCAGAAGCCCTTTGCATCCAATATTATTGTTCGTGAGGCCGATTTCGGTTATCGTAGCTCGATGCTGGGATCCCTCAGTTGAAGAGAGATAGGCAAATAATTGACACGTGCCATCGTCCCCGAGTGAGTTGTGATTCAAAGAAATCGTGGCTGTCACAATATGACGGGAACTCAACATCGAAATCACTTTTTGTGCACCTGTAGTCGGGATGGAGTATATTTATCAGTGCCTATGGCCAGTCCTCCCGTGTCATGAAGTTCACCTACGACGCCACAAAGCCCCTCATCAACATGACTAAAACGGTGACGACTGGAAAGTGAAACAGGCTTGATCGACAAGGCGCCAGTACTAGAGGGTGAGAGCAGACGGAGCTCCATCTAGACCGAAGCAAAATCGATATGATGAGGTAGGTGACCTTGTCCGTTTCCTGAGTTCGTTGTTCCAGTGGTTGTTATATACATGTATCCAGGGACCAAGTGAGTCAAGGAGGGGCAGGCCAGTCCTTGCTATGTATGTAGACACTGTTGTCTCCTTGAATCAGTGAGTATGAATATGTGCTTATGTAATTACGTCATGGAGGACTCGAAATGCCACCTGCGTCGGCAGAACCCTTGCTTGACGAATTGAATTGGAATGGCGAAAGTCAATTAAAGAGTACAGTTTGCTTCTCAAATGCTGAGTTGTCGATCTACGTAGTAGCATTGTAACTATTGAAGTGTATTGAAAGGTAACACTTCCAAAGAAGGCAAAAAGATCAGTCGTAGGACGTTCCCACGATATAACGAAGTCCCAGAGCCCTTGTCAAGCAAGGGAATATTGGTGAAGTTGGTACTGTCACTACAACATCATATTCACTCTGTCGCAGCACACTCGGCAACTGTGTGATATTCAGTCTGTTTTTGGTGATGTAAAGAATGTGTAGAGTCATATAAGTTAAAAATTCATGTGTTTCAAAAGTGTGTCTGACTCAGTGAGGCCTCTGAAGTATTGGTAAATGGGTGGAGGGTGTAAGTGTAAGGAATGGGGTACAATGATAATTGCACAAGTCATATCACGATAGCCACAAATGCGGTGTGGTGTGGTGGAGTTGACACACCTTGGACAGAAACAGCTCTGCTTCGGTCTTACCAACATGTTGAAGTTCGTGACAATTGCCAGTGGAATGATGGCACAACCCCAACAAGATTCTGTTCTAGGAGTGTGTGTAAAGGGAGGAGTGATGGAAAGCGTACCTCGAGTGATGGAATGAAGACGACATCGAAAGCGATAAAAAGAGAGGACGAGATGTAAGTCCATTTGCGAAGGAAATGATAAAATCATAATGGATGAAAAGAGTGGAATATATACTAGTAGTTGCTAGTTAAGTGATGGAAAGGCCGAATAATAAAGAGAGGCGCAACAGAAACCGAAAATTAGATTGGGAAGTGGTATACTTGCGGAGATCAAAAGTACAAATGCTAGGTTTTGCGTTGAATGCGAAGGTTTTCCCAGGGAAACATATAGAGCAGAGACGCAGAACCCAATGGCACCCATAAACACGTTGTTTCACTCCGCCTTGAAACGGGCGCCGTCTCCGCCCCTCGTAATGACCTTCATGAAATTGAAGAACCGCTCAGAGTACTCAGTTGGTGGGACGGCGCTGATTTTATGCTACAAATTCAGGTATTCGGATCACTCAATCGAGGGATAGAGCGTGCCATTAAACTTACTCGATCAGCTGAAAGGCCTTTCCAAAAGTGTTCTAACTTCTTCAACGATTTATACGGGGTCAAAATGTCGATGACCCCCAAGTAATACAGCGTGTCCATCGGTTGATTGGCCTCGTCCGTCGCTTGTAACCCGCCCTCATCTTGATAGAATATGAAATACTGTCGATCCCCGGTGTCTTCCTCAGGTAAATCGAGGGCTTCGGATCCAAACTTTTTCGGATCGGGTGTACGCATCGCGCGGCGCATGGCGATAGCTTCAGGGGATCGACCACCCTTGACATGGGTACTCTTGCGACGAAGAGCCGGAACAGATGGCTTGCAACGCAGCATATGTAAGACCCTGTTGAAATCCAAAGGAATGTAAGGACTTACTGAAAACACCTTGAGCGTATTACTCCGAACGTTTTCCCTATTTCCCCGTCGCATGTGATGTATCCCCACCAGGAGACTGTAATCCATGACATGGATTCGCCTCAGAAACTCCGAGTCTCTGCGGAGTTGCTCCGTCAGGAGTGCACACTTTTCTGGCCCAAGCTCCAACATTTTGCCACGATTGATCCAGTTTAAGTCCTTCAACACCGCACGAGGGTTTTTCTGCGCCTTTTCCTCTGGGAATTCTCTTCCGACTGTGCTACCCTTCAGATCGAAGGTCTCGTGTATGTCCTTGTGCGGAGGGAACAGGTTGTTCATGATCACGAAATGAATCTTACGACCTCTCGGCAACTTCACGCGGTGGAGACCATAGAAGCGTGAAAGCAACGTATGAGGGTTGTTCTTTACATGGGCATGGTAGTTCTTCAGCACCGAAAGAAGGAACTTGTGCTCTGAATGCCGGATCGTCTTGATGATAAACCGGTAATCCCGCGAGAAGTAGAAGAACGAGCCAGACTTGCCAGGTGAGCCAAGTTCTGAGAGGATATACTTGACAGTCAAAGAGAGCAGATAGTCGGCAGGATCAATCTGAAAGTAATCCTCGCGGAGCTCGCGGAAGACCCATGGTGCATAGTCCTTGAATTTAAAATCGTACTTGGCAGAAGGCGTCAATTCATTTCCGACACTGACGAGTAACACAGGTGATCAGCATTCCAAAGATGAAGCACGACAAACAGACGCACATATCGAAAGAGTACTTGTGTTGTGCCGTGAAATCTTCGTCAGTAAGTGGTCGCTTAATCTTTGCTTGACACCTCGATACCTTCGTGGTCAGCGGCCACGGATTAGTCATTGTGATTGAAAGAACGACACAGGACTTACAGCAATACGGATCCCCGTCAGCATATTATACATCAGGACATAATTGACATGGTCCTCCCCGATTAAGTTGCCCACGAGCGGCCGGTTGTCATCTTCTTTCGCACCCCACGAACCCCGCTGAGTGGTCGTTTTTCGGGTTAGCGCAGCCTCAGCCTCAGCCTTCCGCTTCCTCTCTCGCCGAATCTGTTCCGCGTGCAGTTGAATATCATCCTCGATGTCACCGTCATCGTACGTGCCCCCAGGTTGAGGTGCCGAGCGCACAGTACGGACACCAGGACAGGATGTGGTGTTGCGTCGTGTGGGGCGGCCAGACATGCTCTGACTCTGTGGGGGCTGTAGGAATCCATCTGGAGACAGGGGTACAACTTTTGCGATGGGCGAGGCCGATGTCTCAGTGATATGGGCATCGACCGTGACAGCGCTCCCGTCTGACTGGTCCGAGATACGTGGTGCACGCGTGCTCACTGTCAAAGCCCCAGAGCGTGAACCAAAGGAGGATAACCTCATGGTATCCGTAGAGGATCTCTGAGGGATATGATACTGTTCGTTGGTTGATATCGGACAAAAGGAGGGCACGGAATGCGCCAGACGTTGTGTGTCACGGGAATCAGATAATGATCGGTCCCTACCGCTGTTGACATGGTGCTCAAAAACGGGTTGGCGAGACGGGTCCGGATTGTTTCTTGGACGAGTAGGCATCTCTGGAGGTTCTTCCTGATCGACGCTCGCGGGAGGTGAAGGCGGCGGGGGACCGATAGGGTCAGCTCCGCCAGTTGTAACGCGAGTATCGACAAAACTGTTTTGAGCATAGTGGATGACTTTGCTGGAACTTGAGACGATTGATGGGGAACCAGGGCCAGTTTGAAACATGGCCGCCTCGCTTATGGCTTCCTCTCCTTGGCGATTCGGTGGAGCATTAAGCGTATCTGCAGACGATGATCGGGTTGGTGCAGTGAGCGGGTTGGGGGTCGTCGGTGTCAAAGGAGAGGCTTTTGCTGTAAAGAAAGATGTCCCAGAGGAAGATACGAAACTCTGCCTTTGAGAGTTGTCGTAGACGGTCGGTGATACAGGGGACGATGGACGCTGCGTAGTTATCGTTGATGCAGGTAGAACGACCGTCGCAGCCATCGCAAACGAACTTCAACAAACGGTAGGAGAGCGAACGCCACTGTTGAAAAAAGGGGCAGCTTGTCCTTGAAACCAACAGAGAAAGTAGACTCTAGAGAAGAGGACTGTCGCAACCAACGACGAGTGGTGAGCCTCAACTTGGAGTGCTTCGTCAACGTCGAGGTCAACGTCGTTGGTGCAGTCTGGGCTTATCCAGGGGCAGTGCACATCTCGGCAAACACGCTGCGGCCATGTTTCGTTCTCACAGTCATGACATTCATCCAAGCCCGTCCATTACCATATCCTACAAGTAAAATGGTATCCCGTATACTACTGGTGCAGCTCCAGTCAGGTATTTGAGCTTGCATAGCTGGCGTGACTGCGCTATGGCCGCTACAATCGACGTCCCTGGCATTTCGCCGTTTTCGGGGGAACACTGCTTCACATTGTCGGGGATTAGTCGAAGCCGGTCAAACACACCCTGAGTGAACTTGTCGATGTCACGGTCTGTCACGTCCCACAGGTTCGCCACCAAGGTTGGGCTGTGGTCATAAAGGCTACCAATCAGCCTCCGCTCAACAAAAAGGTAGCCATGACGAAAGAGTGCACCAGGGTACTAATCCGACTCACCATCCAGCAAGCATATAATGATAGGGCGTTCCAACCCGATCAAACTCCCCCATGTCCTTGAGAGCACCAGATGAACAACCCCACAACATCGTCGCGGCACATCGCGGCAGGTGTCGAATCTTGTGTGAACGCACGTATTGCTCTCCGCCCCCGTGTCCGAAATAACTGAGGTAGAGGGGATGTCTGTCAGACTGGTATAGGGCCAGGCATAGGGTGTGCACTCACACTACGAGGTCCTTTTGCGATAGCGCGTTTAAGAACTCTTGTTCGCTCGGTGCGCGGCCCACAATCCCATCCCATCCTTCGCCATGCATCTGCTTGAGCCACGAAGCGAAGCGGCTCTCCGTACCCTTGAGATCACCACTTGGGTTCAGGACATAGTATACCTTCCGAGGATCAATGTGGATCCGATCACCGGGGCACCCCGCCCGCCTTGTGTCATCGAATTCATGTTCGTCACTAGTTGTGCGTCTTTGCCACGTGGCGAGATGTAGACGATCAAGCAAAAAGTTAAGGCTTGGGATCCTGCTGACACTACGACCGCGGAGGACTGGAATGCTCTCCCAGGGTATGCCCTGCAAGTGTCTATCGAGGACCAGGAATGTATGGTGATCCTCGGCGACTCTTCCCTTCTTCTCTGTCTTCTTGCGTACGGCTCGGTGCTCAGAGAGTGCGCTGCGCAGGTCCACCACTGCTTGATCTACGTCTACCTCGGATATAGCGACAGGAACGCCGTGCAACTGGTACAAGTCAAGCATGAAGCACAGAAGGTCCTCCAACTCTTCGTTCCTGCAGGACGGTGGAAGTGACGCGAGGCAGTTAAGGAAGGGCTCTGAAAGTAAAGGTGTGGAACAGGGGGACGATGTTCCATCTGATTTCGGCTGTCGCTTTTTAGTGTCCGAGGAAGGCAATACACGCGACAATACTTTGTCCACGCGCACACGGAGATCCTCGAGATGGCCCAAAGTAAGATTAGGAGGAGGACTAAGTATAGTCTGCCATATGATGCATTCAGGTGCCTGACATGGGCATGAAATCTCGAGTTTAATCTTACCTTGAATCCTCCCAGCCAACAAAATTCAATATTATCCAGCAGTTCCTTCAATCGCTTATCTAGCGCTGCCCGCTCTGACCACCAGGCCGCACGGTCTGCCGGATCATCGTTTCGTACGTGCACTGCCCGTCGCGCACCTTCATCACTTAAACGCACAATATTGCGGAGTTCAGCAAGCGCCTCGCCGAGTGTGAGGTGGATTTCATCGCTGTCGACTCGACCGCGAAGAGGCAAACAGAAAAGTAACGGCGACGAAGAAGAGGATAGTCGGCTCAGCAGCATTGTTGATTTGTCCGGGTTAAGGATTATATGAATGACGGTCCAATTCGGCGGTAGCTTCGAGATATCCAAGGACAGAGTCTTAAAGGCTGACAGTGAGGCGGCGGCGGCGTGCCTTTCTTCCAAAGCCGACCAGTATGAGACCACTGCGTCGGGGACTGCATCAGGCTCAAAGCTGGAAGAAGCGGACGAGCGGGAAGAAGTCGGATGCCCTCGAATAGGTCGACGGGAACTGACATTTGACTTCGCTCCAGAAGGAGGGTCTGGTAGCAGGGAAGAAGTGGTGGAGTCTTTCAATATCGGCCATTGAAGGTCGTCCGTGCTATTCGCGTCAGGAAATTTGTGTCGGATAGCTTCGAGCATTTCTCGTTGGAGAGTAACCGTTGATGATGCATCTGTGCGCAGTCACACAATTAGTTTCATAGTTTGAACCATCTTAAATACCGACCCAGAAGGAAAATTGCAAGCAGTGGGCCATCCAAAACCATCTTTCCGAGGGTTGACTGCAGCGCCTGGATCATACCAAGCGATATTGTCGCCTCTCTCACGTGGGAGACGGCTCCCTTTCGCGATGTGAGTGCCAAATCTGACCAAAAAAGCGTTTCAGCATCGCCGAGGGTATGGAGTATATCTTGTGCAGTGGGAGAAAGTGAGCGGTCTCGCTCTCCCGACATCACCATGGGAAGCGCGATTGCTTATTTGATTGCATCAACATTAATGTACAAAGGGGACGCAGATGGCATGGACGCACTTGATTCGGTCAGAGAATTGAGGAGAATGTCTGCTTGGAACTGCTCATACACACTGTGCAAGGTAAGTTTCCCCATAACCGCATGTTCTTCTCCCTAATTAATCCACGTTATAGATGCTCCAGGGTGATTATAAGGTGGGACCCACCTTGATTTCTGCAGATGGCGGCAACGACATCAGACGGTCAACCAGCTGCCTAAACAAGTCGCCTCCCTCGTTTCTCAAGAGCCAAACTGTTCATGTGTTAGATAACCGATATGAAATGAAGTGCGTCTTACTATGACGACGAAAGATGTTTGATAGGAGCCTCGGTAGAGTCATACCCTGTCCAGGGTT
>Ga0307511_10008216_pt1 | contig 10442 bp, 12 predicted proteins | sample 13_EM_MG_FD_200266 | JGI IMG/M metagenome (GOLD analysis project Ga0307511, IMG submission 200266) | Populus trichocarpa ectomycorrhiza microbial communities from riparian zone in the Pacific Northwest, United States - 13_EM | ecosystem: Host-associated > Plants > Roots > Unclassified | place... | reverse complement strand
AGGAAGCCAGCGGATCCAATCAAGGTCATAATACCCTCCTATCCCCCACTAATGCTATGAGATATGTGCCAGGAGTGGGATTTATGCACCAACAACATTACACATCAAATGAGGATAACAATCACGTTCAAAACCCTCAATTACAGGAGAAGACGTCAATTCCTCCTGCACCACTGCCACTCGTCGATGCAACTTCTGCAAAGGCGAGGGACACTATGCATCAACATGCGAGGCAAAACGAAAGGCAGACTCAGACTTCAGGTATGGAATCGTGCCAGGGATCAATATGGCAAAGATACACCTCGATCTCGACGACGGCCCTAAAGATGACCCTGACTTCTATCTCGTTGCTCACGTTGACAAAGTTGATAGAATGAGAGAAGCCTACATTGCATGCATCAGGATATGCCCCATGTGGAGCCAGCTCTACAACGGACCAGAAGGAAAGAAAGGAGTAAGCAAGGACAATGGGTTCTTGTACAAAAAGAATGATAAAGGAGAATGGAGGCTGGTTTTACCAAACACGTTTGACATGAACGGTAAGAACTACCTCGAAGATCCAATCAAGGAAGCTCATGATGCTACGGCACATGGCGGAGTTGAGAAAACGTTGAAATGGTTGACTGATATATTTATTTGCCAGCCATTTTCAAGGCTCGTTAAAGTATAAGTGGCGAGTTGCGATACCTGTCAAAGGACGAACTATAGCAACAAGGCACCATTAGGACAAGTAACTATGTTCCATGTTCCTGCAAGAGCCTGGACGGATATCACTATGGATTTTCTTAAGATGTCTCCTGTTTTCACTTATTGCTCTACCTTATACCCGAACATTGCTTTGGAAGATAATCATAAGATTTGCTTTTCGAGACTTTGGACGATTGTCTAGAGACAATCAGGATTTATGTTTCTCATTCCAGTCTCTAATAACCTCATGGCAGAGAAGTACACTGATACCTTTGATAAGCATGTTGCTTCTGTTATTGGTTATCCCTACTATATTGTTTTTGATGGAGACACTCTTTTTATGTCAGACCATTTTAAGGATTGGGCAGCAAGAAAGGGAATCAAGTTGGAACCGTCTACCGCATACCACCCTCAGAAGGACGGTCAGTCAGAAATTGCTAACAAGGCAATCCTCCAAGCCGCACGAGCGTGCAAGGTCGAAGGAAACGAATGGCTGCACAAACTCTCCGAGATTCAGCTCAAGTTGAATTCACGAGATAACGCCGCAAGACAACACAGCCCATTCTTTTCACTCCTAGGCTTTGAGGCAAAGCTAGGTCCTTCCTCCTTCCCTTATCCGATCAATCCTTATACCCCTGCAGAGGAACGTCATCTTGATACCTCTCGCAACCTCTATTCCTCCAAAGTCAAGCAGGCGAAACCAGCCAACAAGAAGTGGTGAGTTCCACCACTTCTTTCTGCCGGCCAAAGGGTTCTACTCTTCACGGAGAACATCAACCTCTTGAACACATCTAGGAAACTCAAACCTAGATGGGTCGGACCGTTCCGCATCCAACACGTCAACAGGAAGTAGAACAACTATACACTCGACCTGTTAACGGACAGTGGACTTTCTCTTATCCACAATACCTTCCACATCAGCAAGATCAAACCTTACGTTCAAAACGTTTCAACCAACTTCCCAGGTCGCCACGATGAACAGCCTGGTGAAGTAACGGAAGGAAGATGGGAAGTGGAACGAGTACTCGAATTTCGTACTACTACTCGTGCAGGCAAAAGCCAATACCTGGTGCTATGGAAAGGTTACGGAAGTGATGACGATAAGTAGATCAACTTCGAAGACATCAGCCTTGAAATTGTTCAAGACTTTTGGACAAGCGGAAATTATTCCAACACCTGCAAGCAACGAAGATCCTCCAAGAAACACAAGAAGCGTCACACTCGAGAAACCCCCAAGTCAATTGTTCAAACTGAACGAGAGAGAGTTCTCGCCCTCAGTCCTGAAAACCAAGACCTCACCGCCGCTGCTACCAACCTTGCACAAGATATCTTTAATATTTTCCTAAAGTACTGATTCACGCCGGTTAAATTAACGTAGCAATCCCGCATTCCTTCTAGTTGTTTTAATTGTCGTACAGAATTAACTATGGCAGAAGGTATAGCAAACAAGGTAACTATCGGATATTTTCATTGTTCCTTATGTCATGCATGTTTACTATGGATGATTTGGAAGTTATGTTGGTCTCAAACTGTTCATTGCGAAGATTGCTACTCTCATAATTTGTATGAAAGTGGAGAGCTAATCTGCAATGCCCTAACCACACAACAAGGATTTGACCCCTACACAGAATTCTCACATCTATTTCGAACAGAGAAACCTACAGAATTACCACCATTACGGGAAGCAATTGCAATCATGCAACACAAAATAGAGGTAATAGAAGGGGCAGAATGGCACCCTAACTATATCCCTAGCTATGACAGGTTCCAGGATCAAATCACAGAAAAAGTAAATAAGTAACTAGAAACTGGTAGAATCATACCATCTAAATCCCTCAACACAATAATAATGTTCACACAACAAAAGAAGAATGGTAAGAAAGCAAGGTTCCACCTAAATTGTATACCAAGGAATCTCAAAACACACAAGGATAGGATGTGTATGCCTAGCATCAATTAAATTATTGATTGGCTAGCCAGCAAAAGATTTAAATCCAAACTAGACCTTACAGATGGATATCATAATATTAGGCACCACCCTGACTCAGTCAAACACTAAACATTCTCATATCACATGGGAAAATTTGACTCACTAGTCATGCAACAAGGTGACTGCAATACACCTGCAACTATGATGAGAGCAATGAATTGGCTTCTTAGGGAATTCATTGGGAAAACAGTAATGGTATACCTAGATAATATCCTTATTGGAAACAATACTTATGAAGAACACATACAAACAGTAAGGGCAGTATTAAAAACACTGGAGAAAGCCAAGATGTGGTTCAATGAAGACAAATGCCAAATAATGCCACAAAGAATGGAATTAGTTGGGCATGTCCTACACAACAATGGGCTGGAAGCTGACCTTGAGAAAATCAAGAAGGTAGTAGATTTCAAGACACCCACCAATAGAAGGGAAATACAAAGGTTCATGGGGGTGATCAACTACCTTGCAAGGTTCGGCAAGGATCTAGCAACCAAAGGAAGATGTCTATATGAACTACAAGGATCAACAAAACAATTTAAATGACCTCACCTGCCTGATGACGCATTTAAGCAAGTCAAAGAATTAATAATGAGTAATGCAGTACTCAAACCAATCAACCATGACTCAAATAAGCAAATATACCTGATAACAGATGCAAGTAATGTAGGATTATCAGGATGGATTGGTCAAAAAGAAGATGGTGTGATCAGGCCAGCAGCATTCCACTCAAGATACCTGAACAAGGGTCAGACAAATTACATAACAACTGATAAGGAATTATTAGCAATTGTTGACTCATTGAGGCATTTCAGGGGTGAGCTGCAAGGCCATAAAGTGATAGTACTAACAGATCACAAACCCCTGGTAACATTTATAACTACATGGCGAGATAAGCAAATGAAGATCAGGTGGCAACAAGTAATGAGTGAGTTTGATATCACCATAGAATACATAGAAGGAAAGGAGAATTTCATAGCAGACACACTAAGCAGAGCAGGAACATATAAGGGCTTTGCCTCCTCCTCTAGCTCTGACCTTTCCTCCTCACCAAACCACACTCCTACACTACCACCTCCAGTAGTAGTAAACCACATCCTCATTTCACATCCACATCTTCTACAAGCACCTACCAACATCAACCACCCTAACAGCATGCCTCCAAGAAGAACCATGAGTGGAATGACTGGGAAGCCAGTCTACCTACCTTCTTCTGCAACCAGGCCATACCATAGGCCACAATCCCCAAACACTGCTAGCGGCAGCAGCAGCACTGGGCTAAGAGACATCTTCCGGCAAGAAAGGTATGCAAATGAACCAGATTCAGACTACAGTGATCTCAAGAATAACGATATACAAAGGGACAGGAGACACCAGGAACTCCAACAAAGGACTGGCTGGAATGAAAGACAGCAGGCCATAATAACTGCTGCTGCTACACCTAGGGTACAAGCTCAGCAGCAGCAGGAACAACAGGAACAAGTGGAATTGGGAAGGTCAGTAAAACATAAACCTAAGACACCCAACTTCAGCATAGTTATTAACAAGAAACCTAGTAACTCCACTACTATGGTCCCTCCTGCTGCCCCTCCTTCCCCAGAACCAGAATAGATCCTTGAAGGGCCATCAAACAGTCATCAGGTGGAAACTGACACTGAAGAGGAGGAATGGATAAGAGTCAACCCGGGACCTAGCCAGGAGGAAATGGTGAGACAAATTAGGGTAACTGATAAGGGAAAAATGAAGTATGACCAGATGCAAGATTGGAACCCCACTCTTACTGGAATACTCAGAAGGAGACAGCATTCACCAACTGGATGCAAGAATGAAGTACCACAGGAACACAAGTTCCATCATCCTCCTCCTCCTTCTCCAGCTCTCCAAACAGTCAGTAGTGAGTGGAAGCAAAAATACAGCAAAGTCTTCCCTCACAAGAATAACCCTATGATTGACACCACCAGACTCAATCCACAAGAATGGCCTAAGCCAGCAGAAGCAAGAAGTAAGCTACCTCCCAAATTACTAGAAATAATAAATAATAACAAATTAAAAGTCATGATGGCATGGAAAGAAGAACAAAGGAAAATGTAGGAAAACATTCACAGACACCTCCAAATACCCAACAATAGCTGGTATTCAACCTAGCTAAACCATATGCAACAAACCTACAAAGATATGGCACCACCACTTGACAATGGCTCCAACATCCCACACACTACCATCAGAATCTGTGCCAAATATGGACAATAAGGACATTGGGGAATCATGTGTACAAACCTCACCTCCAAACCAGAATCCTCCATTGGCAAATGTACCTTCTGTAAAGGACACCACAAAGCCACTACCTGCAAACTCAGAAAAAAAATAATGACAGGAAGTGGACATGCTAATGTGCAATATGTCAAAGACACTATGGCATTTGAAGAGGATGAGAATGACCCCATGCACCCTGACCTTGTAGTAGCAAATTGGCTACAAGACAAAGACCTGACTCAGCAGTATGTGGAATGTATGGAAAAAGACAACTTGTATAAGGACATATACAAGAGAGCAAGAGATGGAGAAAAAATCCTCACTATCCAGTATAAGGATAAGTTCCTGTGCATCCTTAAGAGAGCAACATGGAAGTTGGTAATCCCAACAGGACACAAAATCAGAAGTAAGTCAGCACAAGAACACCTTCTCCAGCTAGCCCATGCTTACACAGGACATGGAGGACTAGACAAAACATACCAGGAGCTAACTAGCAAATACTATTCGCATAACTCCTACAGTGACACCCAAGATTATGTTAGGAGTTGTGGAAATTGTCAATCTACAAAAGGCTCCACCCAATTGCCAATTGAGTACCTGACACTATTGAATGTACCAACCCAACCATGGAAAAGTATTGCAATGGATTTCCTTAGTATGGAACCTGTCACTATTCCCTGTTCTGAATTAATTCCTGGTTATTACAAGTTGAAAGGAGAAGGATCTCATAATATTTCCTTTGATAAGTTATTAATCATTTCTTGCAGACACAATGATTTTACTTTCCTTATACCTTGCATTAAAGAACTTAATGCTAAGGATGTTGTTGATATTTTTGAAACATGGATTAAACCCACTGTTGGACTTCCTTATGAGATTATTACAGATCAAGATGTTCTTTTTATATCAGCATTATTTCAAGATTGGGCAAATTCAGTTGGAGTTAGGCATAAAGCCTCCTCTGCATGCCACCCACAAACTGATGGAGCATCAGAAAGAAAGAACAAAACTATTATTCCTATGTTTGCTGGTAAGGAGTTGGAAGATGGTACAAATTGGGTACAGGCAGCACCTTCTGTTCAAATAGAGGTGAATACTGCTGTTAGTGGACCCAGAGGAAAATCTCCTTAGCATATCCTCCTAGGCTTTGACCTAAAGCTTGGATCTACACCACTTCCCATACCAATACCCATCTTTTCCAATCCTGCCAGAAGATTCTATCAGGCTGCAAAAAACCTTACCAAAACCAAGATCCAGCAAACACACCAAGCCAACAAAAAGAGAAGGGCATCCCCTTACTACCCTATTGGATCCAAAGTTATGCTATCAACAAAGAACCTCCCAGGCAGATACAACTCCTCCAAACTATCCCCTAACTGGATAGGACCCTTCAAAGTCACTAAAGAGTCAACATTCACCCAAAATGTTGAACTTGACCTTTCAGAAAACCCTGACCTCTCAAATTTCAGTCCAATCTTCCACACCTCCCTTATCAAACCCTATTTCCCAAATCCAATCAAATTCACAGGTAGAGAAAAAACCAAGCTAGGAACTGTTGATGAAAAAGAAAATATGTATGAGATAGAAAGAGTGATGGAATACAGAAGCCAACCAGGTACTGGACTCCCCCAATATAAGGTCAGATGGAAAGGATATGACTACCACCAAGATGAATTGGTAAATGACAAAGACATTGACCACTCACTAAAGAAAGATTTTGGGCTAAATGGGAACAAAGGTACTACTTATAGTAAGAGACCCATTAATGAGAAAATGTCGCAAAATGGTAAAGGAAAGAGGAGAGAAGAAACACTTAGGATGATTGCTGCTGAAAGAGATAGGATCCTCAATCCCCCTGTCACTTCTCATGCTACGATTATTAAACCCCCTGTTAAGAAACTTTTCTATATTGATAATACCTTTGGTTATAATCATGTCAAAAAAGCTTATGTTATGCACTAAGAAGATGGATTTCATTTTTAAGTAAGGAGCAATGTAAGGAAGTGATATTCTCAGTATACTGATCTATTACCACCTCACAGCTTCCCCTGAACCAACATCTACTATGTAATTTCTGACTAAGTTATACTAACCTGACTGGATAATTATGTTGGAGGATCATATATAATTTCTTTATTTTCACATCATAATTATGAGTCACCTATAACTCACTAATTTTCCTACAACTCATGTATGACTCTAATGGTTATGACTCACTTAATGAGTCAGAGATGGATTTCAAATCATGTATGACTCACTACCATGGCATCGCCACAATAGTGAGTCACAGCTAGTCTTGGCATGTAATACTTAAGGGCTCAAGGCCTGCAACCAGAGAGAGGAGGAGACCTGGAGAAGACAGATACAGAATAGTTAGATACAACAAATATAAGAGTTCCACTGGTTAATTCTAGTCCCATGAGGACTCTTACTCAGAACTTAGTAATCCAATACTAGAATCCAAACACTTAGCCTTTAAAGTACTTAGCAGTTCTGGAATATTACTTCAGGGTAATATTCCACCCTAGATAGTTTAGGTCCCCATTTACACTAGGAATTGCAGACTAGGACAATTATAAGAAACGGTCTTCCGTTACACAGATGTGACTTGCCCTGTAGCAAGCCCTGCCCTCCTTCATCCTTGAGTGCAAAGTGTACCATTCCTTCAGCTTGGATGGTAACAGGCTTTGGTCCTGCTGGTATTAAGATATTTAGAACTGTAAGCGCTGCCTTGTCAGGGATCATATCCTAGCCTGCAAGATGCGTAACCAAGAGAGTTCTTGTTTCTGTATATCTTCTATAGTCCATTTGGACATCACATGCCTTTTCTATTACACCCTTGGATCCTTTGAACGCAGTGTTGAGTGACCTCTTATCGATTCCATAATTGGATAGGCCGTATAGATGCACGAATTGTGTATTGATGAGATCCGCGCCAGTGGTCTATAAATCCACAAGGGCTAATGCAGGGTGACGGTTAACCTTGACCCGAATGCTACTATAGTCAAATTCTTCCATAGACTTGGGTTTTGCCTTGGTTTTACTCTTGAAGTTATTCTTGGCGATAACTGGTTTCCTGATGTGTTGCAGGGATGGGACTTGTGCGGCGGTGTGCATAGGTACTTTGGATATTCAATTCTTGTATTTCTTGAAGGTGTAAATATGTGCACGGCACCATAGACACTTCCCTTCCTTGATCAACTTCATCTTGTCCTATGATGTTAACGTCTTGTTAACCACTTCCAAGTGCGGATCCTTGGTGGTTGTTGTTTTCGTGGCAGAGGTTATATCAGCATTAGAACTTCTTTTCTTGTTGTCTCTCTTCCGATACCTACAGTGATTGCAACCAGGGTTCCGAGCTGGTTGGGTGGTAGAATGGCATGCAGGTTTCGGTGTAGTTGAGATACACTTATGTTTTCCTGTAGCCTTGTATGATTCCGCTTTCTTGACCAGGTCTTTGTACGTTCAAGAATCAAGTATTTGGGGAACCAGGGTAGTTACCATGTAGTTAGATAGGTGATTCAAGAATTCCCAGCGTTTGACTTCTTCCGAGATGCATTGGTTTCCATCCTTATCGATAAGTTGAATCTGAAGTTTTTTCGACAGATTGGGGAAGGTTCTGATGCATATGTGTGGTCCATCCTTATTGCGTGATGCGGCCTCCCATTCCCTCTACAGGAGGTGCTTGCTAGTGGAAGGAATAAAGCATTCCCATAGCACTAGCATGAAGGTGAAAATGGACTCCTTATCCTTTTCATTGATGAGGTGGTGATTGTAAGTAGTGAGTGCGCTGCATTGCAGTTTAAATCCAATAAAGTCCAACGCTTCCTTCGATTCCAATCCTATACCCTTCCTACTTAACCATCTCTATATCGCATTGACACAAGTATCAACATACTGTATATCTTGCCATTTCTTATCTCTACTATTGAGATTTTCTGGAGCATCAATCTTGAAAACCTTCTTTCGTTTGGTCATTTTTGATGACGTTTCAGGTGTCACAATTCCTCTCATCATTTCCCTTTATTGTTATTTTGGTGTCTTACAACGATCTGTGAGTTTCTTGATCTTCTTGATTTTCTTTGGTTTGTGTATACTTATTTGACTATGGACTGACGATCCACTACTAGAGCTGCCACTACTGGAGCTACTATTGTATCCAGAATCATCTCCTCCCCCTGCGGTTGTGCCCGGTCCTAAGGGAGGGTTAGGTCCTCATCGTCTTCTCCGTTGTTTGGGTTGCCAGTATTTGAGGCACATTCCACAATGACATCTTGTGGCATGATGCCAGTTTGAGATCCTGTGCTGATTTACGGTGCTGAACGTTGTCTGGTGGGCGTATCAAGAGGGTCACTTCTGTCTTGTCCTTTTGGTGGTTTGGCTATAGGTGGGTCCTCAAATTGCTCTGGTACAACAGGTCAAAGTAGGTGCTGACCACATAGCTAGAAAGACATTATATCATCGCATTCCCTAAGAACCCAGTGAGGTTCTGTGAGTTGTGGAATCTTGGGGCATTTGAGGCGCTTCATAAGATCTGTGGTAAGCTCCAAGTCCTTACTTTCAAATGGAATAGTTGTTTCCCAAAGATAGTTTTTGGTTGTTGCTTCGAGAAGCAGTTATATGTCTTTTGGATGAAAGCAGGGAAGATACCCAAGCGTTTATGTAAAGACGAGGATATCATGTATTTGTGGTTGCACTTTCTTCCAGTTTGCTTCTGTTATAGGTGGTGACACAAATACCCATGTTGTGAGGGGAGTGTCTTCTTCTGTTTTCAGGACATTGACGCTATAGATAGTGAGAGAAGGTGGTTTGACTGATTCCTCGAAGGTCTCAGGTTCGGGAGTGTCTCTTTTCTTTCGTGGTGTGTCAGAGATTAAGTTGTTGATATCATCAGCAATCATAGCTAATCCTCGGGACTTGTTGTAGGTCTACGGCTTGTTTGTCTTGAATGCCATAATGTTGGTTACTCGTTCGGATATTATGAGTTATTTTTCCCCCTTGTCTGTATATTGTTGGGACAAGTATGTCGCTCTGCACATGAGTGATTTCCGATCGACTTCGGATTACTGTGGCTCAGCTACCTACTTGCTATCTAGGCAGGATAGTGGGAACAAGTAGAGCACGGATGCCAGTTCGTCGTTTTCTTCCGCTCTTACGATGGTAGGTACCTCGGAGCCGTGGCTTATACCAACGACGCATAAGATCCCCGTCCCGATGGAATGTTTAGGAGTGTGTGAAAGTGCGGCAAGAAGACAGTGAGGTGGTCTCCTTACATGGAAGAATTAAATAGCTCTAGAACCTCAAGTTTTGAGCTGATGCCAACTGAGAATGTTTCAGTTCAGAAAGGAGAATAGATGTGCCTCGCCTGTAACGAATCTGGTGTTGCATGGAACAGGCAGTAACTATTTAGTTCCTGCTGTTCATTCCTATATTTCATCTAATAGTGATAAGAACGAAGGTGAGCAGTGGGATGGTGAAGTGTATTAGAATGCTGCAATTATTCCTGAGATGTATG
>Ga0307511_10008215_pt1 | contig 10443 bp, 6 predicted proteins | sample 13_EM_MG_FD_200266 | JGI IMG/M metagenome (GOLD analysis project Ga0307511, IMG submission 200266) | Populus trichocarpa ectomycorrhiza microbial communities from riparian zone in the Pacific Northwest, United States - 13_EM | ecosystem: Host-associated > Plants > Roots > Unclassified | place... | reverse complement strand
ACCATAATATAGGCTCCATGCGGTTCATGCGTATAACGTTCTCTCACACCCTAATATAGGCTCTATGCGGTTCATGCGTATAACGTTCTCGGGTGTGATCGGTAGAGTGTATTCCTTACAGATTGTGTGCTGTGGCTGCCAGCCATAGGGTAGCCTTGTTACAACTCTAGCCACCACCATCTCTCATTGTTTGGCTAACCAGAGTTTCTTGTTGGAGCAGGTCACCACGGCAGGGTGCCTTCTCTATTTCAGGGTCCGATGTTTCGCCCCTGCCTTTTGTACACACCGCGCTCAGGTATCGGTGAGGCCTTTGGGCTGGATCAGGGGTATCGGCAGACCGCGCCCACATAGGCTTACCCAAATAACGTTTTGTACTCTATACTGGCCCGCCTCAATCATTGGTTTTAACTATCCTCCGGGGAACCCGGTGCCATACGAGGGGTGAAATATCGGTCTCGCTTTCGTCACCAGGCTCGCACCCCATTGCATATTCCAATTTTCTTTATGCCAGGTGTCCTACACAAGTGATCTTGCGAATCATACGCCATCTCGCCCTATTTCTTCTGCCCTTCCTTCAATTCAAGTTCGGTGAGATAGATACCTCCAAGAGATTCTGCTCAGGTGGCCATGCAAAGGGCTGAGTTCACACGTGTACGCGAGAAGAACCCCGGTCTTTAGCTCAAGCACTTGAACCACATTATGTGTATTCACCACAGCGGGAAGGACGGTGGATATAATCGAACGCCATTTTGCTCGATTGTCAGGATCTCAGTGCAGACATTCTGACAAGTCTGATGAGGAGTACAATTGCATGTGCAAACTTCACTTGTGTGAGTCAAATCCGGCTGGAATATCAATTTTCTCCTTGATACAGGTTATTCCCTATGTAGGTAGTGCTCCTATGCAAAGTTAATTCCATTAGTATTTGTAGTCTGTCTAAAGTGCCAGAAAGTGCTTCCGTCAGGTTTATATCTGTTGTTCAGCAGAAGCACCTTTGAGACCAATTCATCTGACGACACGGGTATAAATGATAATGAAATCAAACACTCTTCTTCTGAAAACAGACTGAAGGTTCCTATCGATAGCTTATAACAGGCGGGTGTACGTTCGAGCAAAGCATCTACAGTATACCCTCGATATAAGAATATACCCTCCCCGCCCCCATACAAAATAACGATATATTGGATAAAAGAATGTTCTTATTTTCTCGAGGTTGTTTACTAATGTATTCTTATATCAAGAGTACCTGATTGGGTGGTTTATAAACAAACTAGCCTAAATAGAAATGCTTATCGATAATAAATACCCGCACGACCAGCCCTGCACCACCTCCCAACTGCCGAACTGATTCCATATGCCTGCTAGTGGCTCATTTAAACGTCAAGGGTGGACAGAAGAAGAACGCAAGGAGATATATGACGTCGCAAATACACATCCCGATCTCATATGGCGAGGGATTAAACGTTAGTTTGAAGACAAATATCCCAGCAACCAGCTCAGTGAGACTATATTATCGCGAACATCGGCGCAAGGCTGCACAACTGGCGGACAAAGGGAAAGGCAAGCAAAGAGCCATTACTGCCTGCTTCACTTCTTACGGGGCTGTTTCTGGCCCTCCTGTACCTACTTCTTCCTCTACCTCACGTTAATTCTCTTATTTGATGCACGCCTTTAGTAGTTACCCTGACATTTGACATAAGAATATATTTGGTATAAGAATATTACCCCCCACCGGACGATATTCTTATATCGAGAGTATACTGTAGGGATATCCTCGGCAAGGTGCAGTATTCTTCCATGATATTGGTGCTACAAGGTACTCACTCAGCACCACTAGAAGCGAATAGTTCGCGGAAGGCTGGGAAGCCCCACTCTCCCTTAGTAGTCAGAGAAAGGCAAGGCCAAGACCCCCGCGTACATAAAAGGAAGCCAATTCCGTTGTTTGAAAGCCCTGGGTCCGAACACTCCCCTCCACGTCATGATATATTCTCCCCAAGACGGCCATTAGCGAGCTTCGAGCGTGGGTCTCTGAATACACCTCCATCTGTTCGTAAACCCCTGAAGCAGGCCCACCTGACCGAAGCTTCAAAACCTCGCGTCTGTGAGGAAGCTGTGTATGCATCATCCACCGAGGCCCAATGCAATCCTGTGGGGCCCAGTGAGTCGAATACTGGTGCAGTAGTGTTGGGCCCGAGACGATCCTTGGAGTTAATGGGCCTAACGGGGTTCAAGTTGGAGTGACCATATCGGGTATTGAAGAGCCAGTACTTGGGTGGGGCATCAGCAAGGTTTTCCATATTCAAGATGGTATGCGGAGAGGTAAGGGCCGCAAGCTCATTGCCCAGCAGAAGCTGTGAACTTAGGGATGATATACTGGGTGCATGGATGAAGCCACCACTTTCACCCATGCCCTTCCGAAATACCCTTTGTTCAAAGATCTATAACACATCCTTCTAGAATCACCCAGAGTCACTTTAGTTGTCGTGTTCACACAAAAACCAAACCAATTCAGTTTGCCATAGCCATAGGATAACTGACCAACAAGCTGTTCAAAGCTTCTCCGCTACGGCATAAGGCCTTCAACCGCTCAACTGCCCTGACTCGTCTCTCTTCTGTTGAAATCTCAGGATTGCCCCGGCCAATAGCATCTTCGTGCTCCGTGAAAAGGTGACACCAGGTAATGTCCAGCTGAGCTTCAGTGATCTAGTTCTGCCAGCTGATTATTACAGCCCACATATAAGTATATTCTAGATAGGCCGCATACCTCGCTCTGAGAACGGCCAGTAGGGTTTACACTTGTGGACTTTGCCACAGGACTCCTGCGTACAGGCACGCTGGAGGGAGAGGATTTCTTCGAGTTTGGTATGGTGCCTTGCTGGGGAGAAGATCTCTTTAAGCTGATAGACACGGTGCTTTGTTGGGGAGAAGACCCCTTCGAGCTGGTGGTGGTGCTTTGCTGGGGAGAGGTTCCCCTTGAGATGGGCATAGTGCCTTGCTAGAAGCTTCAAATCCGAAGCCAGTTCTCCGTAATTGCCCTCGTAATCAGCTGTAGTCGATCCCCCTTAACGTTACGGACAGCTTAAGCTAGCTCGCTATTCCCTCAGCTCTCAGTCTTACGAAACTTGTTAGCCCAGAGTGCAAGGGAAGGCGCTCCAAAGGGTACATACAGTCGAACCTGTCTAAATGCATCAATTCCGTCAGGACATTTTTGATGCATTTAAGCAGGTTTATGCGGTAATACCGGAAGTGCTGGCCCTAACAACAAAACCCGTCAGCTGGCTGTTGTATTTTAACAGGATATGCACTTAGAGGGGATGTATTTAGACAGATTAGACTGTACCAGTATTACTGAAGGTAGGCATGTTTGTGCTCTTCTGCCCCTGGGGATGGTTAGTTCACGACTTGGGTGTGTATGGGCAACAGTGAAGAGAAAAGTTTGACATCAAATTGCAGTCCAGATAACAGCTTCGTTTCGTGCCAACCAGACTAGGTCGTTTCATTATCTAGCAATCAAGATGAAGACTAGGTTGCCGCTGCAGGTGAGTCTCTCGGCATAACTCAATACCCACCATATATCCTTAGTAACCAGACTAATCCTTAGTGAGAGTCTAGTCTGCGGTGAGAGTCTGGGACACCAGCTAGTCTGGCGGGCACCGGCCTCTCGTAGAGAGACACCAGCCAGTGGTCTTGAGTGGAGTTCATACATATAAAAATGTGGTGTCTACAAGCAGGTTACCTATCATACAAATTCCAGCAGAAAACGGTCCCGGATATCCCCAAGGCAACACTCGTTTTCCTCCCGACCAGGCACAAGCCCCATCCCATGCAGAGACCTGAGGTAGGGGTAGGAGGCAGGATGCAGTCTTGTAACTAAAGTACTTTAGTTACTTAAGGTAGTCTGGCGTACTTGAGAAGCGGAGAAGCTTGTTCTCAGGAGCAGTTACTTACTTGACAGGTTTCGAGACTGACTTTATGTACCAGATGAGAAGGTTTACGGGTTGGTATACACTTAGTCTGGCAGGCACTAGCCTCTCGTAGAGAGTATACGCTCTCGAGTGCTTGGAATCCTAATTTATTTCGCTTCCAGATTAGGGGATGAGACTATAATTAAGATGGATGGTCTTGCAGAGAATTGGGCGAAAAGAAAATATAAATTCATGAAGGCTCTGCTTTTATTCAATCCCCATCGAAAGTTCAGTAATTGGGCTTGATAGAGCTAGTTGATAGGCATTTATTTCTCTAAGCTAAGTCTCGATTCAAGATATCTGAATATTGTTAGATACCTGCGGAATTATTGAATTGGAAATAATCCCGGTGAGTTACACATCCATCTCAAGTGAGTAACAGCCATGGCGTCTCGAGCATTTGCCTGAATATTTTTTTTAAATCTCTAGAGTGCCTGGACGTTTCTGTACTTCGAGTTAGATACTAAGTAATCTATAGCTTCTTAGCACTTTGACCACCAAAAAGTCTACAGGGGTCCGTCCCCTTACTGTGTAACTACTCCTTGTCCAGTACCGAGACTCTTTACTCCTTGCTTTTGAAGGAGGATATGGACCTGAAGCTGGCCTCCGAATAGCCTGGATGTAGATATCCTTGGGAATTCATCGACTGCTTACTCAGGTGTGATTTAAAGTGCCCAGCCAGAATGGAGTAGATAATTATCCCCCGAGAATGTGTGCTTCAGCTTGGTTGAGATTCCTACGAGACCTACTTACTCATACAGAAACCACAGAATCCCCCGCTGGTCTGCCTAGTCCGCCAGAGAGGGATTCCGTAGTCTGGTTGGGGACCCCGTTAGTCTGATTGGATCCCGTAGCCCCGATAGGATCCCGTAGTCTCGATAGGACCCGGTAGTCTCGATACGTAATCCCTATAGCATCCCGAAATGGCAGCGACTGCCCTAAGTAGACTGTGCCAAGACCACCCCAGTAGTTGATCATGGTCTGAGAAGGGGGTTAGAGCCTCGCACTAACTATTTGAAGGGGTAAGTATATCCGGACAACATGTGAGCGAGAGGACTAGTGCTAAGTAGCTGTAGCAGATAGAGACGAGACAAGATTCACCGCCTCATCGAGTACAGTGGCAAAGCATGAACAAGATCGCAGAACGGAAACATCTGGCTGCGGGATCCGGAAAAAGCAATGTTTCCAAAAATTGAGGCGAGAGGCTGTTCAGCCTGAATCTAAGCAGCCCAATGTACGGCATCAGGAAAGTATCCAATAGACTATAACCACGAATATTAGCGATTGTGATATGTACAATATTTATAATCAAAAATATACAATAATATCGATACCAGAGCTTCGATTCCAGAGCCTTAGGCAGATGTACAGTCTAGCTTTTCCCAATCTATCAGGAAGATGGAATACCACAGGGAGCTGGTGTAGCTCAAAGAGGTTCTATGGCAAACCACAAAGGTGTTTGTCTGCTTGAGATAAATACCAATTTGTACAGTCGAACCTCTATAATAGCATAAGGTCGGGACCGGGACAGTCGATGCTAATAGAGAGGTTATGCATATATAGAGTACGCTATTATAGAGGTTCGACTGTAGATAAGAGATAATACTAATATCACCTTCTCTTTAGATCGGCCCTTGTCTAATTATCAAAAAAGGGAAGCTGATTCACAGAATACCATACTAGGCTTCGAAGCAAATATACCATGCAGCGCCTAACAAGATCGTTTGGGTACAAGCATAGTTTTGGTAGCTGGTATACGTTTTGGGAGGCCCCTTGAAACATGTTCTAGTGGTTAAGTGGATTCCTTGCCCTTGGAGGGGACTCTTTGTCTTGATCCTGGCACTCGAGCTCATTGCTGAAAGCCCGTTGACCTTGGACGTTGAAATAAGCACAGCAACCAATAGTCTGAGTTCACCCACTAACTCCTGGTGGAGATTGAGTTGACAGGGGATAGGAGTATGCTACTTCACAGTGGTTTTGGATGGTAGGTACAGAACCAAGCATCATGTTACTATGCACCTACCATGTCCACAGTGCCAAATCGAGCAAAAATATCCTAATACCAAGCAAGCCAAGGCAAAGAAACCATGGTGAAACTTGCTCAATAGCACAAAAATTCTCCGCCCAGAACACTTTGAGTCACCGAACAATTCGAATTCACATTTCTTATTTCTAACTAGGCACCATATGGTCGGTCGCACTGATGTTTGTGCCATACGAGCAAGAACCAGACACCGTTGTGTGACTGGGTCGAAAACCAGACTACTGGGTATGTTACCCGACCCAACGGCAGACATCAAAAATTGAATGCTTATGGGGCTGTCAACTACTAGGGTTGACATCAGAATTCAAATAGCCTCATCGCGGGGTAGGGAGAGAAAGGCTGCCGAGAATATTGATACTGGCACGAATCTACTACACCACTTGGTGGAGGAGTTTGTATTCGTCCGCAGGCCAGGACTACGTATACGCAATCCCCAGCCGCGCACTTTTACTGGAATCTTGACTATAACGAGGCTATAATCATGATAGGCTTGGGTTATGCACCCGAGAAGGAGGGGGCGGAGAGTTGCGGGAGATCATGGCCTGAGACACAAGAACTTCAACGCGGGGTCATGAACAAGATTACCCCGATTAGAAGCACATATAAAGGAAACAATATATGCTCGAAAGTTGCTTCTCATCATCATCATTCACCTCTCTGAGAACAATTATACCTCCCATCAAGCACTCGCAGCCACCGTCACCACAAGTCCGAAATGACCTCGCCCCTCACCAGTACCCTCTCCGGCGGCTGCTCCTGTGGCAGAAACAAACTCACCATTACACCCAAACCACTTACCGAAGAGCCTGACCCAGCCTATGGCCCTCCACCACACCTCTTCTACTGTAACTGTTCGCAGTGCCGTACGCTTCTAATTTCCTTACGCCCTAGAGGCCTTAGAAATGCATACTAACAGTCCTCAGGTCGCCATCACGCCTCCCCTCTCGTCCCCGAAATCCGCCTTCCCCTAGCCTGGACTACTTACACTACGCACCCCACCTCCGCCACCGAAACGCTGGAATCTATCCTTAAAATTCACCACTCCACCCCAGGCGTTGCTCAGCGCCGTTTCTGCGGATTCTGTGGAACTCCACTGAGTTATTGGAGCTCGGCGAGTGATGAAGAGAAAGCGACATTGTATATCCCGATTGCGACGTTGTCAGATGAAAGTCAGAAGGTTCTTGTGGAGCAGGTGGGAGCGCCCGAGTTGCATTTCCATTGGGATTCTGGTGCAGGGTGGTTCCAGAAATTACTTGTGGGATCGGAGGCGGTGAAGGGAGGGAAGTTCAGGGGCGGTGTGGAGAGTGAGATGGTTCAGGGGTAGATAGGGGATGGAGTGCTTATAGGTTATTCTATACTTAACGCAGAAATGGGTATATGGGGGGATATATTGTTTACTTTATGATTCTGGATTTGAGGACTCTATATTAACACTATATACTTATCCATACATGTCAGAAAAGCGGACAATGCACTGGGAGCAGACAATTCACGAATCGTATTAGCAATTGCGGGTATCAAAACCTCCACCGTAGTCTGGTTGGCACAACTGCTCCTGTGCTTCTACCGTACAATTATAACTACCCAATTGAGAATGGTCGCAGGGTTTCACGCGTATCAGACGGATCGCGCTAAAGTCTCACTATCTCATAAAGGGAAAGCGGTGTCTTGTATGCAAAAGGGGCTCGTCATGACGAGTTATCACTCTCTCGCCATGTCAATTGATTGAGAACATATCGATTGCATACCATATACCATTCACCGCGATTACCATATCAAAATGTCTGAAGCCATGATGCCAATTTCTGCTGATGCTCTGCGCCACCGCGCCATGCTGTTCGACCTCAGTGAACCGGTTACCATGTCCCCCGACCTGTTTGACGAGGCCTGGCCGTATGTTGATTCTGTTTACACAAAGCTTCAGTCAGAGCTGCTGCAAGCTAATGGTACCGTACGTGTTCAGAAATATGAGTGCAGACTTCGCAAAAGCAAGAAGTCAGGCACAGCTCGAGATGCCACTGATGGCAAGGTCATTAAACGCCGGAATAGCAGTGTTCGAGATTCGCACCTTTGCCACGTCCGAATAAAAGTCTCGCGTCTGGTACATGGTACAACAGTTACTGTTGAGCGACTTGATGAGCATACCCACACACACGATATTGAGGAGAGCTTTCGGATTAAGAAACCAAGCATACTTGTCAATTATATTACAGCTGAAGCAGCAAAAAACTCTTCTGCTTCTCAGATGTTCCATGCATTGCGTGGTTCAGAGAGGCTAGAAGCTATTGGTGGGTCATCGTTAACAAGGTATGTAACCTCCAGACCGTACCTCTCCACTCTGCAAAACTGCAAACATCCCCCTTCCCCTCCGCAAAGCACAGGCATTAATTCAGGCACTACTTTAGGCATGATATTGGGAACTTAAAACGTGGTATAAAAACCACAGATAGGCGATCTAGATCTCTATCTCATGGGCCATTATTTGAAGAAGATATCCTTCAGGCACGAAGCCTCTTGACAGAGAGAGGGTGGCTATTTGAAGAAATGCTAGTGGTTGATAGTAAGAAAGAGCAACGATGGGGCTTAGTTTTTGCGAACCCTATAAGGCTGGTTACACTTCAAAGACGCGGGTGGTTAACACAGTTTGATGCTACATACAAGCTGAATCGGTGGAGCCATAACATGTTCTCAGTTCTTGTTCGTGATGAGCATAATGTGTGGACCCCGACTGCGCACTTGGTTGTCGAGCGAGAAAACGGAGAGATTATTGCCCAAGGATTAAGGTATATAAAGCAGTGGTGTCGTGGTATGTCCGAACTTCAGTTACATAATTCGACCCCCACCCCAACGTCCTATATTACAATCAAGCTCCCAACGTCCTAGATCAAGCTCTATCAATGCCCCAAACTGTGCTAATATGAACGCCTATATATTCAGGCAAATGGCAACCACGATATGTCATGACGGGCGATTCTGCAATTGAACAGCGTGCAATACGCCTTGCATTTCCCTGTCTCAATGCTGGTGAGCAGGAGGTTATTCATCTTCTTTGCTCTGTACACTCGAACCAAACCCTCCTCCGGCGGTTTAACTCTACAGCTCACAAGCCTGCATACCGACTTCTGAAGCATGCTATGTACTGCTTCACTGAGATCCAAAATCGCGAGCTGTGTAAGCAGGCAATTGCAGCTGCTGCTGATCAAGAAACCGCAAACTACATTCGCATTCATTGGCTTCAGACTGCGTCAAAGTGGGCAATGTACGCTCGGCAGCATAGCCCCCTCCTCCTTCAAGTAACCACCACAAATGCTTGTGAGGCATGGCATCGCAAGCTAAAGTCTAGTGCAGGGTTGTCCAAAGGCCAAGTGGCATCACATGGGATATACGGCATGATTTTGAACATCATAGATGCCGCGAATGATGTTGACAATCACGCAGCAGAAGCAAAAAGTCATTTTCGAAATCGAAAGCTTGCTCTTTGTACTAAAGAGTACCCGGAAATCGGTCAGCTGCCAGTTCCTATCCAGAAACTGCTTGCTGGTGAACTTTATGCTGTTACGGAACGCATTGCAAAAGGGAAGGAGGTGCCTATTGCTTTTGGTGAGAATTTGCAGTGTCATTGCAAGTTCTACCGGCAATACCGACTTCCATGCCGACACATCTTCCACCTTGATACTGATGTCAAAGTGTTGACTTCTGTCCGGTGGGAGGGATATGTGATGATGTTTACAGAGTGCGGTATGGAGGTGTATGAGAGCATTGGTACGGTTTGGGGTGGGCTTGGAGCCTGTGGGTGGGGTAACAGAACGGATTCACTTGCAATTCGGTTGCGAGCGCGTATGGAGCGATTACAGCAAAAGATTTATGCTGTACAAGCAGCAATGGATCAAATGAGTGTGGAGGAACTTACCCAGAATGCACGGTTGGAAGAATGGGTGAATCATATGGAAGAAACATTGGACGTTTTGGAAAGGGTGCCAAATAGAGTTCTTGAGAGTAGACATAGGCTATGGGAGTTGTAGATAGGAATAATAACTCATCATAACGAGTCCCCTTTCTGCAACCAAAAGCAGTAGGACATGTGAGGTAGACTTTTAGTGCGATCCACCTAATACGATGTGCTTCCCATTCTCGTACACTGTCTCTGCGTAAATCCCTTTTCAATTCGTTGGCTGCATTGGCATTAGTTAGTGGATCTTCCCGAGGTTTCATTTGAGGCTGGCCTGAACCCTTGATAGATGGGCAGTTTCAAAGCGGTATCTGCCTTCAACAATTCCGGAATAAGCCTTCTGGGCAATAAATATGGTACATACTTCTTTGTCTAGTCTATTGAACAAACCTAACGCAACCTGTGCACGGGCACCATTTCATAAACCATCCTATGTATTGAGTACTATGTCTCTGTTGATTTTTTTAACAGGTAATACTTAGTAT
>Ga0307511_10008214_pt1 | contig 10445 bp, 7 predicted proteins | sample 13_EM_MG_FD_200266 | JGI IMG/M metagenome (GOLD analysis project Ga0307511, IMG submission 200266) | Populus trichocarpa ectomycorrhiza microbial communities from riparian zone in the Pacific Northwest, United States - 13_EM | ecosystem: Host-associated > Plants > Roots > Unclassified | place... | reverse complement strand
AGCATATAAACATTTAGCCATGAATGAAAGTATTAAACATCATATCAATTTGCTTTAGAACCTAGTACATATGATTAGATGAAAAATGTTTATTGCACCCATACAACATCCTTTTAAGTTCAAATACCTTAGACCGTCTTTAAGAGAAAAGCTTAATTACATGATTCCACTTTTCTAATACACAGACCGTCTATTTTACATGTTTGACAAATAATGCTCTATATGATCTTAACATCGCTCAACTGGGAAGAAAAATATCCACTTCAATTTATTATTAAATTAGTTAACCCTTTCTGTGAGAAAATAGGTCTTTGTGTTCTTAATTTCAAGTTTGACCTCCCTATACTTTGTTATATTTGAGATTGAGTTTTTTTTAGTATTTTTTCCATGATCTTGGCTTTAATTTACATATAAAATTAATGAAATGATTTAAATGTCTCTTGCTTCAAATGATTGAAGACCTAGTTGATTACTTATCAACGAGGATATTACCAGTGACATCATCATTGTGATTTGTGTTATTGTTTATATTATTATTATCAACATAACCATCATCAAAATAAATATTATAAATTGGTTGAGAATACCAATTCACATTTATCTCATTATAAATGAGACCACTAAAATCTCCACGATACTCATCCCAACCAGAAGGTTGTCTTATCTATTCTCGTCCTTAAAACGGGTTTTCAGAGTTATCCATAGATCTACAATCAATCTCCTCATGATCCCTAAATGTTCTCACCTTTAACAACTAACGAGTCAATTATACAATCTATATTTGCATGTCTTCTATCATCGAGTCTTAAACTTTATTTCATGAGAAAAAACCTCTTCATCCCTTCTTACTTGAGCACATCATGTTTTTCGGCCTCTTTCAATAATGCTTATTCAACGGGATATAACAACTAACCACCAATAATCATTGGGTTCTATTATTAACCAACACAGATGAAAAGACAACAAGCATAAAGAAATACATAATTCTATTGGAAGAGGTCTCAACACATAATCATCAATTCAAAATTTCATTAATAAATATTTTTTTCAAGTGGTTTGTTGAAATATAAACTAAATATCCCTAACTATACTCGTCATAAGTCTATTTTGAACATTAATTTGTTTTAATAAATGATTATAGAACTATTATTGGGATTCCTAAACTAAAAAGAAAAAAAAATAAAAGGAACAATATTTGACTTCCTATATTAAGTTGAAAAAAATAAAATCCCTTCAAAAAAATATATTTATGAACCAAATAAAAATAAAAATAATTAGAAAAATAAATAATAAACTTGTAATTTTTTTGATTCATGACCTTGATTACATGTTAAGGAGCAATGAAGAGGTTTTCCATTTCCAAATATATATAAAATGACTTTTTTGTAATGGCCAGTGTGTTCATTATGTCTTTTTAGTTTTAGTGTTTTTTTAGTTACATATATCAAGTGCATATCTAATATTATGGTAGCTTTTATAGTTATGATTTTAAAAAATAAGCTTAACAAAAACAATTTTAGTTGCAATTTAAAACAAATAAATTCTTTAAAAAACATGTTTTTGATTAAAACTATTATAAAATGAGTTTTTACGTGTAAAATAAATTAAAAATAAATACATGTAAACAAGAAAAATATTTTAGTTTCTACAAAACCTTATTATCCAAAGTTCCTTAATAATTCCAACACAACGAGGACATTTTTCAACTGACATCCATATATTATTTGTAAGTTTACTGTGTTATAGAATATAAAATTTGATTGTTTACTTGCTTTGACGTGCATGTGAATTGATTAAGCAATAGAAAAACAATAAACAAAGTAAACCTCCAATCTCCTCTCTTCCTTATTCATCCATTCTTCAATTAGAAATGATAATTTCATATAAACTCGAAGGATACATTTCCAGACTGACCTAAATAAATAAAAACTTTTTAGATCCGAGTAAAACTCAAATACAAAATGTTAGGTTTTGAACTGAGCATGAATGCTGGTATACTTGGATCCGATCCAAAATAAATAAATAACTTTAAAATTAAAAGAAATTATATGTATACTAATAAAACTATATATTAAATAGTTGTAAATCATAATATTTGTATTTGGGTTTTGGTTATGGATACCCAAAACCTATTTAAGTTCCGTTTGAATATTAAAAAACCAAATTTAAATAATTATTTTGGTTTTAGGTATATACAATACTATACTGAAAAGGCAACATCTGCAAATACTTTTTTAAAGGGCTTTCACTTAAGGAAGTGTGTTAGAAAATAATATAAATCATATCTTGAGACCTCACCTAACAGCTTAAGATATTGGGTTGAGATGATTCTTTGACATGATATTAGAGCCTTATGATCAAACGGTCACGAGTTTGAATCTCATCATCCTTATTTATTTGATAAAAATCAAGCACAATGTAATGCGAGTTTGTGCAAGTTTCAAGCCCAAAGGGCTTTTACTTGAGAGGGTGTGTTAGAGAATAATATAAATTATATCTCGAGACCTCACCTAACAGCTTAAACTATTGAGTGAAGATGATTTTTTGACAAATATAAAACCAAACTCATGTATAATTACCCCTCTCTACTTGCACACTGTATCCGTAAATCAATCCTAGATCCACCACAACTAATTTGATGTATCCACTTAAAACTTGTATTATTAACATTTAAATCCTAACGAATATTAACATTGTAGCCCTCCATCTAATAAAAAACACATATAGTATTCACCCTTTATATTAACAAATTAATAATTAAATAAAATATAATTTTAAAACCCAATTCGGTGTAGAATAATTACTTAATATAGTGTGATCAAGAAATTTATTTTAAAAAAAAATAATGTGTTTTTGATATAATTATTATTTTTTAATTCAAACCAATCTATATCTCGAGGTCATCTAGATTTTAAAACTACAAAACAAAGTTGGTCCAATTTGCAAACTCATCAAGGTAAGATAATATTAAATACAGTAACAAAAATTGCAATATTAACCACGTCTTTTTACTTCAGTAAATCAACATTTTTAACCTCGTTTTCTCTACAATTCTCCTCTTCTCTTCTTTTCTCCCCCTTCTCCTATTGGCTCCTAGCTCATCAGCTCCTCTTCCTCTCTTTCCTTTACTAGGTTTTCTCGCCATTTCAAATCCAAAATCCAACACGCGTACCCCTCTCGCTCCCCCTCTCTTATACATCGACGAGCCTCTCGATCCAAATCTATCAATGAATTAGGGTTCCTATCTCTCTAATTTTTTACGATCTTCGATATTATTGCAGAAGATTAGCTTCAGTTTCCTCTCTCCATATGAATCTGAATTGTGCAACCAAGGAAATGACCGGACTGTCCTTTCCGTTGGATCGAAATCCGCTCGATTCTCCTGCCTCCACTAATCCTCTTCAAAGGTCAGATTTCTGAAGAATTTTGAATATTTTTTGCATCTGATTGTGGTGATGGTTGACAAGAGCTAGAATTTAGATTAAATTGAAGTTGAAATTGGTAGGGAGGTGAATTTGATTGAATTTTGGTGCTGATTTGGTGTGTGTGATTTGTTTTGATGTTTTCAGTGGTAGAAATGCCTTCTGTTTGTTAGTGCAGAGAGAGATTTGTCCGAGAACGAAGCACACACCGAAAAGGCGGTGGGGAGAAGATGCTCATTGGAATTCGAATTCGTCGTCCTCACCTAAAACTGAGCAAGCTAGAGATGCAAAACGCGGTCTTATTTCGTGGTAACGGATGTGCTGTTTTTTTATCTTTTGTAGGAGTGTTGGTTGCTTCACATTTTGAGTTTGTTTTGTGATTTAGGGTTGAGGCGGAGTCGTTGCGGCATTTATCGGCCAAGTATTGCCCGTTGGTGCCTCCTCCAAGGTCGACCATAGCAGCAGCATTTAGTCCTGATGGAAAAACACTTGCTTCTACGCAGTGAGTTTTTTTTCCCACTCTGATTTTTTTTCTGGTCATGCGCAACTGGAAGTTGTACTTAGTTCTCTTTGCTTTTAATCGCAGTGGTGATCACACGGTGAAGATAATCGATTGTCAAACTGGAAATTGCTTAAAGGTGTTGATGGGTCACCGGAGGACCCCGTGGGTGGTAAGTTTGAATTTGGAATTCTTGCAAGGATTTACATAAATGGTTGCTCTTTTTCTTTGATTTCTTGTAATTCGGACCAGTTACTCATGAATGAATAATTGGTAAATTGCATGCCTCATTGCAATTATTTGGCATAGGCTTAAATGTGAAGTTTTAGCACTTTTCCCCCCTGCTCCGTTGAGATCTCATGCTAAAAAGTACCAGGAATAAAATATATTCAGTGAACATACTGATTTTTTTGGTCAGGGCTTTATAACTATCTTTTAGCAGTATATTCAATTAGTGCTATGGTAGTCTAGACAATTTATCAATTACAAGAACTGCATATTATTAAGGGTTATTGTTCCCCTTTCCTTTTTGTTGCGCAACCAATTCCCATTATCTTTCATATACAATCATAGTTTTGTTGTTGATCTCCGTTCTTTTTCCTTTTCTCCCCATTTAAAGGTATTGCTTCTTCTTCTTTTTTTATCTCAAACCAAATGCCTTGCCAATGAAAAACTTTTTAAGTTATCTTCTCCATATTAAAGGTCTTAATTTTATAGGTCAGGTTCCACCCACTGCATCCGGAAATTCTTGCAAGTGGAAGCTTGGATTATGAAGTTCGCTTATGGGATGCAAACACATCAGAGTGTATAGGATCTCGTGATTTCTGTAAGTTCAATTTTATGCTTCTATTATTTTTAAGTGCTTTTCTTCTTCTATAGTTGTTGAGCTTGTATGACAAGGTGAATTTGTTTCCCCTCACAGATCGTCCTATTGCTTCCATTGCTTTCCATGCAGAAGGAGAATTGCTGGCTGTTGCATCAGGTCACAAGGTATTTAATATTACATTTACTATAATTCAGTGTGTGTGATTTTTTTTCCACTCTGTTAGAGGATCGTGTTGTGTTGAATTTGTAGTTTAACATGCATGTTGACATTCAATCTCATTTGTCAGTTGTACATATGGCACTACAATAAGAGAGGGGAGGCATCTTCACCAACCATTGTATTGAGGACTAGGCGTTCTCTTCGAGCAGTGCATTTTCACCCGCACGGGGCTCCATTTCTCTTGACTGCTGAGGTGAATAACTCAAAGCTCACTTATTTGATTATTTACTCATTCTATCGCGCAGGTTACATTTTTGGACTGATATGCAGGTCAATGATCTTGACTCTTCAGATTCCTCGATGACACGGGCAACATCTCCCGGTTACCCGAGATATCCTCCTCCTGCTGTTTTTGTCGCAAATGGTCAGTCCAATGATCGTGTTAGCTTGGCTTCTGAACTACCTCTTGTGTCCTTTCCTTTGCTGTTCGTGCCTTCATTTTCCATAGATGATACTAGAGTAGATGTTAATAGACATGTCAATTCATGTACAATGCTAGTGGAGTCCTCTACTTCAACCCAGCCTCAAATGGATACGAATGCAGCAGATAGATATGATCCCTTGGTATCTCCCATGGAGACATTTCCTGCAGTCCCTTCTAGTTCATATACCAGTGCAGAAGGTATAGTAAGTAATGCTTTCCCGTCTGGAATGGGAAATAGTGTTTCTAACAGCAGAGAAGATGCCATGGAGACCGATGAAATGCAGTCTGTAGGGGGGAACCCACAAGGAAACTCTGTTAATTTAGAGACATTTGGTGTTGGTAATAGTGCAACGGATGGAGTACCTGCACATACTTCAGTTAGGCAGCAGTCCACTGATTTTGGGCAACTTCAGCAGTTTCTACCCTCCAGAGACTCCACGAGGTGGGAGCTCCCACCCTTTTTGCAAGGATGGTTAATGGGTCAGAGCCAAGCTGGTGTTCCATCGACACTTCCTCTTAATAGTGGTGGTCATGAACTTTCAGCCCAGTATTTCGGTCCTTCCTCATTAGCATCTTATCTGTCTACTCAGAATGTGGAAGCTGCAGTGGCTTCTTTAGCAATGCCTGGAAGCACCAGCCTATCTGGGGTTTCTGGGAGATCTGGCTCGCGGCATCGCGTTTCACGCTCCCGGTTCTCTGTGCCTGAATCTGGGGAAAGTGTGGCTCCCATCAATATGCAACACGAGGGTACTGATAATCAGCCCTTATTTAATAGAATCCAATCTGAAATTGCCACGTCATTGGCAGCTGCTGCAGAGTTACCATGCACCGTAAAGCTTAGAGTGTGGTCACATGACATAGAACATCCTTGTGCTCCACTCAATTCTGATAAATGTCGCTTAACCATACCTCATGCTGTCCTTTGTAGGTATGTTGAAGGCTATGGTTTTTCCCTTTCTTTTTGCTTCTCCTATGATTTTTACTTAACCAATCGGCATGATGGAAATAAGAATTTTGGACTGAAAAGAAATTATCTATTTGTTGATTCCTTACTGCATTCTTTGCTAGCTACAGCATGGATGGGGTGTTTTTGTTGCATCTTTATGTTTAGTGAACATCAAATAACAGCTTCAATTTTGTCTCAAGTCATAATGGCCAGCTTGGTCAAGTCTTTTGGTGTTGCATTTTACTAATACATTCTGGCTGGCCGTTTAATATATTCACTTTATGTGCCTCTGACAACTATTGTTTTTTCAGTGAAATGGGTGCTCATTTTTCACCATGTGGAAGATATTTAGCTGCCTGTGTTGCTTGCATGCTGCCCCATATGGAAGCTGATCCTGGTTTACAAACACTTGTCCATCAAGATACTGGAACCGCAACTTCTCCTACTCGACACCCAATATCAGCTCACCAAGTTATGTACGAGCTTCGCATATATTCCCTGGAGGAGGCAACGTAAAATTCTAGCCAGCTCTTACTGTGCACTTGATTTTTCTTGTTCTTTCATCCAAAGAAGTGATTATCTTATCTGCCAAATTTCTATTCATGCAGTTTTGGTTCAGTGCTTGTGTCACGTGCAATTAGAGCTGCTCATTGTTTGACTTCAATCCAGGTCAGTGATCTTTCATAGATGAAAGAAAATGTCGGATGTATATGTTTTCATCATATTTACTGGTTTATTTCCATTACAATCAGGCCTTTTTTCTTTGCAACAAAATGCAAAAAAAAAATTGGCCACTTGCTGATTGGGTATCATGTATTGGGCATAATAAGCTCAAATCTTACCCTTCTTCTTTCTGCTGGTTTTCAGCTCATTAGTGTGCCCTTGATTTTTCATTTGAACTCTCAACATACAATCGCATTTAATTTGTAAAGGACATGCTGTTGCACTTCTTTGTGGTGTTAACTGTTAAGCACAGTTGGCTAAAATGGTAACTGAAGGGGGATTTTTGAATTGTAATTCATTGTATGCTCTTCTTTGTGGCGCTAAGCACTTCTGGCTAAGTTGATAACAAAAGGACCTTTTGAGCTGTAATTCTGGTCTATCAGTAATGTTTACATCTTTTTTTATTTTTGTCCTTGTTGTCATTAGTTTCTTGCGGGCTGGACTCTGTGAGAGGACAATTTGTGTTCTAGACTTTTGAGATCCTCAATTGCTCTTCATTTGTTTTTGGTAAAGGAAGAAAAAGAACCCTCAGACATGATGCTCTGAGATTTACATGCTGTGACTCAGAGATAACACTATTGAGTACTTATTTTGCAAATATTAGAATATCCAGTCCTGATATACCTTTTATTTTCTTTTATATACCAGTTTGAATATGTTCATCTCATGTGTTTGGATTTCTAATTATGTTGGTGTGGATTTTGAGGATCATATGTTTGCTTGTTCATTTACATTTCTGTTTTGGTTTAATATTGCTGTGCATTGAATTTGATGCCATGTTCAGTTCTCACCAACATCTGAGCACATATTACTGGCTTACGGTCGACGCCACGTATCCCTTCTAAAAAGCATTGTCATTGATGGGGAAACAAAATCACCTATCTATACGGTTTTGGAGGTATAAAGTTCATTTTCATGCCCTCTGCCCTTTAATTTTCCTCCGCTTTTACTTGAGAATTTTCAGTTAGGTGATTGTTATTTGGCAATAAGGTGTCCTTTTCCATATTGATTTATGCTTCATTCATGTAAAAACAACTCAACTCTCTGCTTTATTCACTAACATAGGCATGCTTTAACACTTGTTGCCTGGGCAAGAGCTAATTAACAGAGGTAGCTCTCCTATAAAGCAAAAAATTGTTGCTCTGGCAAACATAGTTTGTGATCTGCTGACAGAGAATTGATTGAGATAGTTTTTCTATTTGATAATGAAGGGATGAATCTTGAATAGCAATAAAATCTGGAAGTGATTGTGCTAATAATAGACAAAAACATAGAAATTTGTTGTACTGGAAATGGTTTCTTTGAGTGTAAATGTGCCAAGATGATCCTCGATGGGTAATGTATGTGCTTCCAATTAACAACCAGAGCCATGATTGCAATTGCCACAATTATTGAAAACAATGGTTTTGAATTTGGAAAAGAAAATTCTTTGGAAAAGGAAATTTTAATCCTATTATTTTAGCAGAAAGGGTTATATACCATCTGTATTACTTCTGGGAATCTAGTTCTTTTGAGGTTATCGCTGATGGTTGTTTTGCAATTCCATCTCTACTGTAGACCAGAATTTGGTCTAATCCTCTGTTTCTGTCAATCAGGTTTACAGAGTTTCAGATATGGAACTTGTGAGAGTGCTTCCTAGTGCAGAGGATGAGGTCAATGTCGCTTGTTTTCATCCCTTTGCTGGGGGAGGTCTTGTTTATGGAACCAAGGTTTACACCTCTCTTCGATCATGCTGATCTTATTAGTCTGCACTTTTGAACTGCATAACCGTTTTTGGTGAACTGCAGGAAGGGAAACTTAGAGTCCTCAAGTATGATGGTGCCCATGGTGTTTGTTGTACAGGACCAAGTTACTTTCCTGAAGAGAACATGGCTGAGGTAGAATAGAATGAAAGGTTGCTTTATTTTCTTCTTTTTTTTCATGTTTTCTTCTGTCCTTTTATTGACTAGAGGATGACATTTTTCAGTTCCCTGTTTTTTTGCATGCTTCCAATTATGAATCTACTCTGGATGGCAGAACCGAGCACCAGTGCAATTACACTTAAAATAAAAAGAAAGCACTATTTGATTATCAAAGTTTTATGCAGTGTTAAATGTAAAAGTGGAAAAATGATGTGAAATAAATTTGTTATTAACTAAGGGTTATCATTTTTTTTGAGATTTTCCCTTTTTTCCCATGCGCGCCCTTTTCAGCAGCACTGCGATTTGCTATGATACAGTATCAGTTCACCTTTTGAATGCAAATGGGAATCGGGGTGTAAGGTGGTTGTTTGAGCTTTTCCCAAATGATCTGGCTGGTTCATGTTGTCTCGTTCACATGTTAGTGTTTACCTCTTGTTAACAGGAACCGGGTTGCCATATAATGGGAAACGTGCTAGGTTGGGTAGCTTTTTTTGTATGACTCTGTTAGTTCATGTCGAGCTTGTTTTGTTTTGTCAAGTGCCTTAAATTGTTCATGTTGGTGAGTTCTCTACCTGCTATTTTCTTGTCCCTCGGAGCAAACCAAATACTTTACCCTGTAAAAATAAAATCAGCAATTGTTATTGTGAAAGGAGATTGACCCTGTTTCCATGGCAAAATTTGAGAACTTTTTTTCCTCCATTGTAGATTGTCGGCAATACAATCCCACTGCTTTCAAGAATTTAAGTTATCCGACTTCTGATAGTATGTAATTTCTTCTTCTTTTTTTGTGTCGATTGCAGGTGCAGACATATGCTCTAGAAGGTTAAAACCCCATGATTCCAGTTTGTGCAATCTGTGCAGCTCAGGCCTGGTGGTATTGACTCTGTCACCTTATTTCATTTTTCTATACAACGTATCGAAATTTCAGATTCTGCCCTATCAATGTTCGTACGTTTACTGAGGTTCTGCAATGTCTGCTACCATGGGGCCAGAAAGCTCACACCATTGTGTACGAGGCAGATGTTTAACATTCGCTGCGCGTCTTGCAGTACCAGATTTGAAGCAGGTTTGACTAACTTCCGGAGATCTACATTTCCTGATTTCCTCGCACCAGAAAATTGGGAAATGTATTCTGATTTATGTGCTAAAATGTAAAATATTGTGCCTCAGTAGTATACTAATACAAGTCTGTATTTTTTCCTTTTAATCCTACCTTTTCCTTTTATGCTTATACCAAAAAAAAAAACAAAACTTTTCCTTCTTTCAATTGAACTGTTTTTTATTGCCCAAAATGAATTGTTATTTAATAAGTAGATGTTGCCCTCTTCAATGGGTGCTAGCTCACCTAGACTTTACCTCTGTCATGTTAGCGGATGAAGGAAACATTTTTCTCACTCAAAAAATATAACAAGGTTGAAACACTTTATTTTCTTCTACCCTATGATGCCTTCGAGTTTTGATTCAAGCAATGATGCATGGCAATCC
>Ga0307511_10008211_pt1 | contig 10447 bp, 8 predicted proteins | sample 13_EM_MG_FD_200266 | JGI IMG/M metagenome (GOLD analysis project Ga0307511, IMG submission 200266) | Populus trichocarpa ectomycorrhiza microbial communities from riparian zone in the Pacific Northwest, United States - 13_EM | ecosystem: Host-associated > Plants > Roots > Unclassified | place... | reverse complement strand
AGTATCATCTAAAAAATTAAATGTTTCTCCCTATAAAGCATGGAATGGTAGAAAACCAAAGTTGAATTATTTTAAAGTGTTGGGGTGTGTAGCTTTTTATAAAGTTTCTGATTCTAATAAAAAAAAACAAAATTAGAACCCAGAGGCCTTAAGAGTGTTTTTGTTAGTTATACACAAAATTCAAAGGCTTATAGGCTGTTGGATTTAAAAACTAATGTAATTGTGAATTTGTACATGTTGAATTTATCAAAAATAAATTCATAAGTGATTCAAATGTGTAAGAACCAAATCTAAAAGTAATGACTTCTAGCTTAGCATTAAGTGAAAAACGTAAAAAACTAAAAGTAATAAGTTCAAGTGAACTTAGAATAAGTCAAAGAGTTAGAAAGGAAAAACACATGGATATAGATTTTATTTCTACTGATTTAATTGTATTTTTAGTGGAATGTGATAGAAATACAATATTGAAAAGGACACCTATGATCCTAAATATGGAAGATGATCTAAAGACATTCTGTCAAGCTATGTCTTCTAGAGATGTTGCTTTTTGAAAAGAAGCAGTAAATGATGAAATTGATTCAATATTGTCTAATAATACTTAGGTCCTAGTAGATTTACCTCCAGGTTCTAATTCTAAGCCAATAGTGAGTGTTTAGAAGAAAATACATTACCAATGATTTTATACAAACCTTCAAGGCTAGATTAGTTGTCAAAGGTTTTACTAAAAAAGAGAGTGTTAATTATTTTAACACTTATTTTCTGGTGGCAAGAATTACATCAATTAGAGTTTTATTTGCACTAGCAATCAATTTATAAATTGTATGTTCATCAAATGGATGGTAAGATGACTTTCCTAAATGGAGATTTAAAGGAGGAAGTGTATATGAAGCAACCTGAGGGTTTTATACTTCCTTAAAATGAAGAAAACGTCTGTAAATTGGTAAAATTTTTATATGGTTTAAAACAAGCTCTGAAATAATAACATGAAAAGTTTGACAAATCAATTTTGTTAAATGGTTTTCATCACAATGGTGCTAATAAGTGTATGTATTCTAAATTTATAAAAGATTTTGGTGTAATTATTTGTCTCTACATAGATTTTGGTGTAATTTTGGTTTTATACTTCTGGAAATGAAGAAATGAAAAAATCATCTTTAAAATCAATTGTACTTTCCATTGAAAGGGGAAGGCTAAAGCTTTGGTCATCAAGTTGTTTACAAGCAAAAGAATGACTTTTAAAGCTTGGCTTTTCCTACCCAAAATTAAAACGTCCCTGCAGGATAATTTATCTGCTCTTCAACAAATGGAAGATGATTAGAAGATTCCAGCTTTGAAGAAGAAACTAGGAATTTTGTAACGAGGCAAGATCCAAAATCAAAAAATCTGTAATTGACATTCTATTAGTCCAGAACAGAAAGACTTGACACATAATTTGATATGTTGAACAGATATCCATTATACGTCAGCTGCATAAAAGATGTTGCAAATTCAACTATCTTCTATAACACCATTGAAATGCCTAAATCGAATAGCATAACAAAACATATAGTAGAAGACGTCGGCAGAGTCAAGGATAGACTATCCAGGCATCTTAACTAGCCACTGAATCAAATGTGCAAGAGCTTTATGCTATACAGTGACTGCTTTGTTAAAATTAGAAAATGAACACCTAAGGTGGAATCCATGAGAAGTTGACTAGCATAATAAAACACAGAAGATGTCAGCAATTTGTATTGCATCAGCAGAGGCAAGTATACGCAGATCTAGACATCTTAAATCTTATATAGCCATTGAATCAAACACACAAGAACTTTATGCTATACACACTATGACTGCTTCATTAAACTTAGAAACTAACCCTCTCTGGTGGGAGATCTATGCCCAAATTCCCTCTGGAAAGGATAATGCCCTCAGTTTCTTGTAATATCTCATCAAAATGGATTAACCCCTGAAACGAAGAAACATTTAAATACGTGCACAAAAATAACATTGCTTTTAGTTTACCCCGATGGAAAATAGTTAAGTTATGAGATAATGGTTGGTATATGCTAAAAACCTCTATATTCTCAATCTTGGCAAGAGTTTGAGTCTGATATAGATCACCCAGCTTAGATAAGTACCCACGGGCCTGCATCGCAGTGAAGAAAAAAAAAGGACTCTTACTGGAGCCACAAAGACACGAGCTTCATTTGCAAATACAGGAAGATCACTGGTTCAACAAGCCAGGATGCAACAAAAGGGCATTGAATCAGGAAAATACTTACATGGCATACATCTTCTGCATGCCATGTATACGACAGTGAGAGGAAATCAATTTTGTTTTGAACTCCCAGAAAGGGAAAAAATCAGGCATAGAACTTAAAAGAAATAAATGAGGCAGACCAAGATATCTCGTGAAAGAAAATGGATAAATATTATATGACATCCATTATTAAATTGAAGATAGATTCAGGACTGACCTACTTATCTTTATCTGAAAGAGTAGGAAGTTGAGGCATGCAAAGTGAATAAAGACCCAGCCAAGGTTGCCGAATTCTTTATGACACACTGCCCTTCACCTCAGAAACCTGCTCAATTCAATTCCAGGAAAATCACTACAGGTCATCCATAAGCATTTTCTTCCCGGAATCACACGCACACAGTATTAACAGTATTGTGACTAAGTTCCCAAGAGCAATCTCAACTTCTTTAAACCTTAGGTGGCCTCTGGTACCAGGTTAAAAATGAATATGAATTATTAAAGGGTAAATTTGATGTAAAAGTTAGTTTTTGATGATAGCTGGTTTATTAATAAGTTGTAAGAGAAATTGTTGGTGGAAAGAGAGAAAATAAGTAAAATATTAGTAACAATTGCATAGAAAGAAATAAAAATTATTTGAGTGTATTCTTTATGTAAAAAAGGAGTGAGAGAGAATAATAATAATAAAGCTGTAGGTCAGATTTTAACCTCCTTGTTTGGAGGATAATATATAAACACCAAAGCAAGAATCCCACTTCCCTTCAGACAATGACTGAATAATATTTACATTGTAAAAAAACTAGACAGAAGACTATAATCAATGATTAGCAACTAATGTTGTCCTTCTCTTACCTCCAGCCATACAGTAGTCTTCACTGCCTACAAAGACCAGATTGATAGTAATGAAAATTGTATAAAAATTCATATTTATCAATAAATTCACAGTTCCTTTGATCCAGAAAGGAAAACCAATACACTTAATTTTATGTATGATAAACAGATGATAAAAACTAATGTCACAAATTGGATTGTAAAACAGTAGAAAAACCATATTTCTTTTATTCAAAGTTCTAACTTCTTGTTCGTCCCCATGGCTACCCAGATTTCTACATAATCAAACATTTCAATCATTAAAGCACCATAAAGCACTAAGTTTGATCTGGATTTTAAGAGTGGTAATTTGCATTACATACACCTACCCTTAACCAATAATGGTTCCATCAAATAGAAAGACAGAACAATTATTACACCAACAGTATGTTCGCAGAAATGATGAACGAATATATAGAACAAACCTCAGATAGTCCATCAAAATTGGTGGGGAGAACTTCAGAAGAAGCTTCCCGTTGTTGATCTGGAGTCAGAATAACAAAATCATCTGCCAGAAGTGAAATGGGGCTGCCGTTTTTTATGAACAACCTGCAACTCAGCTCCCACAGTGTCGAGCATCACCTGAAGGAAACAAATTGTTTCAACTACTACTACCATTACAATTAGCGTAATAAATAATTTAGAAAACTAAATGAATAAAAAAAGAAACGTACAACATAGAGCTTAGGATACGTTTGAGAACGCGGTTCAACTTGCATTCCTAAAAAACTTGAAAATTTATTTTATTTTTTGCTAAAATTTAATATGATTTATATGTTTTGGATCGTTTTGATGTGCTGATGTCAAAAATGATTTTTAAAAAATGAAAAAACATCATTGTCAAGCATTTTGGCACGAAAAGTTATTTGAAAAGCACCCGCAACCACACTGCCAAACAAGCTCTTAGTGGTCTTGACAGCAGCCTTCAAGTTCTCCAAAATCTCCTGGTGATAATCTGGGTCACCCCATGAAAGATCAAACCTAGCCACTGAATGTAAGGGACTTGTTAATAGAGAATAATTAAATAGCCACTCCATGGACGAAGTCCTCAGTGCATGCTCGTATTGGATGAAATTCTGGATATCTTTTTATTTATAATAATAATTTAAATAATAATATAATTAACCACCAGTTCACTACTTATAGAAATTAAACGATAACTAACAACCCATAATTAATAACTATTGCGTAAAAAACTTTGAAGTAACAACCAAATAATTAACTACATATCTTAAATTATATTGAATACCCAAAGACTCAGGCAATATTAACAACCAAATAATTAACTATATATCTTAAATTATTTTGAATACCCAAAGACTTAGGCAATATTACAACCCTATTTTTTCAAGACCCCACGTCCACATCACCTAAAACCATGTCCTCTTAAAAGACCCATGACAATCCTTCCCCCGTCAGAACACCTTGCCTCAAATGGTGAAAGTTTAGTGGAAACATGAATGTTTGTAATATACCATCAATATACAAGAGGCAACCACTGAGACCACTTTTTAGGCTTATCCCTAGAAAAAAACATCGTAAATACTGCTCCACACACTTATTCACAATCTTTGTTTAACCATCTATTTGAAAATGATAAGCCGATGAAAATTTGAGCTCAGTCCCATGCAATTTGAACAACTCTTTCCAAAATAGGCTAGTGAACACAGGATCTTTGTCACTGACAATAGAGTTAGGCATTCCATGTAATTTAAAAATATTGGCAATAAAAATATGTATGATTTTAGTGGTTGTATAAGGATGTGCATTTGAGATAAAATGCGCATACTTACTCAATCTATCAACCATGACCAAAATCACATTGAATCCATTAGAAAGAAGCAACCGTTCAATAAAGTCTAAGGAGATATCCGACCATACCCTTGTAGGAATAGACAAAGGTTGGAGAAGACCTGCTGGATGGATGGTTTCAATTTTGTTGCGTTGGAAAATATCACACTCCTTAATGAAATTCTTAATATCAGCCTTCGTGCCCTTTCAATAAAAGTTAGCTCTAGCCCGAGAGAGAGTTTTATGGAACCCTGAGTGGCCTGCCTAAGGGCTTCCATGAGATAAGTGGAGCAACTGATCATTGAGAGTAGTAGAATCACTAATATACATCTTGCCCTTGTAAAATAACAACCTATCCTTCATGCCATATTTGGTCTCATCCAGACCTTGTCCTGCAAAATCAGAATCAGTTTCTGTAATTTAGGATCCTCTGAATAGGAGTCCTGTAAATTTGAAATCTAATTATCAAAAGGAAATGACAAGGCAGTCAACATGGCTAGTGCATTGTCAACTTGCCTGGACAAGGCATCAACGACTAGATTTTCTTTTCCCTTCTTGTATTCCACCGAAAAATCAAAGCCCAACAATTTAGCCATTTTTGCTACATGGGTGTCCCTATGTTTTCTACTCAAGTAGGTATTTTAGGCTTTGATGGTCCGTTTGCACTTGAAAAGTTTGCTCCAAAACATAAGAACGCCATTTCTTGACTGCCAAAACCAAGGCCATGAGCTCCTTTTCATATGTAGAAAAGTGCAAGGCCTTCCCATGAATAGCCTGACTCATAAAGGAAATGGACCTTTCCTGTTGCATCAGTACAACACCTATACCACAACTAGAAGCATCACATTAAATAATAAAGTGTTTAATAAAGTCAGGAAGAATTAAAATAGGGGGGTTGATTACAGCATTCTTAAGGGCAGCGAAAGCTTCTTTAGCTATAGGGGTCCACTCAAATGAATTTTTCCAGAGTAAAAAAGTTAAAGGAGCAACAATAAAACCATATCCTTTATGAATTTACGATAATACCCTATGAGACCAAAAAAACCAGGGTGGAAGGAAAAGGCCAATTTAACATAGATTCATTTTTTTTATCAGCCCGGACTCCTTTCTTAGAGATCAAATGGCCAAGATATTCCATCTCCTGACATCCAAAGGAACACTTAGATTTTTTTGCAAAAAGCTGATGATGTTTTCAAATATTCAATACCAATATTAAATGGTGTCGATGCTCTTCGGAGTTGGTGCTATAAATAAGAATGTCATTAAAGAAAACTAGCATGAATATTCGCAAGAAAGGCTTAAAAATATGATTCATGAGATATTGAAAAGTGGGTGGAGCATTTGTAAGGTCAAAAGGCATTACAAGAAATTCGTAATGGCCTTCATAAGTACAGAAAGCAGTTTTTGGGAAATCCTCGGGATTAACTCGAATTTGATGATACCCGGAACGTAAGTCTAATTTACTAAAGATAGCTGCCCCATGCAACTCATCTAGAAGTTTGTCCACAATAGGAATAGGAAATTTGGCCTTAATGGTATCTGTATTTAAGGCTCTCTAATCAACACAAAGACGCCAACTACCATCTTGTTTACGAACTAAAAGAACCGGAGAAGAAAATGGACTAGGACTAGGTCAAATGATACCCAAAATAAGCATGTCATTAACAAGTTTTTCAATTTCAGTTTTTTGAAAACAAGGGTATCGATATGGTCCAACACATACTGGTTTAGCCCCTAGTTGAAGAACAATATTGTGATTGTGGTCACGATTTGGTGAAAGTCTCGTGGGTTCACTAAAAACTTCCTGGAATTTATCAAGTAAATTAGTAAGAAAGAGGTCAGTTTCAAGAGTAGAAATGCAAAATACATCAGGTGGAAAGGGCTGTAATATCAAACCTTGTTTGTCTTGATTCATAGCCTTTCCAAACTGCTCCCTATCCATCAAGGAAACTTTTGTGGGTGTAATGCCTTGTAAAATATGCCTAGAATTCAACAGATTAAATTCCATGCTTAATTTAACAAAATCCCATAAAATAGGCCCCAAGGTATTGACCCATTGAACTCCTAACACAATATCACAACCACCCAAAGTCAAAACATAAAAATATATGTGATAAGTGTTACCCTGCATGTGAAACTAAATATCCACACATTTTCCTTTACTGAAAAAACTATCCCCATTAGCTACTCTAACCAAGAGTCATGTTGTTGATTGTGAATGAAGATGCGCTCGTTGCTGAATTGAGGGGTCCATGAAATTATGTATGCCCCCGGTATCGATGAGGAGCACCACAACATAACCATTGACATGCCCAAGAATGCACATGGTCTTGGGGCTCGGAGAACCTACCAAAGCATGAATATAAATCTCAATTGCTGCTTCCAGATTCACCTCCCTTCCTCTAAAAGGACTATCGGCTTCTTTCAAAAGTCATGGTTGTTGAATGGGTTGCAGCTCTTCCCCCTTCGAATCCTCACATTCCATTATAAACAAACGGGCTGATTTGTATTTATGGCTCGGCCCCCACTTCTCATCATAATTGTAACATAATCTGAAGATAAATGGGGATAATCGTTGGATTGGAACAAGTGCCTTTGTATCTGATGTCTGGGGGTTGATAAATGGGCACGTCAAAGTAGATCCCAACCGTGAACTCCGTCTGAAAGCGCCCGCATTTTCCTCCTGCATTTTTGTCGTACCAAAAGCCATTGTGAGGTTAGAGGGATTTAACATACAAACCATGAATCGAATATCCTCTCGTAAGCCGCTTAAAAAACAACTAAGCTTGTATGGTTCCGCCAGCCTTTTAAGTTGATTAGATATGATCTCAAATTGGGACTTGTAAGCCTCTACTATTCTGGTTTGTTGTAGCCTTGTAAGAGTCTCTATTGGATCATCCAAAATGGAAGGACCAAATCTGGTAAGTAAGGATTGTGTGAAACCATCCCAACTAGTGATGCTGCCTGAGGCCTCTAAATCCTGAAACCAAGTAAGGGCTTTACCCTCCATGTGAAAAGAAGCCAATAGGACTCGATGATGAGGGTTAGTTTGATGATAAGTAAAATATTGATTAGCATGATAAATCCAACCATTAGGTTCTTCGCCACTGAACTTAGGAAAGTCGAGACGAATAGCCCGTGTTTGAATTCCACCATGTTCTTCAATTAAAGGATTTCTCATGTGAGATGTTGACCCATATGGAGTATCCTCTTTCTGATTCTTCTGAGTATGGACCAGGGTTTCCACATTAACAACCACAAGTTATAATCAGGTTGTTAAGCTTCAATTGCCTGTTGCAAGGCTTCCTGATTTTGGTGCTAGATTTTTTGAGTTTGCCAAACTAAAGCCAAAGATTCAACAAGTTGTGAATAACGTGTATTGTGCCCTTTAGCCATGGATCGAATATCTCTGATACCACTTGTAAGGGACTTGTTAATAGAGAATAATTAAATAGCCACTTCGAGGAGGCTAAGTCCTCTAAGTACTCATATTGGATGAAATTCTGGATACCTTTTGTAACATCCCATGTTCCAGGATAAAAACAACAATCTCATGTCAAAGAAAAAAACATAGTAGTTAAATTTCTTTTTCTATATCTATTCATGGTGTTCATATTAAAGTCTACCGAAATTTCAACGGAGTCTCCCCTATACCGGGAGGTCCCAAGTTATTAACATTTAACCTGTTTATACTTCTAACAACCCGCATCTCCTAGCTCAATCCCGACCTAATCATCCTAGGTCTCAATGCCACAAACATCATCATACATATCAAGCACAATATTTATGATATACATTATATAACAAATATCATTATGGATGGATTAAAATATAAATACGCATACATGCAACGTGGTTATATGAACTACAGAGTTAAGTTCATTTAATTAAATTTAAACATTAATTATACAAATTAAGTTATACAAACATTTTCATGTTTACAAAATATAATGGTATACTCCCTAGAACCTAAATTACAAAAGGTGAACATAAGTTAGGATCTACTCCTATCGTGCATGCGATGGTCCTGAAACAAGATACATATTATTGAAACATGAATATCACAATGAATATAACAACACAAATATCAAACAATTTAAAAAGGGCAACATGCATTCATATTTTGTTCACTTCTCCCTTCTGGCTTTCATTAGAATCTTTTTCTTGTTCGACTACTAAAAATTGTTTCCCCTCCCATTATCAATCTCCAATTCTAGTTTTTATAAGATCAATCATGATTATTTCTGCTTAACACATTACCGATACCAATTTCACTGATATCATCATCATCACCTCGTAGGAGTTGATGCAAGGTGATCCCCTTACCCGGGATCCTAACATACACTGAATGTATGCTAGTCAATACATGGTTGATCCCCTTATCGGGGATCCTAACATACATTAAATGTATGCTAGCCATTACATGTTTGATCCCCTTATCCGGGATCCTAACATGCACTAAATATATGCTAGTCAATACATGGCAATCCCCTTACCCGGGATCCTAACATACACTTAGTTCACGCCTCAAATCACACTTCTCATATTTCCATTGTCAGCGATAATTTCATTACTTGACAATTCACACAACAACCATTCACCTAATATCCAATATTCTGTAATTCACATTTCACATTGGTAACATATAAAATCATGGAATTTAACTAGAAAGTATAGTTGTGATTTACTTACCTGCAATAAAAACTCTACTCATGCTCCTCTGCTGCTGTTGTTGCCCCACACTTGTGATCCCTCCTGTAAATCACAGGTTTATCTAATAAATTTTCCTCACTTAAGGATATATTTTATAATAATCATATCAATAACCAATAAGTCTTTCTTTCAGTCATTTCTTAATATTTGAACTATTACTATTTAAACCTTGAACTATTATTGTCCAACTGTTACTGTCTAGACATTGGACTGTTACTGTCCAACCTCTCCTCAGATTTTTAACTATATCTAGAGTTATAGAACTCTGTTTCAAGTGAGATTGGTCTCGTTGGAAAGCTAAGACACAAGGCTACAAGTTCTATGAAGGAAAGAGAACCCAATTCTGCCTCTAAGATAGTCAAAATTTCTCATCAACAAACATTGGATTGTTACTGTCTAGCTGTTACTGTTTTGATATTGAACTATTATTGTCTAATCTCTTCTCAGATTTTTATTTATATCTAGAGTTATAGAACTTCATTTCAAGCGAGATTGGTCTTGTTGGAAAGCTAAGACACGAGGCTACATGTTCTCTGAAGGAAGGAGGACCTAGTTCTGCCTCTAAGATAGTCAAAATTACTCATCAACAAACATTACCTACTGCCCTACAAGGTCTGTCATTACCCAATCTCGGTTGGTGACCCATAGCTGGAGTTCTATAACTCCAAATTAAGCAAGACCAATTTCCTTAGTTAGTCAACATACATGCATCAATTCATAATCGACTTTGAAATGACTCAGAAGACCATGTTTAGAACACCTTACCTGGTAAGAATCAAGGTTTCGATCTTCAACTCCCTCCTTTTCTTTCAAATGATAGTCGACCCTCCCCTC
>Ga0307511_10008210_pt1 | contig 10447 bp, 17 predicted proteins | sample 13_EM_MG_FD_200266 | JGI IMG/M metagenome (GOLD analysis project Ga0307511, IMG submission 200266) | Populus trichocarpa ectomycorrhiza microbial communities from riparian zone in the Pacific Northwest, United States - 13_EM | ecosystem: Host-associated > Plants > Roots > Unclassified | place... | reverse complement strand
TGATTGTGGTACGCACAATGCAATCGTTCAGGTTATGAGCTTGGGTTAACCCATCTCGCATAGGCACTACGTATGATTACGCCACCGCCGCTGCTCAGAGGAACGGACTTCCTGTCCTTATTGGCGTCTGGGTCGGTAAGTTTGGCCTCGCTGGATCACGTATTTCCGTTTACTGACGGCACAAAATCAGACGGGACTATCGCCGGCTCTTCTTCCAACGTGAGTTCTCGTTCACACGAAGGGATCCTGATCCTCGAAGGGAACTCATCGTACCACCGAATTTCATCCAGATCGACAATCAAGTCGGCGCATTCGTCAACGTCGTGAGCAAATACGGCGCAAACAACATCGACGGTCTCACCATCGGGAACGAAGTCAACGATAGTCCCTCGAACATCATGCAACGGGTTTGGGACGTCCGTGGGTACCTCAACAACATCATCGGGTACAGAGGTCCCATTTCGACCGTTCACACCTGGGTCCAAGTGATGAACAACCCCGTCTTGTGCGACGCCGACCGTGTCACCGTCAACGCGCACGCCTTCTTCGATGGGAACGTCCAGGCTGGGAACGCGGGTAACTTCATCAGGGACACTGTGCTTCCTAATATCCGGAGGGTATGTGCACCGTATTCCGCGGTGAACAATATCGTTATCACCGAAAGCGGATGGCCGTCGCGAGGGGGCAGCAATGGTGCTGCTGTTCCATCGCTCGGGAACGAGGCAGCTGCTATCAGGAGCTTGAACTGTGCTTCCACGAGTACGAAAATATTTGCGTTCGAGGCTGACGATTCGGTCTGGAAGGGTGGTAACGATAACGAGAAGAGTAGGTCCCTTACCCTGTCTACCGGCCCAAACATTGAGCTGACAGCGATTCCTGCGTTCGTAGGCTTCGGCATCTTGGGCAAGGGCATTGATTCCAATGCTTCAGACTGCTAAATTATTCGACTAGATTATTATAAGCGGTGTTCAGCCTCCTAGGTTAATCCACCTAATTGCACGACTTCCTTGCAGCTTCCGTTGTGGCGAAACCGATCCGGCGGAACGATCGCGAAAGGTTATCTTGATTGATGTACATGCGACAGGCGTACTGCACACGAAGATTCATTTTGCGGTAAGTACATAAGGGTTCTATACAGTTCTTCTACTGTGGAACGTGAGGGTACTCCTCTTTCCACCACCGCCACCACCACCGCCCCCGAACGCACGGGAGAAGGAACGAAAGGGAACGAGAGTATCCTAGAACTGGGGTCCGGCCAACCTGACCTTCTCCTCGACCTCCTTCTCATATAGGGCGAAGGCCTTCTGGAACATACCCGCGAGCTTCCTGACCTCCCTCTCGAAAGCTTCCTTGTTGGGCCAAGCCTTCCTCGGGTTCAACAACTCCAATGGGACGCCCTCCAACGCAGTGGGAATCGACAGGTTGAAGGTACCAAAGTTCTCGTAACTGGCTTTGGCGAGTTCACCAGAGTGGATGGCATCGATGATACGGCGAGTGAACTTGAGCGGGCATCGGGAACCTGTTCCGTACTTGCCGCCGGTCCACCCGGTGTTTACGAGCCAGCAGTCGACCTTGTTCTTAGACATCCGGTCGGCCAACATCTCGGCGTACCTCCCAGGCTATCGAGAACGAGAATGCAGTCGTTAGGTTATTCGAACGTGGAGCATGGGGCCGGGAGTACGTACGTGGAGAACAATGAACGGAGCGCTGTAGCAAGTCGAGAAGGTCGGAATGGGTTCGAGAACACCGTCCTCGGTGCCAGGAGTTTTCCTGCCAAAACCGTTAGTCGACGTCATCGAGATACGGGTAGGGGAGGAGACTTACGAAGTATAACCAGCCAAGAAGTGGTAGCTGGCCTGCTCTGGAGTCAATTTGCTGACCGGTGGGAGAACACCGAAAGCATCACAGGTGAGCATGATGATGTTCTTAGGCTGACTCTGAACGACACAAGGAATGCGAGCGTTGGGGATAAACTCGATAGGATATGCGCAACGGGTATTCTCGGTGATGCTGACATCATCGTAGTCGGGTTTGCGAGAAACGATGTCGTAGACGACGTTCTCGAGGATGGAACCAAACCGAATGGCGTTGTAGATCTCGGGCTCCTTTTCGGCGGAAAGGTTGATGCACTTGGCGTAGCATCCACCCTCGATGTTGAAAACACCGTTGTCTGACCAGACGTGTTCGTCATCACCAATCAGTTGACGGTTGGGGTCGGCCGAGAGTGTGGTCTTTCCGGTTCCAGAGAGACCGAAGAAAAGAGTGACATCACCTTCCTCGGTGCCGACGTTGGCAGAGGAGTGGAGAGAGAGCTGACCAAACTTGACGGGTTGAAGATAGTGCATGACGGAGAAGACTCCCTTCTTCATCTCTCCTGCGTACTCGGTACCGAGGATGACCATTTCCATGCGCTTGAAGTTGATCTCGACCGAGGTGGTGGAGCTCATACCCTTGGTGAACCTGTTGGCGGGGAACTGACCGGCATTGTAGATGATGAAGTCTGGTTCACCAAAGTCGCGAAGCTCGTCCTCGGTCGGCCGGATCAACATGTTGTTCTGTGATCGACGGTTAGCCAGACGGATCGGAGGATATCACGAGACAAACGGGACATACCATAAAGAGTGCGTGATACGCTAAAGCGCAAATAACACGGACCTTGATCCTGTACTTTGGGTCCCACTGTTGGGAAAGTCAGCATTTTGCGGATCTTACGAGAATGGCTGAGAGAGATGGCGTACCCCAGCATACCCATCGAAGACGTAGACGTTGTCCCTGGTGTTCAAGTAATCGATAGCACGCTCACGGTTGATCTCGAAAGTATCTGTTGGAAGGCGGTTAGCTCGACGACCTGGTTTGAATGGATGTGACCTACGCTCGTCCAGCTTAATGTTAACCGACCCCCACCAGATGTCATCCTTGGAAGTTTCCTCGTAGACGATACGCTTGTCCTTGGGGCTACGTCCGGTCTTCTTGCCGGAGAAGTTGATGAGCGCCCCAGAAGAAGAGATGATGGCGCCCTCATTGCGGATAGCGTCTTCGTAGAGGAGAGACACAGGGGCATTGCGCTTCAGTTGGATTCTGTCCATGTCAAAACCGGCCTGAGAGTAGAACTCGAGGTCCTTGCCGATAACTAGTGTATGGATGAGGTGAATTCCTATGATAAAGCTGGGGATTGCTTACGGCCACCGACGATCTCAGAGTCGAACGCCTGGGCATAATGTTTGTGGAGGATATGAGGAGTAACGTAGGGTGTGTGGTGATGGTGAACCATTTTCGAAGACCGAGGGTAAGAGGAGAGGAAGAAGGGGGAGAAAGGGTTGGTGGAGTGGGGATTGAAGAGACGAGATCGCAGTAGCAGCAGGTTTTATATCGATGTTCCGGCGAACAGAACAGGTGAAGCGCGGAAGCTGAGATGTCCGCATTCGATCCCGTGAATCCAGATCCAATGGTTGGTCTCCAGGATCGGTAAGATTCGGGTTGAACGTGAACCCCGGTCTGTGGAATCTACGCCACCATTTGCGCGAGCTTGTTTGGATCTATCCTTTCCCGCCAGGCTCATCCCAGCTTACCGTGTTTACGTTATCGGCCGACCGTGTCCGCCCTTTGGTGCTAAGTTCCCCGGTAAATACACCCTAGGCTTAGAACGCAGTTACGCAAACCCCCAAAGGCGCCTTGATAATGGTTTTCTACAGCAACTTGAGGCCCTTTGCGGGGATTATCATTATGTTACAACAGACCAAAATAAGTCAGTCACGCGACGGAGATTTGATCCTGCAGCACATGCGTGAGAGACCCTGAGAAGGCGACTCTACCCGTGGAGTTGCGTGGAGTCGAGAGATGACCGGTCGCGACCGGCATCTATCGCTGGGTGAGCCCAACATGAACCAGCCTGGAAGTCGTCCGACCCCTGTGGTACAACGACCATGGCGACGACCGCCGCACCTCCACTTAACACCACCCGGAAATCACGGAGCTGGTGGCAAAACGAGGAAATACCGGGTCTTGCTCGTTTGAAAATGAAAAGTCGTGATGCCATGCTTGGGGGCACAGCCTGTTTCCCCCGAGGACCACCAAGGTGATGCCTCACGGATCAATTTCGACCCGGGCATGGCCTATGGGTCAGACGCAGCCTCGGAAACCATGCCCTGCTGGTCGGATCGCGTCCCGGATTGGTACGGAGGTGAGATCCTCGTGTCGTGCCGTTGCTTAGCTCTCATTTGAATTTGCCTGGGTGACGGGATGGTGCTCCGGAGATTACCCCGGGCATGACTGACCGTTCTAAATTATGAAACACCACAGCCTGGCGCGCATATAGGGACGGAATGAGAATGTGGTTTCGGTGATTAGATGAAATCTGTGACGGTCCGGGAGGTACGGGAAACCCGAAGTCGGACGGGAGTTGGGACGCGTTGGATGGTGGCAACTCCGACGCGTTCGACAACCGAGTGGCCTGGCCTCTCGAATAATGGGAACGCACAGTATTCAGGCTTGTCCACGACTATCACTTGCTCAAAACATGTCTTGGCAATGGTGGGTGGCACGTCAGCCACTGAAATGTGACTGGCCCCATGATGGGCAATGTGATGAAGCTGTGAACAACAAACCTACGGCAAAAGCCCGAAACACTTCATCCACTCCTTCATGTTCCAATTCTCTCCCACCTCTTCGTCGACACATAGTGTCCGCCACCGCCCTCCGCCACGTGGCGAGAGCCTGCAGCAAAATGGCGAGCTTGCAGGATTGCAGGACGAGTTGAGAGACTTCAAGCGGGTTCACGATCAAGGCCAAGAGGAAGATTTGAGGATGGCTCTGAGTAGGACGATAGCCAGGGTCGGGGAACTTGTACGTCTCTGCGTATTCAACCGACCTAGTTCCATCCTTGCCCTTGGTTTACACGAAAGATAAATCTGTTCTGATAGTCCACCTCTCTGATTGAGCACTACAAAGCACACACGGAGCTCCAAACGGAGCTAACACTATGCAAGTCCAACCTCACATTGGCCCAAGCGAATAACGAGATGCTCGAGGATGCGCTCAAGCGTGACACCGTGCGTGCCAGAAACGTTGGATGGGCAAGATCAACAACGACCCCCATCTTGGAGGATGACGCTCGATCTGCGAGGAGCCTTGACGCCGAGCGACCTCCCACACCCAGCCAACCGGTCGGTGTGTCTCCAACCATCCACACTTCGCAGGGCCAGGAAGGGAGGTTCTTCAAATTTAGGTTTGGGACCACAACCCCGAGCTCGTCTGGATTCACCACCCCGAATGGCGTTTATCCGTCACACTTATCTTCGGCATCCCTTCCTTCCTTAGCCGCATCGAGGGACGAAGAGATAGAGAAGCTCACGTTAGAGTTGGAGAAGCAGAAAAAGGAACGTCGAATCGCGTTGGAAGAGAAGAGGAAGGTTGAGGATGAGCTTGAGTCTTTGTCCCAAGCTTTGTTCGAGGAGGTATGTGCTCGGCTCAACTTGGGCGGGGCCCACCGTACGCTAATAGAGGATGATGTTACGCAGGCGAACAAGATGGTAGCAGAGGAGCGCATGAAGGTCGCGGATCTTGAAGCTGAACTAAGGGAACGCGCTTCGGAGCGTGAGGCTTTGAAACTCGCGATGAAGATCCTGGAAGAGGAAAACCAACGGTTCCGCGGGATCCTGTCCTCGGCTTCACAAGCAGTACGACAGGCGAGAGCCACCACACCGGCTCGACGCCTCTCGCCAAGTCCAAGCCGTAGCCACAGCCGGCACTCGTCCAAATCATCGCTCTCCATACCCATTACTCGACACCCTCCTAGTTCGCCACCACAGCCGAGCCCCCAATATCTGACCCCTACCGAAGCATCACCGTGGATCGGTGACACATCACGCGCAGGGAAGACACCTACTACTGCAGACTTCTCCCAGGGTAAGGCCATCCAGTCGGAGAGGGTGACCCGATTTCTCCCCCCACCGCTTGAAGTCGACCATTGGGCGGACTCGCCCGACGGTACTCCAGGCTATTTATCTGCATCGCCCGAGGGAGTTGAGCCGGACGAAGGCGCGTCAGCTGCACGGTCGTTTGCATAGTGTTCACTACCACATACTCATTTCTGTTTAATTTTTAATGGATATTTTGTGCTTCGCGCTTTGACGGAAAGCTATGGAAAGATCGAGTCGGATTGTCTCCTTCCGATTGGTCCACTGCAACGTGGTTTCAAACTCCGACCAGTGGTCAAAAAGGGATCGGGTGACGGAAGAGCGACAATTCACCCCTCCTCCTCCGACCTCCAACTTCCTCTCCCTCCCCCCTTCCACACTCGCCTATTTTTATAATGCTCTCCGCTGTCCAGACCGTCCGCGTCGCTGCCAGGAACAATGTCCGTTGGGCCGTCCCCAGGTCCACGGCCTTCGGGGTACGTCTTTGCGCAGCGACGCTCCGTCATTCACACTCACTTCCGTTCCGTAGCGCATTCCCCGACCCCTGGTAGCCAGGAACATGAACACAAAAGTCAATGGTAAGCCCAAGTCACGTTCGGAACCTCTGTATTGCGGTTTTTAAACGCGACGTTCCGCTTTTTCTTTGAACAGGCCCGGTCATTGGTATTGACCTGGGAACGACCAACTCTTGCGTTTCCATCATGGAAGGACAGACGACGCGCGTCATCGAAAATGCCGAGGGTGCCCGAACGACACCTTCAGTGGTGGGCTTCACAAAACACGGGGAGCGCTTGGTTGGGCTTCCCGGAAAGCGTCAGGCGGTTGTTAACCCCCAAAACACCGTCTTTGCGTTCAAACGGTTGATTGGAAGGAAGGTCACCGACGCCGCTGTTAAGGATGACATGGCTCACTGGTGAGTTCGCTTCTTCCACACGTGAACCCTCCAGCCTTGACGCCGACTTTCTTCAGGCCTTTCAAGATCGTTGGTGGTCAGGACGGCAAGCCTCTTGTGGAGGTCGAGAGTGAAGGAAAAGCTGCCAAATATGTCCGTATACACGTTTTCTCTCATTTGAAGCTAATACTTACCATGATAACAGTCTCCTGAGGAACTCTCGTCCATGATCCTTGTCAAGATGAAGGAGACCGCCGAACAATATCTCGGAAAGAAGGTTAACCACGCTGTCGTCACCGTTCCGGCATACTTCAACGATGCTCAGAGGCAAGCGACCAAAGACGCTGGGAAGATTGCTGGTCTCGACGTCCTCCGTGTCATTAACGAGCCCACCGCTGCCGCCCTCGCTTACGGTATGGACAAGTCCGGGGAGAACGTCGTGGCCGTCTATGACTTGGGCGGTGGAACATTCGATATCTCCGTCCTCGAACTCCAGAGTGGTGTCTTCGAAGTGAAGTCCACCAACGGTGACACTCATCTTGGTGGTGAGGACTTCGACGTCGCCCTCGTCAAGCACATCCTTGCCGAGTTCAAGAAGGATACCGGTGTAGATCTCTCGGGTGATGCCATGGCTGTCCAGCGTGTTCGTGAGGCCGCTGAGAAGGCCAAGATTGAGCTTTCCTCCACCACTCAGACCGAGGTCAACCTCCCTTTCATCGGCATGGACGCTTCCGGTCCCAAACATATCAATCTCAAGCTCCTCCGTTCTCAGTTTGAGTCCCTCGTCAGCCCTCTTGTTCAGCGCACCGTCGATCCCTGCAAGAAGGCCCTCAACGACGCTGGCTTGAAGGCCAGCGACATCAAGGAGGTCATTCTCGTCGGTGGTATGTCCCGTATGCCCAAGGTCATTGAGACCGTCAAGAGCGTCTTCGGTCGTGAGCCCAATAAGGGCGTCAACCCTGACGAGGCTGTTGCTATCGGCGCGGCTATCCAGGGCGCCGTCCTGTCCGGCAGCATTGGTGACATCCTTCTACTTGACGTCACTCCCCTCTCCCTCGGTATCGAAACCCTCGGAGGTATTATGACCAAGCTCATCTCCCGCAACACGACCATCCCGACCAAGAAGTCGCAGACCTTCTCGACAGCCGCCGACGGTCAGACCGCCATTGAAGTCAAGATCTTCCAGGGAGAGCGTGAGCTCGTTCGGGACAACAAGCTCCTCGGTAACTTCAATCTCGTCGGCATCCCCCCAGCGCCCAAGGGCGTTCCCCAGATCGAGATCACGTTCGACATTGACGCCGACGGTATCGTCCACGTCACTGCCAAGGATAAGGCTACCAACAAGGATCAATCGATGACGATCGCCTCTTCCTCTGGTCTCTCCGACAAGGATATTGAGCGCATGGTGTCGGACGCGGAGGAGTACGCTGAGGCTGACAAGGCGAGGAAGAACTTGATTGAGGAGTCAAACAAGGCCGAGTCAGTTTGCGTTGACACTGAGAAAGGTCAGTATTCTCATTGTTCGTTCGAGTATCCTGTCTAAATATCCCCCCTAGCCATGAACGAGTTCAAGGACCAGCTCGATGCGGCTGAGAAGGAGAAGGTAACGAAGCACATCACTGAGCTTAGGGAGATTGCCGCTCGTGCTCTCGGCGGGGACGCTTCGCTCACCGCTGATGCGATTCGGGAGAAGGTGAACGAGACCCAGCAGGCCTCGCTTGGTCTGTTCCAGAAGGTGTACGAGAAGCGCAGTGCTGAGACTGCTGCTTCCTCGGAGCCATCATCGACAGAGGGAACCAAGGAGGAGAAGAAGGATTAAACGGTCCCCATCTGCTTCCGTTCATGGACTTGACTTCGCTTTCGACTGCTTTGCACCGTGTCATCCTCACTTGCACTTGATGTCTCCCACCCCCCTCCCCGGTTGCCTCCGCTCCTCTCTTTCGTTCCAACCTTTGGTCTGCTCTGTTAGATGACGAGGATGAGGAAAAGGAAAATTATCTTACGATCTTATTAAGCTTGCTATTCGGTCTGCACGACAAACCCTACCCGTTACACGTACACCACGCACACTTGCATTACTTTACTTAGTTACTCCTCACCCACACCCCCACTCATGTTGCTTCGTTGCGTTGAATAGACGTCCCAAGGCGTAATGCTCCAAACCTCCCTGTCTGATTTGACGTAAAAAAAACAAAGAGAGAGTGATGGTGGTGAATGGGATTCCCAGACTCTCTGTCGACTCGCTTGTGGCCATAGCGATGGACCAGGGTTTGTCCCAGACATGTGTCGGTCTCGGGTCTGATGAGAGTGCGCCACGTATGTATCCCTTCAGAACGATGGATGGATGAGGAAATAATATGGTATGTTGGAACTTTCTTTCAGATCAAGTCATGGATTGAATTCTTGGAGTTGTATTGTGACCTCTGTGATAACAGTCAGCGATGCAAAGGATGCGGAGAAGAAAGAAACCCGACAGCGAGAGATCACCGTCGGACCCTCGGACCCTCTCTCCATTAAAGACTCGATGGGAAGACCGATCGGGATCATGTCCGCACCCGAGCGGCTTCCCCGAATGGGATCCTTAACCTCCTCCTTATCGCAGTGGATTGCCGGTGAGGACGTGCTCGAGTTCGTTGGCTGGAGGCCCACCGGCCGCCGAGTGTCCCCTCGACTTACCTCGCCTTCCCACGGTGATAGGCCAGTGACTGACGTTGGCGCCAGCGCACCAATTGCGGCCTAGGGCAAGGGACAGATAATCAAGTGGGTGCGGGTTGAGAGGATATAAGGATTGGTGTGGACCTTTGTGGGATCATAGCGATTGCGTTCGCGGTGCATGACGAGAGGATCAGCACAGCGCGGTGAGTCGGGATACGGAGATTAAATCGGAGCGTTTGGCTGTGGAGATTTTGCGCTTGCAACACTGTGTCTACGTCCACATCAGATAGCACGAGGCTTTGGACAGCCAGAGAATGTTTCCCCAAGGGCGGTGGCAGTGAGGTTCAGCCAACTGGTTAGTGAGGAACGGTTAGACCGCGTTAGATGCGCAAGCGAACCGGCGAGATTGGGAACCCGGAGTAGCCTGATGATTACCAAGGGCGGGACTGTGGAGAACGACGGATTCTCGAACAGAAAGTGCGAGATGCGAGGACGAAAACGGAGAGAGAGGAAGATCTCCGCCTGAAGAGTAGAAGACCTGCTGGATACAGGATCTGAGGACGACCGAGTTCCCGATACGGGGGTTAATTGAGGGAGACCAGGAAACGGACAGATGGTATGAAGAACGAGTGATGGCCCCCTCTCTAAATGGAAGTCGACGCTCCCTCCCCCAACCCTCCCCTCTCCCCGAACGAATCCCCCCATCCAAGATTCCGGTAGGGCGAAATGAGAGAAAGCGTGATCCATCTCCGGTTTCTCAATTTGATTTCGATTTTGATGCCGTGAACGGCAAAGGCAGTTCCTCTCTCGATCGCACGCTTCCCGTCCCCGCCACCCCAACCCGCTCCCACACGCCTCCCCCCCCCGCGCCCTCTGTCGTCGCCGCTCTCTCCCATTTTACTTCTGGCAGCTCATGCTTATCGAGGAGCGTCGGATAATGGACTGAGTGCGTGGAAAGGGGGAGGGAAAGGAGGAATGACGAGAT
>Ga0307511_10008209_pt1 | contig 10448 bp, 10 predicted proteins | sample 13_EM_MG_FD_200266 | JGI IMG/M metagenome (GOLD analysis project Ga0307511, IMG submission 200266) | Populus trichocarpa ectomycorrhiza microbial communities from riparian zone in the Pacific Northwest, United States - 13_EM | ecosystem: Host-associated > Plants > Roots > Unclassified | place... | reverse complement strand
ACAGTTGCGGCAGGTCGATCTCGTAGGTCTTGACCACGCCGCCTTCGGTGCGGCTCAGGACCACCGTATCGGCCCCGGTCGGCGCCACCCCGCCGGCCAGCGCGAGCACGTCGCTGACGGTATAGGGCAGCTCGAGCGGGTATTTGCCCGGCCGGTTGACATTGCCCAGCACCGCCACCTGCTGGCTGCGGAACTGCGTGACCACCAGGGTCACCTGGGCTTGCTTGACGAAGCCGCCCTGGCGCAGCAGGTCGGCCACCTTGCGTTCGGCGTCGATCGGGCGCATGCCGGCGACTTCCACCTCGCCCACCAGGGGCAGGGCGATCGAGCCGTTCGCCGCGACGCGGGTTTCGGTGGCCAGGTCGGGATACTGGAATACGGTCAGCTTGAGCACGTCGCCCGGCCCGATCACGAACCGGTCGCGCTCGCTGCCGGGCGCGGCAGGCAGTGCGGCGGAGGCTGCCTTGGCTGCCTGGGCCTGCGCGAGGGAGGCAAAGGGCGGGGCGAAAATGAACAACAGGGACAGCAAAGCGGCGCCGGCGGCGGCCAGCCGGCGCCGGGCCGCCTTCAAGCCAGCAGAGGGCACCATGCCGGACAGGCGCGGCGCGCCGCCCCGCGGCAGGCGCGGCGCATCATCGGATCGGGAACCGCTCATTTCAGGCCGCTGACGCCTTTGTCGATCACCGCGGCCGCGCCGCCCTGCTCGCCGGCCTGCGCGGGCTTGGCCGCCGACGCCGCCGGCGCGGCCGGGGCCGACTGCGGCGTGGCGGCGGCTGGTGCCGCGGCGGGCGCCTGGGCGGCGGTCTTGACGAAATCGCCCTTGTATTCGAGCTTGGCGGACTCGCGCAACTGCTTCATCTCGCTGCTGGCCAGCTCGATGCGTTTCTGGTTGGCCAGGTACTGCTCGATGAACGGCCCGGCCTCCTTCTCGTTCAGGGGCATCGGCTGGGTCGCCACCACCTGCAGCACGGTCGCCACGCCCTGCGTCTCTGTCACGGTAATGTCACCGTCCTTCATCTGCGCGATGCGCGGCAGCGCCTCCAGGGGCAGCTGTTCGGCGGCGCGCACGGCGGAATTGGCGCTGAAGCGGATATTGGCGCCGCGCAGCCAGTTCGCCACATCGTTCAGATTCCTGGTCTTCGCGCTCTCGGCGCGCAGCGCGGCGATCTGCCCGGCATTGACCCCCGCGCTCAGTTCCTGGAGGCGGTAGATGCGGCGCTGCGCGAACAGGTCCGGATGGGCGTCATAGAACTTCTTGACCTCTTCCGGCGCCGGCTTGGTGAGGGAGGCGGCGACCGTCTTTTCCAGATAGGCCTGCGACAGGATCTGCCGGCGCGAGGCTTCCAGCACGCTGAGCACATCGGGGTCGCGGTCGAGCTTTTTTTCCACCGACTTCTGGATCAGCAGCTGCTGGTCGATCAGCTGCTCGAGAACCTGCTTGCCCGCCGCGCCGATCTGGTCCGGCGGCAGCCGGCCGGCGCGCGAGAGCGCCTGGTTGACCTGGTGCACGGAGATCTCGTCCCCGTTGACCTTGACCGCGACCTGCGTGGCGGGCGTCTTGTCGGCGCTGCTCTTGCCGCAGGCGCCCAGCGCCACGCAGGCCAGCGCGCAGGCCAGGAGCCGCACTCTCGGCGCGGCGAGTCGGGAATTGGAGGAAGTAAGCGGGTTCATGCGAATAGGGGACTTTGGCTTCAGGCTGGGGGATGGCGCGCACCGGCAACGTCGAATGGCGACGGACAGCGACAAAAAATCGCGTTGACGCGATGCCGCGCGGCGCCGCGGATGCGCGGCGATACCTCTCTGGCGCCACGCATCTCGCAACGCATATTCGGGCCGCAACATGACCGCACCCACGCAGCCGCCCGAAGTGCCTATAGTCCATTTGGATTATCCGGAAGCGGATTGCATTTCAGGCGCCGCCGTCCCGCCCGCTGCCGCCCAACCTTTGTGAAAGCCGGCAACACAAACCTATATGACAGCGGCCATATGACAGGAGTCAGGACAGGAGGCAGGACAGGAGTCAGGACAGGAGTCAGGACAGCGGGCGATGATTAATTGACCGTCCGGTCGGTTTATTATAGAATGGGTCTCCACGCGAACAATTGCGGGAGTGTTCATGTACACCCAAGCCATCGATTTGCCCGGCGGTCCCAAGGTGGTCGCGGCAAGCACGCCGGAGGAACTGGCCTTCGATGCCCGCGTGGCGGCGGACCGCAAGGTCGAGCCGCGCGACTGGATGCCGGAGGGCTACCGCAAGACCCTGGTGCGGCAGATCTCCCAGCACGCGCACAGCGAGATCGTCGGCATGCTGCCCGAGGGCAACTGGATCTCGCGCGCGCCCTCGCTCAAGCGCAAGGCCATTTTGCTTGCCAAGGTGCAGGACGAAGGCGGCCACGGCCTGTACCTGTACGCCGCCGCCGAGACGCTCGGCACCTCGCGCGACACCGTGGTCGATGCCCTGCACAGCGGCCGCGCCAAGTATTCATCCATCTTCAACTACCCCACGCTCACCTGGGCCGACGTCGGCGCGATCGGCTGGCTGGTCGACGGCGCGGCGATCATGAACCAGATTCCGCTGTGCCGCTGCTCCTACGGCCCGTACGCGCGCGCGATGATCCGCGTGTGCAAGGAAGAGTCCTTCCACCAGCGCCAGGGCTTCGACATCATGCTCTCGCTCTGCAAAGGCACGCCGGAACAGAAGGCGATGGCGCAGGACGCGCTCGATCGCTGGTGGTGGCCGGTGGTGATGATGTTCGGCCCGCCGGACGACAACTCGCCCAACTCGGCGCAGTCGGTCAAATGGGGCATCAAGCGCATCTCCAACGACGAGCTGCGCCAGAAATTCATCGATGCCACCGTGCCGCAGGCCGGGCTGCTCGGCCTGACCATCCCCGATCCGGACTTGAAGTGGAACGAGGCGCGCGACCATTACGACATCGGCGTGATCGACTGGAGCGAGTTCCACCGCGTGATCGCCGGCGACGGCCCCTGCAACCGCGAACGCCTGGCCACGCGCGTGCAGGCGCATGAAGAGGGCGCCTGGGTGCGCGAAGCGGCTCTCGCCCATGCGAGGAAACAGGAAGCCCGGCAAGCTGCTCGCCAGGCGAGGAAGGCCGCATGAGCGGCGCCGGAGAAGACAGGATGAGCACGAACGAATGGCCGCTGTGGGAGGTGTTCATCCGCAGCAAGCAGGGCCTGGACCATCGCCACGTCGGCTCGCTGCACGCCGTCGACAGCGCGCAGGCGGTGCGGATGGCGCGCGACGTCTATACGCGGCGCATGGAAGGCGTGTCGATCTGGGTGGTGCCCTCGAACAGCATCACCGCCAGCGACCCGGACGACAAGGCCGAGATGTTCGACCCGGCCGCCGACAAGATCTACCGCCACCCGACCTTCTACGTGCTGCCCAAGGAAGTGGAGCACATGTAGGCCATGGATGCGCGCGTTCAAACCTTGCTGCGCCTGGGCGATGCCGCGCTGATCCTCGGCCAGCGCCTGGGCGAGTGGACCGGCCACGGCCCGGTGCTGGAAGAAGATATCGCGATGGCCAACGTCGCCCTCGACCTGATCGGCCAGGCGCGCCTGCTGCTCAGCCATGCCGGCCTGCTGGAAGGCGCGGGGCGCGACGAGGACCGGCTGGCTTATTTCCGCGATGCGCGCGAGTTCCGCAACTTCACCATCTGCGAACTCCCCAACAGCGGCCTGGCGAATTGCGCAATGCGGGGCCACACGCAAAGCGGCGACTACGCCTTCACCATCGTGCGCAACCTGCTGTTCTGCGCTTGGCAGGTGCAGCTGTGGCAAGCGCTGACCGATTCGCGCAACCCGTCGAACGACGCGCAGCTCGCCGGCATCGCCGCCAAGTCATTGAAGGAATCGAGCTACCACCTGCGCCACGCCGCCGACTGGACCGTGCGCTTCGGCGACGGCACCGACGAGAGCCATGCGCGCGCGCAAGCCGCCCTCGATGCGCTGTGGCCCTACACCAACGAGCTGTTCGCCGACGACGCGGTGGACGCGGCCGCCGCGCAATCCGGTTTCGGCGTGCTGGGCGCGCCGCTGCGCGCCGCCTGGCTGGCGCAGGTAGGCGCGGTGCTCGAAGAGGCGACCCTCGCGCAGCCGCGCGATTCGGCTTTTGTGTCCACCGGCAAGTCCGGCCTGCACAGCGAGCACCTGGACTTCCTGCTCGCCGAGATGCAGGTGCTGCCGCGCGCGCATCCGGAGGCGGTATGGTGAGCGCTGCGCTGGCCGGTCACGCAAACGCAGACACGGACGCCGTATGGGCGGTGCTGCGCGAAGTGCTCGACCCGGAAATTCCGGTGGTGTCGATCTGCGACCTCGGCATCGTGCGCGAGGTGAAGCTTGATGACGGCCTCGAAGTCGTCATCACGCCCACTTACGCCGGCTGCCCGGCCATGCACGTGATCGAGGCGTCGGTGCTCGATGCCTTGCACGCTCACGGCTACGCTGACGCGCGCGTGACCACCACGCTCTCGCCCGCCTGGACCACCGACTGGATCACCCCGCAAGGCCGCGCCCAGCTCAAGGCCTACGGCATCGCGCCACCCGGCGCGGTGCGCGCTAGCGACGCGCGGGTGATCCGCTTCGATACCTTGCGCCACCGCGCCGCCGAACCATCCCCCGCCTGCCCGCAATGCGGCTCCGTGCACACCGAACTGCTCTCGCAATTCGGCTCCACCGCCTGCAAGGCCCTGTACCGCTGCACCGATTGCCGCGAGCCCTTCGACTACTTCAAGCCCTACTGACTCAAAGACGCAGCCCAAACCGCGATGAGCGCCGTTCCACTATCCCCTGCCGTTGCCGCAACTGCCGCCGCCGACCCGCGCCCGGTCCCCCGGCCGCCCGCGCCGCGCTTTCACACCCTCACCGTCGCCGGCGTGGAGCGCGTCACCCTTGACGCCATCGCGGTGCGCTTCACCATCCCGCGCGAGTTGCGCGAGGACTACCGCTTCATCCAGGGCCAGTTCGTCACCCTGAAGGGCAACTTTGGTGAAGGCAGCGCGCGGGAAGAGCTGCGCCGCTCCTACTCGATCTGCTGCGCCGTTAGCGACTACCTGCGCAACGGCGAATTGAAAGTCGGCATCAAGACCATCCCCGGCGGGCGCTTTTCCACCTGGGCCAATACGCAGCTCAGGCCCGGCGATGCGGTCGAGGTGATGACCCCCGACGGGCGCTTCCACTGCGCCCTGCATGAAGAGCATGCCAGGCACTACCTGGCGCTGGCCGGCGGCAGCGGCATCACCCCGGTGCTCTCGCTGATCGCCACCACCCTGGCCGCCGAGCCGCGGAGCCGCTACACGCTGATCTACGGCAACCGCAACCTCGCCTCCATCATGTTCGCCGAGCAGTTGGAGGAACTGAAGAACCGCTACCTGGGCCGCCTCGCCCTGTACCACGTGATCAGCGACGAGCCGCAGGAGGTCGCCCTGTTCAACGGCCTGCTCAACCAGGAGAAATGCGCGCAGTTTCTCGGCACGCTGGTGCCCGCGTCCGGCATCGACGAAGCCTTCATCTGCGGCCCCGGCCCGATGATGGACGCCGCCGAAGCCGCGCTGATTGCCGCCGGCGTGGCGCGCGAAAAGATCCATATCGAGCGCTTCGGCACCCCGCTGCCCCAGGCGGGCATCAAGGCGCCGGTGATCTCCGGCGCGCCCGCCGCCCAGGTCGATGTGATCAGCGGCGGCAAGACCCGGCGCATCGCCGTGCCCTACGCGGGCGCGGGCTTGCTCGACACCGCGCTTTCCGCCGGCATCGACCTGCCCTATGCCTGCAAGGCCGGCGTATGCTGCACCTGCCGCGCCCGCGTGCTCGAAGGCGAGGTGAAAATGGACCGCAACTACACCCTGGAACAACGCGAGATCGCGCAAGGCTACGTACTCACCTGCCAGTCCCACCCCGTCACCGAACGCGTGGTGGTGAGTTACGATGAGCGCTGATCAGACGTAGCGACCTCAAGCCGTAACGACCCCAAGCCGTAGCGACCCTGCCTCAAGGCCCCGCGCAAGAACAACATGACCCAGCTCCATCCCCAGTTCCATCTCGCGCAAGTCAACACCGCCCGCCTGCTCGCCCCCGCCGACGATCCCTCGATCGCCGACTTCGTCGCCCAGCTCGACCGCATCAACGCCCTCGCCGAAGCCTCGCCCGGTTTCGTCTGGCGCTACGTCAGCGACACCCGCGACCCGCAGGACCGCGAATACCCCGACCCCCTGATGCTGTTCAATCTGTCGGTCTGGCAAAGCCCCGAACACCTGTACGACTACGCCTACCGCAGCGACCATGCCAAGGTGTTCGCCGACCGCCGCAAGTGGTTCGAAAAGCTCGCGGATCCGCAGGTCGCGCTGTGGTGGATATCCGCCGGGCACATCCCCACCGTCAAGGAAGCCAAGCAGCGCCTGGCCACGCTCACCTTCGAGGGGCCCGGCCCGCGCGCCTTCACCTTCCGCCACCGCTACGACGCGCAGGGCCACCCCGTCGAAGCCAAAAAGCCAGCCGCAGGCGGCGTCACCCCACCTGTGCCCGCCGTGGTCCCGGCAGCCGCCGAGAGCTGAGCATGGCCCGCACCCAGGCCGCCGACTACGAGGCGCAGCGCGCCGCCATCCTCGACCACGCCGCCGAAGCCTTCGCCGAGCGCGGCTACGCCGCCTGCTCGATGAGCGACATCGCCGCCCGCAGCGGCGCCTCCAAGGCGCGCCTGTACCACTATTACGAGAGCAAGGAAGCGATGCTCTACGACCTGCTCGACCGCCACACCCAGCGCCTGGTCGACATCGTGCTCGAAGTGCGCGACCGCGCCAGGCGCCAGAAACTCTCGGCCAAGGACGAGCTGCGCGCCATGATCGAATCTTTCCTGGACGCCTACCAGACCTCGCGCACCCGCCACATCGCCCTGCTCGGCGACGTCAAGTTCCTCGGCCAGAAGCAGCAGGACAAGATCCTCGCCCGCGAGCGCGCCGTGGTCGACGCCTACAGCGAAGCCCTCAAGCGCGCCTTCCCGAAACGCGTAAGCGCCGCCAACGCCCGCGCCGTCACCATGATGCTGATGGGCGCGATGAACTGGACCTTCACCTGGCTCAAGCCCGACGGCCCGCTCACCTACGCCGACTACGCCGGGCAGGTCGCCGACACGCTGTTCAACGGCCTGGAGGCCTGAGCCGCGCCAGCCGGCCCGGCGCGGATGCGCCGGGGTTGTGCCGAAGTCGCGCCGAGGTTGCGCCGGGGTTGCGTCCAAGTCGCGCGCCATGCCATTGAACAATGTTATAACGCGCCCATGCACTTCCTCAAAGCGCGCCCGGCGCTGGTCCGGATCGACCCAGACTCCTAGCTAGCCTCGCAATGTCTTTTTCCGTCGTCATCCCCGCCTACAACCGCGCCACCCTGATCGGCGCCACGCTCGATTCCATCTTCGCGCAGACCCTGCCGCCCGCCGAGGTGATCGTGGTCGATGACGGCTCGACCGACGATACCGCCGCCGTCGTCCACCAATGGAGCGCCCGCCGATGGAGCGCCTGCCAGGTGATCGAGGTCAAGAACGGCGGCGCGGCCGGCGCCCGCCATGCCGGCGTGCTCGCCTCGCGTAGCGAGCGCATCGCCTTTTGCGACAGCGACGACCTGTGGCGCCCCGGCCACCTGGCCGCGCTGGCTGCCGCCTTCGCGCTCGCCCCGCAAGCCGGCTTCGCCTTCACCAATTTCGTCCACGTCGTGAACGACCAATGGGACGGCCGCGACAAGTTCGCCGCCGCCCCGGCCGCCTTCTGGCACCCCTTCCGCGAGCTTTCGCCCGCCGTGCTGCTCGCCGACCGGCCGGTGTTCGAAGAGCTGCTTGCGTTCCAGCCGGTGTTCCCCTCCTGCACCGCGATGACCCGCGCCTTTTATGACCAGGCCGGCGGCTACGACGCCGCCTTCGGCCGCCTGCCCAGCGAAGACCTCGAATTCACCCTGCGCTGCGCGATGCACGCGCCCGTAGCCGCCGTGCGCGAACCGACCGTGGGCGTCCGCAAGCACCCCGGCAACCACTCCGGCAACCAGCTCGCGCAACTGTGCGGCGAGATCGAGATATTGCAAAGCATGCGCCAGCGGCCGGGCATCGACGCCGGCCGGCAGGCCGCGCTGCGCGAACAGATCGGCAAGCGCACCGGCGAGGCGTTCGAGGCTGCTTTCGTGAAAGGGGACTGGCCCCTGATCCGGCGCCTGGCCCATGAACTGCCTAGGGGCGAGGGCTCGCTCAAGCGCCGCCTCAAGCGGCTGATCGCCGGCGCGCCCGCAGGCATGGCCGACGGCCTGCGCCGCCTGGTGCTGCGCTAGCACCGGTCCAGGAAGCCCGAAGTGAAACCCCGCAACCTCTTTACCGGCCTGCCCACGCCGACCCAAGCCGCGGCCGAGCAGTTCACCGACCTGTTCCAGCAGCCCGGCGTGCGCATCGAGCGCATCGTCTCCACCGGCCAGGCCAGCGCCCCGGGCTTCTGGTACGACCAGGCACATACCGAATGGGTGCTGCTGCTCGCCGGCGCCGCGCGCCTGCGCTTCGAGGACGAAGCCGCCGCCCGCGAACTCATCCCCGGCGACTACGTCGAGATCGCTGCGCATCGTCGCCATCGTGTCGAGGCGACGCAGGCCGACCCGCCCACCGTCTGGCTGGCTGTGCACATCGGCGAGACACCCGCCTCTTAAGTACTCCCGTTTTTCTAGACTTTGCAGGTCTTCTGGGAACAGGTCGACGTTGTTCCGGTCAGAGCGCACATCCCGTTTTGCTAGACTGGTTGGACACATCGGTGGCGTAGCCGTTGAGTTCCGGTCAGAGCGCACATCCCGTTTTGCTAGACTTTCTGGCACCTTCCAAGTCATTAACTCGAAGTTCCGGTCAGAGCGCACATCCCGTTTTGCTAGACTCCGTTTCCCCAGCGGGTGGACACAGTGCTAGTTCCGGTCAGAGCGCACATCCCGTTTTGCTAGACTTGAACTCCTGCTCACGCACGTATCGCATGAGTTCCGGTCAGAGCGCACATCCCGTTTTGCTAGACTCGCAATAATGGAATTGCTGTATGAAAAGGAGTTCCGGTCAGAGCGCACATCCCGTTTTGCTAGACTTGCTTAGCCATGATCAACGCTTCCCATAGAGTTCCGGTCAGAGCGCACATCCCGTTTTGCTAGACTCATCGTGTTCTTGGGCGCGATGCCGCCCCAGTTCCGGTCAGAGCGCACATCCCGTTTTGCTAGACTGTGGCGTTCCCAGTTACGAACGTGATCCAAGTTCCGGTCAGAGCGCACATCCCGTTTTGCTAGACTTTAAGGCGCAGTCTCAAGTCTTCGGCCGGAGTTCCGGTCAGAGCGCACATCCCGTTTTGCTAGACTCCCTTCTAAGCAGATGACGGCGGCGGCGCAGTTCCGGTCAGAGCGCACATCCCGTTTTGCTAGACTCGCGCCGCTCGCAATGGTCGGGTTGCGAAAGTTCCGGTCAGAGCGCACATCCCGTTTTGCTAGACTAACGTATTCCAATGGATGAAAAACTACTAAGTTCCGGTCAGAGCGCACATCCCGTTTTGCTAGACTCGGAAGCGCCGGAGAGCAGCAGCCGGATCAGTTCCGGTCAGAGCGCACATCCCGTTTTGCTAGACTCCTGGGTGCTGCATGCCTTTGTGGCCTGCCAGTTCCGGTCAGAGCGCACATCCCGTTTTGCTAGACTCACCGAAAGCGGCACGCGCGCGCCGCCCAAGTTCCGGTCAGAGCGCACATCCCGTTTTGCTAGACTACAAAAGTGTCTGTTGGCTACATGGTCCAGTTCCGGTCAGAGCGCACATCCCGTTTTGCTAGACTGATTGCGCCGCCGATAGTGATTTGCGCGGAGTTCCGGTCAGAGCGCACATCCCGTTTTGCTAGACTAGGCAGTGGCTACACGACCGCGCCGGCTGTGTTCCGGTCAGAGCGCACATCCCGTTTTGCTAGACTGGAATGGCTGAAGGTTCAACTTCTGCGCGGGTTCCGGTCAGAGCGCACATCCCGTTTTGCTAGACTTGTAGAAACAAAAACCCCGGCACGCGACCGGTTCCGGTCAGAGCGCACATCCCGTTTTGCTAGACTCTTCTCCGATACGTTCGGCGTTACGCCAGTGTTCCGGTCAGAGCGCACATCCCGTTTTGCTAGACTCGAGATATCCATGGAAATCCTATCGAGACAGTTCCGGTCAGAGCGCACATCCCGTTTTGCTAGACTAAACCCGCATCATCACTTGTTGGTTTGCCAGTTCCGGTCAGAGCGCACATCCCGTTTTGCTAGACTCATTGATGCGCATCCCCGTAAATGCCACACGTTCCGGTCAGAGCGCACATCCCGTTTTGCTAGACTACTCTCGCCGGTCTCGATCTCGAAAATCTTGTTCCGGTCAGAGCGCACATCCCGTTTTGCTAGACTTTGGGCCGCAGACGCACGAC
>Ga0307511_10008208_pt1 | contig 10448 bp, 9 predicted proteins | sample 13_EM_MG_FD_200266 | JGI IMG/M metagenome (GOLD analysis project Ga0307511, IMG submission 200266) | Populus trichocarpa ectomycorrhiza microbial communities from riparian zone in the Pacific Northwest, United States - 13_EM | ecosystem: Host-associated > Plants > Roots > Unclassified | place... | reverse complement strand
TAGTTTCTTTACTACTTGTGCATAAGATTATAGGCCAGGGTGATCAAGCCTGCCTTGATATAAAAGTCTTTCTTAGGTTAAAAAAATGTAAATGGGGACCTAAAGTATTTAGGGTAGAATATTACCCTGAAGTAATATTCCAGAACTACTAAGTACTTTAAAGGCTAAATGATTGGTTCCTAGTATTGGATTACTAAGTTCTGAGTAAGAGTTCTTATGGGACTAGGATTAACCAGGGGAACTCTTATATTTGTTGTATCTAACTATTCTATGTCTGTCTTCTCCAGGTCTGATCTCCTTCTCTGGATGTAGACCTACAGCCCTTAAGTATTACATACCAAGACTAGCTGTTACTCACTATTGTGGCTATGCAATAGTAGTGAGTCATATATGATTTGAAATCCATCTCTGACTCATTAAGTGAGTCATAACCTTAGAGTCATACATGAGTCATAGGAAATTGTTGAGTCATAGGTGACTCATAATTGACAATAAAGAAATTACATGTGATTCTCCCAACATAATTAACCAGGCAGGTTAGTATAACTTAGTAATAAATTACATAGTAGATGTTGGTTCAGGGTAAGTTGTGAGGTGGTGATAGATCAGCATACTGAGAATATCACTTCCTTACAATATGCCAACTCAGTAATTGGAAGTTATCACTTAATTATAAGGTTTACAAGGCAGCCATATAACTTTGGTTTATAGGGTTTATAGTGTAGCACTAGAAGCCTATTTTATGGGATTTATAGCCAAGTGGTAGAAGCTCGATTCATAGGTTTTATAGGCTAGGGGTAGAACCTCGATTTAGGTGTTTTATAGCCCAGCGGTAGAAGCTCGATTTATGGGATTTATAGCCTAGTAGCAGAAGCACGATTTAGGTGATTTATAGGCTAGCGGGAAAAGCTCAATTTATAGGCTTAATTGCCCTGGGGCAGATGCTCGATTGAGGTAATTTATAGCACAAGGGTATAACCTCCATTCATGGGATTTGTCACCTAGTAGTAGAAGATCACTTTAGGTAATTTATAGCCTAGTGGTATAAGCTCGATTGAGCTGATTTATAGCGTAACAGTATAAGTTCGATATATAGGTTAAATAATCCAGCAAAATAAACCCCATTTATGGGATTTGGAGTCTATGGGTAGAAGCTCGATTTCTAGGATTTATAGTCCAGTAGCATAAAGTTGATCTATGGGTCTTATAGCCCAGCGGCAGATACATGATTCATGGGTTGTATAGCTCAGGAGTATAAGTTGCATTTATAGGATTTATAGCCCACCAGTATAAGCTTATTTCATTGGTTTAACAGTCCAGTGCTAGAAGCGCAATTTAGAGGTTTTATAGAATAGGGGTAGAATCTAAATTCATGGGTTTTATAGGCCAGTGGTATAAGCTCAATTTAGGGGTTTTATTGTACTATACTAGAATCTTAAAGTATGGGTTTTATAGCTCAATGGTAGAAGCTCAATTAATAGTTTTCAAGCCCAGTAGAAGAAGTTCAATTTATATATTTTATATACTAGAAGTAGAACCTCTATTTATGTGATTAATAAGCTAGCAGAAGAAGTTCAATTTATGGGTTTTATGGGCTAGTGGAAAAAGCTCTATTTATAGGTTTTATGGTCCAGCTGTAGAAGCTCTATTTAGCTGATTTATAGCCCAGCGGGAGAAGCTCGATTCATTGGATTTGTAGGCCAGGGGTAGAAGCTCGATTTATGGGATATATAGGCCAGTGGTAGAAGCTCGATTTATCTGGTTTATAGGCCAGCGAGAGAGGCTGGATTCATGGGATTTTCAGCACAAGGATATAAGCTCGAGTCATGAGATTTTAACCCAGCAGTATAAGCTCGATTTAGGGGATTTATAACCCATATGAACTTGATTGAGCAGATTTATAGGCCGGTGGTATAAGCTCTATTTATGGCATTTATAGGCTAGTGTTAGAGGCTTCATTTTTGGGATTTATAGCATAGCAGTATAAGCTCTATTACCATAGCAGTATAAGCTCTACTCATGGATTTGGTAGCCCAGTATTATTAGCTCGATTTATGGGATATATAGTCCAGCAGTAGAAGCTCGATTTATGCGTTTTATAGCCCATAAAAGGTCGATTTAGGAGTTTTATAGCTCAGCTGTAGAGGCTCAATTTAGGGGATTTATAGTCCATATGACCTCGATTGAGTGGATTTATAGGTCAGCGGTATAAGCTAGATTTATGGAATTTTTAGCCCATAGGAGCTGAATTTAGGGGTTTTATAGCTCAGGGGTATAAGCTCAATTTGTGGGATTTATAGCCCACATAACCGCGCCTTTAGGGGTTTTATAGCCCAGGGGTATAGGCTAGATTTATGGGATATATAGCCCAGTGGTAGAAGCTCTATTTAGGTGATTTATAGCTCTGCAGGAGAAGCTCGATTCATGGGATTTGTAGTCCAAGGGCAGAAGCTCGATTTAGTTGATTAATAAGTCAGCGGTATAAGCTCTATTTATAGGATTTATAGTTCAGGGGCAGAAGCTCGATTAAGTTGGTTTATATCCCAGCGGTATAAGCTCCATTTATGGGATTTGTAGCCCTGGAGGATAAGCTTAAAATTTGGGATTTGTACCCTTGCGGTAAAAGCTCAATTCATGGGATTTGTAGCCTATATCACTTGGAGGGAGGGGATTTATAGACCTGCAGTATAAGGTCAAATTTTGGGTTTTATAGCCCGTACGAGCTTAATTTATAGGTTTTATAGCACAGCGGCAGAAGCTCAATTTAGTTAATTTATATCCCAGCGGTATAAGCTCGATTTGTGGCCTTCATAGGCCAGCGGTAAGAGCTCGATTAATGGGATTTGTAGCTAAGGAGTATGAGCTCGATATACAGGATTTGCAGTTCATATAACTTCTATAGAGTGGATTTATAGGCCAGCGGAATAACCTTGATTTATGGGCTTTTAAGGATATGCGAGCTCGATTTAGTGGTTTCATAGCCCAGCGGTATAAGCTCAATTTATGGGATTTAAAGTCTACTGGTATAAGCTAAATTTATCGGTTCTATAGCCCAGAGGCAGTACCTCAATTTAGCTGATTTATAGCCGGGCAGTATAAGCACTATTTATGGGATTCATGGGCTAGTGGTAGAAGCTCAATTTATGGGATATATATTCCAGTAGCAGAAGCTCGATGTATGGGATTTATAACCTATATGATCTCAATTTAGGGGTTTTATATGCCCGTTGCATAAGGTCCATTTAGCTGATTTATAGCCCCAGACTTGAGGCTCAATTTATGGGATTTGTAGCCCAGTAGTAGAGGTTCAATGTTACAGGCAAGCTGTAAACAATGTAAATACTTCGAAGATATAATAGGTAGGTGAGTGGAAGTATAAATGAAGTTATAGGTCGGTTGTAGAAGCGGACTCAATTACAGTAAAGCTATATAAGAATTAGAATATTGCTTAAGTCTTATTGTATTTACTATGTAAAAGCATCGGCTTATATAGAAGCCTTCATCTGATAACCTTTTATTACATCTGGACAAGACTTTTTAAAAAGGGAAAGTAGACTTTTCATCAGTAGATGCCTGACTGGGAAGTGACTTCCTAATTAGGAATGCTGTAGTTTGACATAGATGAGCTGAACTTGTAATACAACGAATAGAAACATATGAAGGACGCTTCTCAGCATATAACAGAAATATATCGAAGAGATAAAATGCATGAGGTCAATCCTAACAGTACACACTTCCCTATTCCAGCTCCAATAACACCATCATTGACGCACTTATCTGCACATGCTTGGTGGGTTATCAATATACTTTGGAGGCAGTGTCTTATGACAGAGTAGGAAGCTAGTTACCTTGCTCTAGTGGAGGTTTCTTACTTGAGCCATAATATTACTTCCTATTTCAAGGTAGGGGTCCTCGCCTAAACACACTACCTGAATGACTAGATAGGTGTTAGTAGCAGCTCAGGTAACTTCGGTAGAAAGATACTAACACTTGGTTAAAATACCAACAATCCCAAATCTCTGGAGTCCCACAAGACTGGTGTACCTTATATATGCATGCCATGGCCACTAAAAACCTAACTTCTTGCTAAAAAACCCAGTGGGAAAAGGCGAAAAGTAGGGAGGATAAAAGGTAGCATGTATTTCGTAAGATTTAAACTTGAAGTAGGTCCGAACCTCAGACATCTCCTTCCTCTCATGGCTTATTAGGGAACTTCTCACGATACTCCTCGAGCTTCTGTGGACAATTGTCCAACCTCTCGAATTCTTCCTAGGTGTCTCCCAATTCATCATAACCCTTCCATCATATCTTGTATTTGATAACTCCTGCATGTTTCCTGGAGTTTAGGATAGTCTAGACCTCGTATCTTTCTTTATCGTTATCCGCGTCCATGTCTTAGGGGTTGTCTCATGTTGGGAATGGTTTGAGGAGAGTTACCTGAACGACGTTATGCTACCGAGGTTCTTCTAATACTTCCAACATATATGCATAGGTTCCAATAGTCTCGATGACTTTGTAAGGTCCTATCCACTTATTTGTAAGTATATGGTTATTCTCAGCTTTTACTTGTAGGTTGCGGTGGTCAACCAAGACCCAGTCGTTAACAGCAAACTTGCATGCCTTTTCAATATGAATAGTACTTCTTTTGATATTGAATTGCTTGGGGGTATGGTGGATCTGGTTGTGGAATGTTATCATTCGGTCCAGCCATTCTTCAGTGGTAGGGGAGGAGAGTTCATGGTCGTTGTTGAGGTGAATGGTGTGAGAGTCCCAACCATATAAGCTGTGGTAGGGAGAGTATTCATAGGTAGAATGGGTTGTTGTATTGTAGGCAAACTCGCCAAGTGCCAGCCAAGTCTTCCCAGGTTTTTGTCTATCATGGCAGAAGATGCGGGGGTATTGTTTGAGTGTCTGGATGGCTTGCTTACTGAGTCAATCAGTTTGTAGGTGGTAGGCAGTAGAGGGGCGTAGGCGTAGGTTGAGCTTCCTGTTAAGTTGTCGAAGGAATCGTGAGGCAAACTGAGGGCCACGGTTAGATGTAACATGTCTTGGTAGTCTATATAGTCTCCATATCTCGGTGATATAGATATTGGCCATATCTTCTGCAGTCCATGTTGTCTTAGTTGGTATATAGTGTTGGATTTTAGTGAACAGGTCTGAAATGACGAGTATAGCATTGAAGCCTTCAGATTCTGGTAGCTCTCCTATGAAGTCCATAGCAATTTCTTTGAAGGGGCATTTCCCTGTTGACATTGGTACTAATTTCGTTTGCCTGCTATGCCTATTTGCCTTTGCTTTTTGACACTTAGGATATCCTGCTACATACCTCGCAACATCTTCTTGCCATTTGTACTATACGAAGTTCCGTGAGATTATCTCTTGAATTCTGTATCTTCCCCAATATCCTAACATGTGACTATCATGGTACTATGTCAGCACTTTCAACTTATGCTCTGTGGGTACTACCCATAGTCCACTATTGTTTTCCCAAATTGCAACATCGATTGCTTCTAGTTCTATGTAATCAGCCTCCCTTCTTTCCTCTGCATCATCTTCTTCAAGGTCTAGCAATTGTTCTTCATCGAAAAATCTGGCTTCAATACCGGATATCTCTTCCACTGAACGTCTAGACAGGCCATGTGCCTTGCCTATCTTTGATCCAGGTCGGTAGTAGATATGGTAGATAAATTCAGACATTTTAAGGTACCAGGAGGCTTGTTGGGAGTTGAGCTTCTGCTTCGTATTGAAGTATTGTAACCCTTGATGGTCTGTATAGACGTTTACAAGTACTCCGACTAACCAGTCTCTCCACTTACGGAAACTATCTACAATAGCAAACAGTTCCTTATCATGTATAGGCCAGTTGCGTTGAGTAGTATTGAGGGTTTTACCATGGTACTCAGTGGGGTATAGTTGCTTAACTCTATTGACTATGTGATATTGTGATGGGATACCTGAGAAGGCTTGGTTACTTGTGTCAGTTTCCATTATGGTCTTGAGGCATCTATCGAAGTGCTTAAAGATAGGTGGAGAGGGGAATAGTTGCTTGAGTTCCTCAAACGATTGCTGCTGAGCTTGTCCCCATGAGAATGGTACATCATGAGTAAGGTTAATGAGTGGTCTTGCTTTACCACTGTAATTAGCAATAAATCGTCAATAATAGTTGGCAAAGCCTAGAAATACTTGGACTTCTTTCTTCTTGGGAGGAGTAGGCCATTTAGACGTGGCTTCGAGTTTTGTTGAGTCCATTTGAACATATTGCCCAGTGATGATGTGTTCTAGAAAGAGGGTTTCTTGAACATGGAATTCGGATTTGATGAGGTTAACTGCCAAACCATACTCGATAGATTGTTGGAGGACTTGTACTACCAACTGCTGATATTTTTCTTCTGAATCTCCTCTATAGATTAGGATATCATCAAGGTACCTGATGCATCCTTCCATGTCCTTAAAAATAGTATCCATCATTTCTTGAAATGTGGTACAAGCGTTAGTTAGTCCGAATGGCATAATTGTATATTTAAATTAACCGTTCTTTGTACGGAAGGCTGTCTTCCACTCATCTCCTACTGCAATTCGAATAAGGGTGTACTGGTTTTTGAGGTCTAACCTAGTAAATCATTTACCTTCCCAAGTTTTATCAAGTAGCTCACTGATGAGTGGTAGGGGGTACTTGTTGGGTATCGTAAGACAATTGAGAGCTCTATAGTTAATGCAGAGTATCAAGGATCCATCTTTTTTCTTGACAAAGAGGATTAGTGCACCTGCAGCAAAGCATGCTCGATGAACCTTACCAGTTGGTAGGCTTTCTTGAAGGTAGGTTTGCAGGCCTTCGTCTTCCTCACTTGTGGTCGGGTAGATAGCTCTAGTAGGTATCTTAGCCTTGGGCTCCTGTAGGGGGATGCCGTAGTTGTATCGGAAGACTGTTTCTTATAATAGTCTTAGTACACATTTCCTAGCATCTATCATTGTATACCAGATAGTTTGGCAATAGTACCTTACGTACTATTACCTTGAACATATCCAGTCCTTTTGTACTGTTCCTTTATCGTGATGTATTACCCATCCACACCTGTATTTCGGAGTACTGCAGGTCTGACCTCCTACACCTATATTTATGGTCATGGAGAATGTTACAGGCGAGCTGTAAACAACGTAAATACTTCGAAGGTATAATAGATAGGTGGGCAGAAGTATAAAGGAAGTTATAACTCGGGTGTAGAAGCGGACTCGATTAGAGTAAAGCTATATGAGACTTAGAACACCGCTTGGGTCTTATTGTATTAACTATGTATAAGCGTCGACTTATATAGAAGCCTTGATCTGATAACAGTTGTTCAGATCTGGACTAGACTTCCTAACAAGGGAAAGTAGACTTGTCGTCAGAAGTTGCCTAACAAGGAAGTGACTTCCCAATTAGGAACGTTGCAGTCTGACATACATAGATAAGGTAGGCTGTGTTGCAACGCAATGCACACAGGCTGACATACATGAGCTGAACTTGTAATACAACGAATAGAAACATATGAATGACACTTCTTAGAACATAACAGAAATATATCGAAGAGATAATATGCATGAGGCCAATCCTAACAGTAGACACTTCCCTATTCCAGTTCCCTTAACGGCGTCATTGATGCATATCCGCACATGCCTGGTGGGTGATCAGTCCACTTCCTTAGCAGTGTCTTACGATACAGTAAGAAGCTGGTTACTACGCTCTAGTGGAGGTCTCTTCCCTGAGCCATAACAGAGAAGTACTTTCTGGAACGGCCAGAAAGCAGGTTTTTTAGACTCCAGAAGGCTTGGCGGCTAGTATAAGTACTGAGCCGATCCGCTCTTCTGGAGGAGGATTCTCAGATCAGATCACTTCAGACAGAGTTCAGACAAGCCTTAGATAGCTTTAACTACAGAGAGATTACACCTGTTAATTCTCTTCCCGCTTGGGAAATCTGTATGCTCTCAAAGACCCTCCAATTCCTCGACTTAGCGGAACCAATAACAGACATGCACTATCACTCCAGTGACAGTATAGACTCTTTCAACGGCCCATGGTGCCACTATTGGCATTGCCCATTATATTTTTTTGAACACACAAAATAATCTAACTGTTAAAACTACCACCATAGACTTATCACCCATTGGTATCTTTATAATACCTTTTCAGGTATCGCCTATATCGGACGTCAACATATACAACAAAACACATTACATCCACAAAGCTAGCAACAACAATTCAACACTGAGACAGAGATATTTTCAAGCTGTAGTCAACAGAAGACCTTGTGCAAGAAAAGGCAGAGATTCAACATGCAGTAGTATACACCATTAAACAATTCTACACTTGTTTCATCACCTTCCCCTACCAATATCAACACCACCTCTTGAATTCCTGGCAACTACAATCTCTATTTATCTTCTTATACCAGAGAGAATAAGACATTACAGCACCATACGTCCTAGGAATAATCGCAGCATACAAATACACATCACCATCCCAAGGCCCACCCTTGTTCTTCTCACCATTAGAAGAAACATATGACACTACAGCAGGAACTACATACCTACTTCCTATTCCATCCAACACCAGATTCCTTACAGGTGAGGCACATATATCCTTCTTCCCAACTGAACCACTTTCAGTTGGCATACGCTCAAAACTCGAGTAGTTTGAGCTATCCATTTCTTACATGTAAGGAGACCACCGCGAGGTCTTCTTGCTGCCACCATCACTATCTCCAAAACCTTCCATCGGGAAGGGCATCTTAGGAGTCATTGGTATAACCTACGCCTCAGGAGTACCTACCATCGTAGGAGTGGAAAACAACAACGAACCAGCATCCATGCTCTCCTTGTTCCCACTATCCTGCATACATTTCAAACAGGCAGCCGAGCCACAATCATCAGAAGTTGATTAGAAATCACTCACATCCGAAGCGACGTACTTATCCCAACAATGCACGGACAAGGGTGAAAAATAACCCCTAATGTTCAAACGAGTAACTGATATTATGGCCTCCAAGACGGACAAGCCGTATACCTACCACAAGTCGAGAAGATTAGCTATGATTCCCAAAGACATAAAGAAGTTAATATCCGACACACCACGAAAGAAAAGAGACACTCCTGAACCACAAACGTTGAAGGACATCAGCAAAAAAAAAACTACGCCTAGACACTGGAGTGCGTCTGGTGCGTCATGTGTGTCAGGTCAATCCCACTCCGTCCTGTCGCGTCCCGCAGGGTTCAGATGTGTCATAAATCATCCAGTGCGTCTCCAACCATGGCGTACGTCTTATGCATCAAGTCCTAGAAAAAATATTCTGTACCATTATGTAGCCTACAAAGTGCAATAGGCATGACTGCATTTAGATACAACACATATATCCCTTCGCACCACAGGATATTCTCATAATGCGGAGATTCTGTTTTGCATGCAATTCTTTTTTAAATAACTATATACATAATTCTGGGCTCCATGATAACAGTAAAATAGCAAAATCTTGCACTACTTTAACTGGGTCCCCAACACCCCAACAACCAGCAATGGCTACCGTATTAGATAGTTCCCAGTTCTGGTGGCAATGCCTGCCTCAAAAATGATTAGCGATGCCCACAACAGTGGTGGGCTGGCTATGCTTACCTGGAGTAGTCGCTAGCGCAGGCTGCGTTGGTGATATTGGCCTAGTCGCTCGCGCTGACCTGGTCGCTGGCGCCGAGAAGGTCGCCGCCACTGGGTATGGGGCTGCCACTGGTATAGTATCTGGGACTCTGTAGAATAATTAATATTTGTTATGCGTCTTGATGCCGGGTGGGCACTTACCTAGACCTGCTTCTTGCTACCAACCGCCATAGCTTGCCACAGGTGAAGAGAAAGATCGCTGCTTCTGGTGAAGTGGGAGATCGCTGCTGCTGGTGAAGTGGGAGATCGATGTTACTGGTGAAGTGGGGGATCGCTGCTGCTGGTGAAGTTCCAACGACTCTGCTGAACAGTTAATACTTGCAATACCTGCCGATGCCAGGTAGACACTCACCTTAGTCTGCTACTACCAACTACACAGGGATTATATCGCTTCCTCTGGTGCGGTCGCTGCCTGTGGTGAAGTCATTGGCATTTATTGGAGGTGTACTTGCTGGTTGAAGGCCTCCGGCTTTAGAGAAAGATTGCTTGCATAGGGTTGTAGGTGACTACCATACTTTCTTAAGGGAGTTTGGTGCCAGTAGCATAGTGTGACTCGTAAGACATGATCCATAATGCTTGCCTGCCTCCTAAGGCTGGAACTCCCAGCAATGGGCATCACTGAAACAGGGAAAAATAGGGGGCACTAATCTATATGAACGTCTTGTCCATATATATATATATACATATTCACCCACAATATACATGAGATGGCTAGATATAGAGATATTCCTCTACAATATGAATGAATTCTATATATATATATATA
>Ga0307511_10008207_pt1 | contig 10448 bp, 7 predicted proteins | sample 13_EM_MG_FD_200266 | JGI IMG/M metagenome (GOLD analysis project Ga0307511, IMG submission 200266) | Populus trichocarpa ectomycorrhiza microbial communities from riparian zone in the Pacific Northwest, United States - 13_EM | ecosystem: Host-associated > Plants > Roots > Unclassified | place... | reverse complement strand
TTTTATTTTAATAGTGGAGATATTTTTTTTATTAATCTTCACATATAAAAATTAAATTCTTTTTTCTCGTAATTTTCTAATAAAAATGCCTAAAGAAAAATGTCCATAATAAGGCTTGGAAATGTCACAAAATTATCCATTACAAAACACAAGAATTACTTCCAAAACTATCTCAAAAATTTTTGTTTCAATATTTAGATATATTTTTTTATTTTTGTGTTTGAACTATATTTTAAAAGCGCGAAACTTCAAAAAATATCAATTTAATATGTTAATATTTTTTTAATATGCTGATATAAAAAATTTAAATAATTATTTTAATATATCTTCTAATAAAAAACACTTTGTTATAAAATCAAACCAACACTAATTAAAAATCATAATAAACAAGAGATAATAGAGGCATGTTTCATAGCCTTTAATTTTTATTTTATTTTTATCGAAGCCTTTAATTTATTTGGAAACATGCGTATGTAGCAAACCTCTTGCGAGTCATTTCCATGGCAGCTGGTGTAAGCAATACAATAATATGATGTGCTAGGCACATGCAATTTCTCTTAAAGTTTGCATTATTAAATTGATAAACCCTAACCCCTAGATGCAAAGTGTAACATCGACTATATATACTATAGTTTGATTAATTATTTTGGCCTATATAGTTGTAGCCCACAATCTTAATTAATATATAAATAGAAACTACTCCCAATCGTGGAGGTGTGATTATTTTTAATTTCTTCATATATTAAATATCACATTGTGGGTTATAGCCTATAGATTAAGTTATTTTTTTGTAGTGCTCTCCACCCCCCTCTCTTTTTATTTAATTATTAATGTAGATATTGTCTGCTATAGCCTATACGATGCTTAATCATGTTGGTTGTCATTGGAATATTGGTTTGGATAACTTATATTAAATTATCCCTAGAACAAACATAATTATATTAAATTTCACGCCAATTTAATTAGTAAATACACTAAAAACAAAAATGTATTTTTTAAATATACTTCAAAATTATTATTTTTATCTCTACCATCTCCGTTTCTTCTGTTTTAGAATAATAACTAAATGTTATCCTGATATTTATTTATTTATTTTTGTTGATCTAGATGCAATCAACTATATATTCCTCTACAATTGATGGGAAAAAAAACTCTAAATATTTACTTTTTCCTATTGATATTAATCTCCACAAGCATTGGTTAAACACAATGTCTCTTTCATGTATTTTTCCTGCTTCAAACAAAATATCACAAAATGAGAGATGCTTTCCAGGCATGTATGATTATCTTATTATTATTGTCTGTGTCCAGAGTAAGTCTCAAGTGACACTCTCCCAACTTTTCGGTGCCTATTTTCATAGGGCATTCCCATGGTCTTCTGGAGATCTGAAGGTGGAAAAGTTCAGAGATTCATTTCGAGAAAACGAGAGGCTTTCAAGTAGGTAGGGGCCGTGAGGGCTGCCTATATTTTTCAGGTGCATGGCATGACAATTAATTATATGTTTGCCGTTTTCTTTGAAAATCAAACAGGGCAGGGAGGGAGGAAGACCATGTGCGATGCTGCATTGTTTTGAAAGAAGCAAACAAAAAAATAAGTAAAACTAAGGCCACTGTGTTAGGTAGTGTTGCAATTGGCATCTTCTGATAGAAGTATAGAACTAGTGGCTCAGGGCTCCAAGCTGTTGCAGAACCATAGATAATTTGTTTATGTAATTTTACCTTACCTTTGCTATGTTAGGTACTTTTTTTCTTCTTACCTATGAACAGAGCTTTTACCATTTGGTGCCACCAATTTCTTTGCTAGTCATTCAATTTTTGTTGAAATAGTTTTCTGGATTTAATTTTCTGAATAATATAAATTAGTAACGAGGCAAAAATTTACTAATTTATTAAAAAAACTATTATTAGATTGTTAAGGTTTAATTTTTTTTTTTGTGGCTTTATTTTTGCAAAAATATACATGATTGTCAAGTAACGTTCTAAATGTTAATGCAAGGAATATAATAATAGTGTAGATATTAAACTCGGTCTGATGTGCTAGTTGATCTATCAAGTCAATTTATAATTTGATTTAATTATTTTAAAAAAATATATACATTGAAAGAACTAACAACCCAATTTAATTATTATTTTTAAAGAAACATGTATAGTGAAAAAATACAGCATTAAATTAACCCGACCAATATTTGATAGTATCAATACTAGAAAAACCTTAAAATGAACACTCTTGTGTGCTGAAAGCACTTGTTCGTAGCTCATTCAGTAAGATTTTGGGGACCAATTTCTCAGTAAACATTGAATTGGATCAAGAAGAGCACAAAGAGTAAAGAAGCAGTAAATGGTCCTACGTACATGGAAGTTACAGCACAGGCGTCAGAGTGCCCAGAGAATAGCTGACTTTTCTTTGTACAACAAACTTTGAAAGTCAGGGAAGGGGAAAACAAGAAGAGTACACAGTTGTTTTTCTTCAGAAATCCCGTAGTGAATACGTTGACATCACAGGCAAATCCCTGGTTTCTCTCTACTTGGGCTGTCTGTCTCTCTAGTCTCTACCCTCAGCAACAATGGCTGCCTGCCTGCCTGCCTGCCTTGCACACAGCCTTTCTCCAGCAAATTTTGGTGCCTATCTCTCCAGTCTCCATGTGACACTGTGCTAGCTGGTGACTTGGGGCCATAACACATGTGCATGTATATATTCTCAACGCTTTCATTAATTATGATGGAAATAATGGGAATAATAAAGATTTTACCTCTTTAATCGCTACATTGAATGGCAATTAACCAGAACATAATTTCATGTTAAATCGAAATTTGACCAAAACCAATGCAATTTCCATAAAAAGTAGATAAAGAATTGTTCTTCGCCTTCTTTTTTTCTTTTTCCTTTCTTTTCACCGCTTGGTTTACATACTCCTAGTCCTAAAGAAGACAAAGAATTGAAAGGCAAAAAAAAAAGAAGATATGAAATCAGTAGAAAATAAGGTGACATGTTCAATGTATCTTTTGTTTTTTAAAAAATAAATTTAAATTTAATTTTTATTTTTATTTTTATTACTCTAATTAAACACGGTTATATCATTTTCGTAGCTATTTGTTTTTTATATAGTAAGATACTAATCAAAGACAGAGCATACTCCATCATTACTTCGAATTTAGGATTTAATTAAAAGACAAATAAAAATAATTAAGAATTTACAAAGCAAAAAGAGCAACAAGGGAAGAAAGAAAATAGAAAGTGCAAGTGTTACGGTGTACACGTGCAATTAGCATATATTAAGATATTAAGACCCCATCTCTCTCTCTCTCTCTCTCTGTGTCTCTGCTTCTGTCTCTCTGCACGACTTACAAAGTGAACAAAAACAGTAATGGAAGAAAGAAACAACTGATTGACAGACACTGTAACAAAGCAAAGCAAACTACACTATTATTATTATTTTTATTATTATTTTCTGCTACAGAACAAGAACATCCTTGTAGCATTATCTCTTTGTATATGTCTCTCTTCTTACATTTTCTTACACACACAGAGAGAAGCATTCCTCCTTCCCTTCTTTCTTTTTAAAGTAGTTTAAGTTGCTGACTGTGGTGTCTGTGAGTGCAGGCCAGCCAGCTAGTGTTATAGGGACATTCTTCTTCTTGTTCACCCTGTAGTATCTGCTACTGCTCGCTCTTGTCTCTCACTCTGCTTCTCCTGTCTCTTTCTTGATTATTATTCATTCTCTCCGTGTGTTTCTGTGGTTTAGTAGTGCATGAAATTCTCTGCCTGAAAATGGGGGAAGAATCCTTAACTACTGTCCCTTTTGACAGAACTGTTGAGCAGGTCTCTCTCTTCTCTATCTATCTTTCTAGGTTTTGTTTGGTTTGGTTACATTTTCTTGATTTTGTGTTTCATGTATTTTCTGTTACATTCTATGGTGATTTCCTAAATGGGGTATCATAAAGGAGGCTATTTATGTGTAATTCTTCTGTTATAGATGGAAAGGAGACTAATTTTTGCCTATTTGGCATTCATGTCATTTGTTCTTCTTCTCCTCTTTCTCTGTGTTAGTCACTGTAAAATTTTAAGCAGACACATTGTTTAGATACAAATATGTTTTTGCAGTTTCTGCAGTGTTTGGCCTTAAGGCTCTCAATGGATTTTGATTATTCACCCTCATTTTCTTTTTCCCACTCAATTCTTGATTTGATTTTTTTTTTTAATGTGGAGTAGTTGATAGCTTATAATCAATCACCTTGCTATAAAGTTTCAATATTTGTTTTAATTTTGCTCTTTAGCTCTTTATCAGTGTAAGAATTAGAATTTAGAATCATATATTTCTTTGAATTCACCAAATTATGCAAAAAGGGTGATACCAAAATAATTTTAAAGATTTCCGATACATTATTGAACCGTGTAATTATGAATTTGATAGACACTGACTCGGACTGTAGTGGTTGGTTTCATCCTTTTTCTTTATTTTTTTTTGTAACTTTCCTTTCTTTCTTTCTTTTTTTTTTTTTTCATTTTTGATTGGGATTCAAGATCGTTAATGATTCTATGCAATGACGTGCAGGCAATCCTGGCTATGAAGAAGGGTGCACATCTCCTGAAGTGTGGAAGAAGAGGGAAGCTCAAATTCTGTCCGTTCAGGCTTTCCACGGTATGTAAGTTTTATGTGGAATAAAGTTGGAAATTAGTGGGAGAATTTGATCAGCTGTATGGATGCATAAATCCAGCATAATTTGTTATTTTTACTGAATAATTTTGGTTCACTGGATCTCTCTACTTGATCAAACAAATATTCGTTCTTCCTAGTGTTAGAATCACCAATATTCGATTATTATTTCGTTACATGTTGAGGTGCATTGCTGTTTCTGCTCTGGTTTTATGATAAAATGATCGAAATAATTGTTTAGATTTTGCGTTTCAGGACGAGAAGTATTTGATTTGGTATTCTGGACAGGAGGAGAAACAATTGAGATTAAGCTTAGTTGTAAAGATTGTTACTGGGCAGAGGACTGTACGTATCCAAGGATGCTCTCTGATATCAAGCTGTATCCCTTTATCTGTATCTAGTTGAAGTTGATGCCCTTTTACTGTTTCTATGGATGGTGATTTCACTTCTCACATTTCTATTTTCAGAGGCAGCTTCAACCAGATAAGGAGAATCAATCATTTTCACTTATCTATACAAATGGTGATCGCGCACGCTCGCTTGATCTGGTAACTCCTGAGTTTGAGTTTTGTTATGAACAGATCACTTCTGGTTAAGATTCATGGGTTCATTAATTGTTTTTATCCATTATTTTTCACATAGATATGTAAGGACAAAGCGCAGGCTGATTCTTGGTTTATAGGCTTAAGGGCAGTGATATCCAGGTGTCACCGTTCTAGGCCTATTTGTGTCCTGAAGAACCACAGAGGAGCACAAAGTTGTGTAAATAGCCCAGCTGGGTTTATCAGAAGAAAGCACAATCTAGGAATTCTGGAGGATGACACTGAATTGTCACAGGTTTTAACATCCCTTTTTCTTGTGGTTTCTTACACAAATTAAAGAGCTTTTTTATCTTCCAAAGTGTTGGTTTCATGAAAATGTCACTAGTGCTCAGATGATATTGACGATGTTAAATTGCCTAATCAATTGAGCTTCTGTTCTGAAATGTAAGAAAGTTGCAGTGGCCTATGCTGTTGTTTTGGGGTAATTAATGAAAACAAAACACTCAATGTGAAACAATTGAGATTTGAACATAGACTAGTAATTCTCTGAAGTATTTGATTACTTTTTTCTGTAGGTGGTAATTACTTTGCTTATTGTGTCTTAACCTGTTCTTGTGTCCCCTGCAGTTTCCAAACTCCAAATTTATCATGATATAAAAACCTAATTATGATGCTAATTATATGGTCTGAAAATTGATATGGTTTATCCTATTATGAAGGCTAAATACTGCTCTTTCTTTGGAGAAGTTTCATACTCTCGTTTTCCTCGTTACAATTGCAACTGAAAATATGAAAATATTACAGTCTTTACTGATAAGTTTCATTTTTGCTTGTGTTTTATGTAAAAAATATTGCAGGTGCGTAGCTTAAGCGGAAGTCCTACGCAGTCACTTTCAGATAGGGGTATTTCCGATGGATTGTCTCTTTCTTCTGATAGCCTTTTTTTCTCAGGATCAAGTCTTCCCCAGATGCAAAATGTGGAGGATTTGTTAGTTTCGTACATACCAAATGTTGAACCACAAAATCTCAAGAAGAATGGATCTGACACTGCTTACTCAGAGTTCCAAAAGAATACATGTCATAGAGTTATTGGTTTGAATCATGGATCTCCACGAACAGAGAAAAAAGACATCCTAAAGGATGTTCTAATCTGGGGAGAAGGAGTAGAAGTAGGAAATATAGGGTGTGTGGACAACCAGTTTGGTTACCACAATACAAAGCAAGTGGATGCTTTATTGCCAAAATTGTTGGAATCTACCGTGATGTTAGACGTAACAAATATATCTTTAGGAAGGAAACATGCTGCCTTAATCACCAAACGAGGGGAAGTTTTCTGCTGGGGTGAAGGAAGTCGCGGGAAGCTTGGGCATAAAGTTGACATGGATGTGAGCTCTCCAAAAATGGTTGAATCCTTAGATGGTGTCCATGTGAAATCTGTTGCTTGTGGTGAATATCAAACTTGTGCTTTGACAGATTCTGGTGAACTGTATGCATGGGGTGAGAATAAATATGGTGCAAATTTGGGGTGCGAGGAGAGAAGTAGAAGCCAGTGGTTACCACGTCGAATTTCAGGTCCTTTGACTGGTGTCTGTATACTGAATGTTGCTTGTGGGGACTGGCATACAGCGATTGTGTCCTCATCAGGGCAGTTATTTACATATGGGGATGGATCTTTTGGGGTTCTTGGTCATGGGAATCTTCTAAGTGTTTCTCAACCCAAAGAAGTTGAATCTCTTAAAGGTTTGTTGGTAAAATCCGTTGCATGTGGATCATGGCACACTGCTGCTATTGTGGACATCATTGTTGACCGGTTCAAGTTTAATGGTGTTGGTGGGAAATTATTTACGTGGGGAGATGGTGATAAAGGGAGGCTGGGGCATGCTGACCTGGAGAAAAAGCTTCTACCAACATGTGTCGCACAGCTTGTGGAACTTGATTTTGATCAAGTTTCTTGTGGAAGAATGCTGACCGTTGCACTTACCAATACAGGGAAGGTCTATACAATGGGAAGCTCAGTGCATGGACAGTTGGGGAATCCACACGCCAAGGATAAATCGATTGTAATTGTTGAAGGAAAGCTTAAAGAGGAGTTTGTTAAGGAGATATCGTCAGGGTCATACCATGTTGCTGCATTGACATCGAGTGGAAGTTTATATACATGGGGGAAGGGGACAAATGGACAATTAGGATTAGGCAATGTAGAAGATAGAAACTTTCCAACTTTGGTTGAGGCCCTGAGAGATATGCAGGTTCAAAGCATAGCTTGTGGGTCAAATTTAACTGCTGCAATCTGCTTGCACAAATCTATCTCTGTTAGTGATCAATCAGCTTGTAAGGGCTGTAGAATGCCCTTTGGTTTCACAAGGAAGAAGCATAACTGTTATAATTGTGGTCTTCTGTTCTGCCGAGCATGTAGTAGCAAGAAGGTCATGAATGCATCTTTGGCACCTAACAAAAGCAAGCCTTCTAGAGTCTGTGATTCATGTTTTTACAGTATGCAGAATATCACACATCCAGGTGGAGTGTCAAAACTAGAAAATCTTGGTTCCAAGAAGCTGCTGTCCCAACAGAAGAAGGCCTTATCAGATGAAAAGGAAGAAAGGGGCAGAGCAACCCCTCCAGGGCATCGTTTACAGTTAATGAGCCAGCCATCTCTGGAAATCCGACCTGGTGAAAGGAAGACCCCGAGAAACCAAGGGGAAAAGCAGCAACATTTAGAAACTGCCTTTTCTATTTCAGCTGGATTGCCACAATGGGGACAAGTGTCATGTCCTGCTATATTTGAATCATGCTACATAAAGAATTCTGAACTTCCTCTGGAATCAAAATCTTCCATTTCCAGTTCCTTGAATCTAGAAGAAGAATTGAGTGATTCAAAAAAGATGCTAATTGAAGAAGTTAAGAGGCTAAGAGCACAGGTAATGACTGCATTTTAGCTTTAAAATTTAATTGCTTATCTTGATGATGTTTTTTTACCTTTCATTAGGCCACACTAACTTTCTTCATCACACACATGCATGGAAGCATTCGCGCTTCAACTGGTCTACACATCATTGGATGTGATTGAACTGTTAAGCAAAAATGTTAGCCTTTGCCATCAGCATTACTCCAATTCTTCTTTCCTTGCTGACTGTTTTTGTTTCAGTTAGCAAATGCCTTGAGTTTCTTATCACTTCTTCATGTAAGCATTACCTGTGGTGTGTATCAATATTCGATGTGTATACATTAATTAGGTTAGGAGCTTTCCTTCGTACTCGAGAGTGCTATGCTGCTTAGTTCTCAATGTCATGATGGCTAAACTGATTTTATTGGTGAAGCAAAAGACTTTTCTGTACGGTCATTTCTATATGCGAACTTCCATAGCATCGATCTTATTATGAATTATAACGCTGTTAAAATTGCCTCTACTTCAGTACCATACCTGTGACATGGGACTCATCAAATGCTTAAGCATTGTTCCTACTTACAGTAAAAACGATTTTTTGGGGCTTCTCCATGGATTTTGAGAGAGAAGAGGTTAGGGGAGAAGCAATTACAATTGAATCGTTTTGTTTTCTGTCATGAGCAAACCAGAAGCAGTATTGTTTTAGCAGAATTCCATATATAACTTAAGCTGATTCTGTAAAATGCATTTGGCTTGAATATACTATGTTCATCTCTTCAGAGCTCTTTTGTTTTTAATAGGCTAGGAGCCTCGAGATGCAATGTCAAACTGGAAGCCAGAAGATTGAAGAATGTCAACTAACTATAGAGAAAACTTGGTTCCTGGCCAGGGAGGAAGCAGCTAAGCGTAAAGCAGCAAATGAGATAATAAAAGCTTTGGCATTAAGGGTAATTCTCTTTAAGTTGTGGCTGGTCCCTTTTAAGTGTCAAACTAAACAAATGAATGATAATTATTGGTGCAGCTTCATGCAATGTCAGATAAAGTCTCAGTTAGGAAAGAAGCAAAAGATGGAGTGGATTCGTATCAGCCTCAGACTAGACCTGACTATACTGATACCCCTACACTTTCTGGTGGATGTGCTGTGTTTCCATCAACTCATTTGCCTCTCGAAGTTAGATTTCCAAAAGACAGCAAGATAGACAGCTTATCTAACTCTCCTATTGTGTTTTCCAATACGTTAAAGTCCATGGATGGAAGAGAGTTGTGCCATGAAGATAGCAGACCAGAGGAAGATTTACATGACACGACGACTGATCCTCGACGAAATGGAACTAAAGCGTCGAAGCATGAATGGGTCGAACAATATGAACCTGGTGTATATATAACATTTACAATTTTGCCGAGTGGACTGAAGGGTCTGAAGCGAGTCAGGTTTAGGTGATTTTTCTATCAACTTAATCATTAACAACATCACCATTGATTAGATACAAGATTTCTTACTAATCATTTATGCTTGATCATATTTTGCAGCCGTAAACGTTTCGCAGAGAAAGAAGCAGAGCGATGGTGGGAGGAGAATCAAGCTATTGTATACCAGAAATACGGCATTGAAGGATACAATAAATCAAACCAAAATCTGACAAAGAGCTAATCTTTGCTCACTCTTTATATGTTTTCTCTATATTGGTCCTCACAATGAAAAGGGCAGAACTTGTATGATTTCGCCAAGGATCCTTCTCTGTGAGCTCTGTACAGATCCCAGATTGGGTATGTTGTCAAGTTATTTTGCAAGATGAAGTTTTTGCACAAGAGGTGGAAATTTTCATGTAGTTAAAGCTCCATATAGTCTCTAAGAACTCTCTTGTCTAAGCCATCCTCTGTACAGTCATCAATAAAAAGCTCATCTCACATTTCTATAGGGATGTTGGTACAAGCTTGATCTTTAGGTTGCATTTTCTTAGTGTTTCAGAACTCAAAAAACAAATATAAAAGGGTAAGAAACATGCATTTTTAAAGTGAATTTTTATCTTAATCTAGTTATCTGATGATTAAATATTAATTTATTTAATTAGATACGTGTATAAACATTTTAATTTATGATTACAAATTTTAATTTGTGATTACAATTCTTTTATATCAAAAAACACATTAAAAAAATCTAAATATTTAATTTTTTTGATTAAAAAAATTATCAGACCGTAACGAAACACAAGGCAAGCACACAACATGTAACTTTACTTAATGTTGAGGGTGGCATTAAGAGGAATGCTTAATTTTTTCTTAATTATTCTTAAAATAAAATCTTGTAACCAACATTTCGGGAAATTTAACAAATTCTTTTTATAAAATCGTTCGAAAGAGAATGCA